>JAABUO010002823.1_pt1 | contig 21016 bp, 33 predicted proteins | sample 5559291 | NCBI WGS metagenome assembly JAABUO01 (sample SAMN10711878, study PRJNA513372) | rock metagenome | isolation source: Antarctica rocks | place: Antarctica: Victoria Land, Finger Mt sud
TCACATGACCTCGTATACCATCCAGGCTTGGCTGGCACAGCAACAGCAGCAGATGCGTGCAAGCAGCAACATCACAAAAGCGCTGATGCCCAAAACAGCTTCTCTGGAGCAGGCAGGTGGCCTCCACCGCATGGTGCTCAGGGGTCACTCTGGCCCCATCCAGAAAGTCCTCCTTGCTCCCGGAGGCACTGACGTCGTCACAGGTATACCTTTCTCTTCCAAGCTCACTTAGCAAACCTACTGACTGCTGTTGCATATTGGCAACTTGGTCTCCACTTCCGACACCCTTGCAGTTGACAATGTCATCAGTGCCCTGCCTACTGCAGGCATATATCAGCACTTCTGTGTGTACATTGTCCACAGGCTGGAGCAAACTTGATTGGAACTTGTTGTCAAAAGGCTGTTTGTCTTTGCAAATGTCTCTCAGCACACATGAGAGAAATAGTCAAATCCAATCTGTATGCAGCAGCTCTTTCTATAGCAGCTGGGCCAAGGCAGTTCCTAGCTGAATGCCATCTGCTGTCTGCAGCTTCGGCTGATGGTAGTGCCCGAGTGTGGGACATGGAGATCGGGGACTGCGTGCTGCTAATGGAGGGTCACACAGCTGGTGTGACTGACCTAGCAGTAGCCAACAAGGGCAGCGTGCTGGTGACCAGCAGTGCTGACCACACAGCACGGGTGTGGACACTGGATAAGGGGCAGTGCCGGGCTGTGCTTCAAGGCCACACAGCAGCCGTGAATGCTGTTGCGGTAGATGTACAGGGTCGCTTTGCGGTGACTGCTTCTGGTGATGCCACTGGAAGAGTGTGGGATCTGCACAGTGGGCAGTGTGCTCATGTTTTGAGAGGACATGGGGCTGGCGCAGCTGGTGCTGGTAAGATCTGCACTGTATAGCATTTGATTTGTCTCTTCGTGATGCTTCACACAACTTCATCAACACTGTGTTGCACAGGACACGGAGGCACAGAGGCAAATGTCCTCAGACATGTGCATCAGGCAACACATGTTTGCAGACGCTTTCAATAGAAATGTCAATGATGAGCAAATGTCAATTGCTCACGTGACCTCAGACTGCACTGATACATCTGCTCAACCAGCTATCTTGTGTGATACATATAGACCAGTTATCTTGCGTGATACATATAGACCAGTTATCTTGCGTGATACATATAGACCAGTTATCTTGCGTGATACATATAGACCAGTTATCTTGCGTGATACCCATAGCTTGGTTGTGCTGCACGTGTAGTTGGTTGTGCTGCATGTGTGACTGCAGGTACTTTTTGCCCTATACAGCTTGTTTGCGCTGTGCTCTGCTAGTATTGCATTGTCTTATGGCGCTAACACAGCAACCTTTTGTTGAAATGTCTGCAGTTATGAGTGTGTCAGCTTATTGCTGCAGGATCCTTAGTTGCAGGAGCTGTGTGGTCAGTAGCGCTCACGCCTGATGGCAGGCGAGTCGTGACAGGTTCTGAGGACTTCACTGCTCGCGTGTGGGACGTGGTCAGTGGCAACTGTGCCCATGTGCTGGACGGTCACACAGGCTGGGTGGTGCATGTCTGTACCACAGCTGATGGTCTACGCTGCGCTACAGCTTCCCATGATGGCACAGCAAGGTCAGCATGTTGCCGTGACTGATCTGACATGACCAAGCTGATGCAAACAAACACAGGGCCGACTGCACAATTCATCTTGGTGTTTTCTGTGCTCCTACACAAGCAAGCCATACCGTCAGAAAGGCCTCAAATTCCGTCGCAGTCAACCGCTGTTCAAGCTGGCTTCTCAGCCTGTCACACATACAACAGCACAGCATACCCAAGTAGCTTCACATGGAGGTCATTGAGCAACGCCTAAATGCCATTCGCCATACTGAGATATTGTAGGTAATGTCTCATTTTGTGTGTCTGTCCCACACCTGATTTTGGCTGCATGCAGGATCTGGAAGTTGGTGGAGGGAGAATGTGAGCAGGTCCTGCAAGGTCACGCCGGCAGGGTGAACTCAGTCAAGCTGTGTGACATGAAGCACACAGCAATGACAGTGTCAGATGACTTCACAGCCAGGGTGTGGGACTGGAGCACTGGTGAATGCCGGCATGTGCTGCAAGGTCATGGCGGCTGGCTGTCAGATATGGCTCTGCTGCCAAATGCCTCTAGGGCCGTCACTGTGTCAGGGGACGATCTGGCAGTGGTGTGGGACCTGCAAGAAGGGAAGTGCTGCAATGTGCTTGAAGGCCACAGCGCACAGGCAAACAGTGTGGTGCTGACAAGGCGTGGCAGGTATGCCTGCAGAGCGAGAAGCTTTCACTGCCTCTGCCTGCATGTTACCATCTTCAGTTCTGTTTTGGTACTTTGTGCACTTGTACTCACAATCAGCTGCTGATTGTTTAGCTTTCTTGATCAAGGTGTGGAAAGACTGCTGTTTTCAAGAAGCGCCCCGCATCTTCTCTGCCACTGTGTGTGTCCTTGTGGACTGTTTTGGACATGGCAGCCCTTGCTGCAGCTGAACAATGTAATTCATGGCTTTCCGTACAACTTCTTCAGGTGTGACTTGCACTTGAAAGGTGAGTGACATGTCTGCAGGTTTGCCATCACAGGCTCGGAGGACAGCACAGCAAGAGTGTGGGATCTACATGCTCCTGCCCAACTGGATGATCAGAACCATGCAGGCAAGGTGCACACCATTAGTGTGACACCAGACGGCAGCACAGCTGTATCTGTTGCAGCAGACGGCTGTGCAATGGTGTGGGATGTGCAGTCGGGCAGGTGGCGCCATACACTGAAGGGCCATGCTGGGGCCCTGCACTGGGCTTGCCTGGCATCTGACAGCAGGACCCTGCTCACCGTTGGTGGGGACAGGATGGTCAAGATCTGGGACTGCATCACAAGCTCGTGTAGTGCCACCCTGCCAAGTAGGCGTGCCCACTCCTTTGCTTGCTGTGGAAATGAGTCTGCCTGGTGGTCTCACCTTGTGTTGGCTGGTGTGCTGGTGGCATCCTTCAAAATTAGTGTTGCTTTGCAGAAAGGGTAGAAGCTTTTCCTTCAAGTACTCCGTCAAGCATCTCAAGCGTTGGGTCGTTTGCTTGTTTTAGTGCGCGTCATCCTTGTACAATGTTTGTCTGCTACAAGCTGAGCGCACCGTTTTGCTTGTGTCAGCGTGAAAGCCTTGCCTGCTGTTCAATAGCCTGATAGCTCTATGTGCTCTGATGCAGACCATGCTGGGTATCGCGTCAAGTCTTTTGCAGCCAGTGCAGACTGCCGACTAGCAGTCATAGTTCTCTTTGACAGCACAGTAGCTGTGTGGGATATGGGCAGCATGGATTGCATCTGCATGCTGCAAAGCTGGGGTGACAGGGATGCATCCAGGGTGCACAGCGCTGGTGTCAATGCTGCCTATCTCACCCCCACTGGCTCCAGGGCTGTCACTGTGTCTGGTGACCATACTGCCCGGGTGTGGGACATTGCCACAGCTGAGTGTACATTTGTCCTGAGAGGTATGCTGCCTGCTTGTCGCTATGAGCATGTCAGATCTTGCATCAATTGTGCAGAAAATTGCAAGCAGGACCGTGAGCAAAACCAAGATACATCCCTGCTATACTCTGCTGCTTGGCTTAAAGTCAAACACACACAGGCTACAGCCAATCAGCGCAATTGCACCTGTGTGCCCTCATTTTGAGCAGCAGATTGTGACAGCGCGTCTGGTCTGTTCAGGTCATGATGACAGCATCAGTATGGGCTGCCTAGATGGCGCAGGACGGCGTCTGCTGACTGTGGCCTTTGACAAAACTGCACGAGTGTGGGATATCCGCACAGGCCGATCCTTAGCAGTGCTTCAGCATCAGCAGCAGCTGGTCAGAGGCTGCATGGCTCCTCATGGACAAACCGTTGTCACTGTCACTGCCGACCATGTAGCACACCTTTGGGATGTGCGCTCTGGACAAGTTCTGCATGCATTTGAGGTATGCAGTCCACGTTTTCAAGGCAAAAATGTGGCGCATCACTGGTGACTCTGATGTCTCTACTGCCCTGCCTTGTACAGGCAAATGCATGCTTCATTGGAACTTCTCTGCCATGCGTCTGTTTCCCGATTTGCTTAAGTCCTCACATTATGCTTTACCTGCAATTGCAGCCCTATGCAGGCTGTCATGATACAACAATCACCAGGAAGTTGAAGTATGTGTGTGCTCTTGAGACCAGCCTTGTGCTTCCAAAACATGCACAGAATATGTTTGATTATGCAGGGACACAAGGAGGAGGTGACCCATGTCACATTTTCTCGTGACTCTTTGTGGGTTGCAACATGTTCCACAGATTGCACTGCCCGCCTTTGGAGCGTGCAGTCCAGTCAGCTTCAGGGCTTTTTCATGGCTGACTCGTCCTTGACTCACTGTGTCTTTGCGGGCCCCCCACAGCAGCAAGATACATTGCTGGTCAGTGGAGACAATGGTTCCATCCACTTTTTGCAGCTTTGAGCTTCGCTGCCTTCTGCTGTCCTTTCTTTTCTCTTATCTGGAAGTCCTCGGGCTGTTTTCTGTTGTAGCAGTACTCAGTACTGCTAGATATCCTCAACATTCAGGGAGTGTTCTGTTTCAAGCTGCTTAGCTGAGCTGTGTGCCCCACCTTGTTTTTGTGTCATGAAAAGATGTAGTCTTGCATGTTGTCTGAGTTATCAGTGAGTTCAAAGAAGTAGATGAGCAGTGAAAGCAGAACTAAATGCTGCTGTACATTGCTGCTCGCCTTGTATTTTATACCCAAAGCCTTCATCTTTTGCAAATGCTCTCCTCAGAACTGTTATTTGCTAGGATGTGGTGTAACAATTGATGTGATACAGCAATCTCCTCGAGCGCATGTACAACTAGTTGCACAGTACTGTGAGCTTCGGCATACATATGCTTACAAGAACATACGTGAGGATTGTGCTGCGTGAGCCAGCAGCGTGCATGTTGCATCGTCAAATTGGCAGCACGCTTTTGACAACTCACAAGCACAGTCACATGTGCCACATCATGTAGGGCTCCTTGAACGGTCCTCAGGGAAGTCTTCAAATTTGGCTGTGCCCAAGTAAAACTGCACAGAGCGAGCACAGCAAGAACAGACCCCTTCGAATAGAGCCGTGCCCTTATAGATAGCTGCGCGTTAAGATGCATACACAACGTATCCACACACAGTGTTCTGGCTTGTTCTCCAGCCGAGTACTCCCCCCATCAGTGTCTCGCTCTTTGGTGGGCCGGTCGACCGCACTTCAAGCCTTGCGTCCAGCTTGCAGACGTAGCACGCTCAAGACATATGCTGTCGTGGAAAAGCTGGCAAAGAAGTCAGGCAAGCGCGATCTGCCAACCAAGGGCCTGGATTACAAGCCCAAGGACAGCGACAATGCCGTCCAAACCGATATACTAAAGAAGTTGGCATATGTGGTTGGTGCGGACGCGCATGCTGTCAGCGATCGCCAGGCGTATCAAGGTGTTGCATTCAGCGTTAGGGAGCGTCTCATCGAAAGGTTCAACAAGACTCAGGAACACTGGAGGTGTGCTGCAAGCAATCGCTACCTCCTAACCTTGTTGCTTACACACATGTCCTTTACTATGTGCTGTATGATGCTTGACAGCTCTATTGGTTGTCACAGGCAGAAGGACCCTAAGTTCATATACTATCTGTCAGCAGAGTTCCTGATGGGTCGATCTCTGCTCAATACAGTTATGAACTTGGGGCTGGAGGAGGAGTATGGTCAGGCCGTCAAGCAGCTTGGCTACAGCCTTGAAGAGCTTGTGGATGCAGAGCAGAACGCTGCACTGGGAAATGGCGGCCTTGGTCGTCTTGCTGCTTGCTTCCTGGATTCCATTGCCACTCTAGACCTACCTGGGTGGGGTTATGGCATTCGTTACAAGTACGGAATGTTCCGTCAGGTAAGACACTCATCACCAAGCATTTGGACTCTAGGCTGCAAGGTTTTATTATGCTGAAACTCCTTTTACAGGGATATTCTGCATTTTGCCTGGCAAACAATTACTTGAATGGTAGCTGACATCATGCATTACTTGTAGGGGCTAGACAAAGGCTTTCAAAAGGAGATGCCAGACATCTGGCTCCAGAACGGCAACCCATGGGAGATTGCACGCCCAAATATTAGCTATAGGGTTGGCTTCTATGGAACTGTAGACAACTTCAAGTGGACTCCTGAGGAGGAGGTAGGCCATAGCAGTCTGATCGGTTTGACTTGACCACATTGCTACTTGATTCACGCATGGCATCTGCTAATGCTGATGTTTTCTTGCAGGTGATTGCTGCCTGCTATGACAACCCTATTCCAGGGTATGGCACCAACACTGTCGGCAACCTGCGTCTGTGGGAATCCAAGCCAGTCAACGAGTTCAAGCTGGATGAGTTCAATGAGGGACACTATGTAGAGGTAAAACACATCATATAGACAGGTTTTCAGCATACGACAGTCCTTTTGAAACAACTACATGCAACTGTGACTTTGCTTTGTATTCTGACTTCTGCTGAAGCTGTGATGCCATGTTACAGGCAGTTGATGAGAAGCGCAAAGCTGAAGATATCAGCTCTGTGTTGTATCCCAATGATGCCACAGAGTACGGCAAGGAGCTGCGTCTGAAGCAGCAATTCTTCTTTGTGTCTGCCTCCATCCAGGTCAGTTGTTGCTGCATTGCATTCAGACATATAGCCAGAGGCAGCAGGTGTGCAAATTATCTGGGGAATGCTGTATCGCACCCTGACTTGAGTGTATTGTGTTCTATTCAGGATGTGATGGCACGATACAAGGAGACTGGCCATAAGAATTGGAAGGACTTCCCCTCCAAGGCCTGCTTCCAGATGAACGACACCCACCCTACCATTGCTGTGGCGGAGCTCATGCGTCTTCTCATTGACCAGGAAGGCCTTGACTGGGAGGAGGCCTGGAGCATCACCACACAGGTATGCTTGCTTCGCCACCGCTGAGGACCCTTACACTTTGATGTACTGCACATTGATAACAGATGGTTGTTTGTACATGGTTTGTTGACATGTCAGAGGCTGCAGGCCATTAGCTGCGTTTCTTTGTGTTGCAATCCAATTTGAGTGCCGCAACACCCTGTCAAACAGCCAAGTGATGACTCAGCTGAAGCATGACCATGTTCAACCTGTGCTGTACCGCAAAGAGATAAATTTGCATCACTATCACGATGCATGCAATCATGCCCAGTAGGCTAATTATGTTTGAACTTGCGTTGCAGAGTTTGGCCTTCACCAACCACACAGTGATGCCTGAGGCTCTGGAGAAGTGGCCTGTCAAGGTCATGGGCAAGCTGCTGCCCCGCCACATGGAGATCATTGACAAGATTGACAGCATCTGGAAGGACTCCCTCAAGGTATGCCTTGTTTCACACCTTGCTATTGCTAGTCATGCACAGGTCTAGCATGTCCTCAGCGCACAGTGTCCACACAAGAGACACAAGATTTTCATGATGGCAATTGGCTGCACATGCATGCTGGTCGCATGTCTACTGTGCATTCCTCATCTGCCAATACCTTGCGAAGAGCCACTGCCCTGACATACAACAGCAACGTTTGCACCTGCAATAAATCTGGGTGTCTTACGCTGGACTCAATGAAGGGGCAGCAGAAGCATTGATCGCCAGTCCTGACAACTTTGTGCATGAGTGTAGGAGAAGGTGCTAGCCCAGGTGGAGAAGGAGGGCAAGAAGCCCAAGGCTGGTGCTGCCAAGCCCAAGGCTGTGGCTGCTGAAGCCACCAAGACAGCCGAGAAGGCTGAGACTGCTGACAAGGCCACTAAGGCCGAGGAGGAGGAAGAGGAGGAAGACCCAGTCACCAAGGCCCTCAACAAATACGGCATCATCTGTGAGAACCCATGGGCTAAGGGTGTCAAGTAAGCACCTTTCAGACTGGTTTACTTTGCACATTGGTGCAGTTACCAGTCACCTGAGCAGTACGCAAGCAGACCAGGCTGATTGATCAAAATCAAGCTGGACTGTGGTGCACGTGTGTCTTCAAGTTTTACATCAGTAGGGACAGTAGCCAGGCAGATGCTGCTGATGTGCAGGCTGGTGAACATGGCATACCTGGCTGTGGTTGGCAGCAAGGCTGTTAATGGTGTGGCATATATCCACTCTGAGATCATCAAGGAGACCATTTTCAAGGTAAGACAATCTTGGTCATGTCTGTTCTCGCCTGCCTGCATCCAGCAAGGACCATGTGCACATGGCTATGTGGTTGTACCTAAACAATCAGCTTACATCCATTGCATCTGACCGTACAACTGATCTCGTGCTTTTGCAAGTTGCTTGCTTTCACAAAAATCAGCATCTTGCTGCATTTGGGTAGCATCTTTGCTCACAATGTGCAGGACTTCTATGATCTGACACCAGAGAAGTTTCAGAACAAGACCAATGGCGTGACTCCCCGCCGGTGGTTGGCCTACTGCAACCCGGAGCTGGCAAGCCTCATCACTGAGACCCTTGGCAGCGACAAGTGGATCACAGAGGCTTACCTGCTGGAGGGCTTGCGCAAGCATGCTGATGACAAGAAGTTCCAAGCCAAGTGGAAGGATGTTAAGCTTGCCAAGAAGGAAAAGCTTGCTGGCAAGATCAAGGTGAGCAACAATCAGTCTGCTCGAATACCTGCTTAGCATTGGTCACAACACCTGCGCTGTGATCTGCATTGGTGCATCAGCATTGGGTGCATTACGAGTTCAAAGTATGTCTAGAAATGCAGCAGTCTTTGGTCCATGCACAGCAGTCAGCTGCGCTGGCGGGAGGGTTTTGCCTGAGAGGGTCCGGCAGGCCGCATTCACTTTTGTCATGATGTACACAGATTGTGTGATTCCTGCAGGAGATCACAGGGATCGAGGTGCCCACAAAGGCCCTGTATGACATCCAGATCAAGCGTATTCATGAGTACAAGCGACAGCACCTGAACATGTTCAGCGTCATCAGCAGATACCTTGACATCAAGAAGATGAGCAAGGATGAGAAGAAGGAGGTCAGTGTCAATGTGTTTGATCAACCCCCGGATCAGTTAGTATGCTTCCAGAATGCAGTGGTAGCAAATTGTTGCTCTGTGTGCTGTTTCATTTCAATTGTTCTCTGCCAGCTTGTTGTGACCAATGCTACTCCATTGCCAAGCTGCAGATTGTGGTGTGTGTGTCATGAGCAAGCACCTGTGTCGCCCTTGTTTGATGGTGACGCATTTTATAGCTGTGACTAAGTGCAGCTGGACATTGACAAGATGCCGTCAATGTACAGGTGGTGCCACGTGTGGTTGTCTTTGGTGGCAAGGCTGCCTCAGCCTACTACATGGCCAAGAAGATGATCAAGCTGATCACTGCAGTTGGAGCTGTTGTCAACAACGACCCTGATGTTGGTGACTTGTTGAAGGTACATGACTGCCTAGCACCACAGTACACCTCCCAGGGACTTGTATGCATAAGTCACGCATCACTCGCAAGTCAATGGTTTGTTGTCATCATCATCTTCATCTGTGCATTCTCTTGACATCAAATGTTCTGCATTGTAAGCGCTTTTCACTGCAAGTTTTCTTACCCTTGACTTGGCAACGCAGGTGGTTTTCCTGCCAGACTACAATGTATCCCTGGCTGAGTTCATTATTCCAGGAGCTGAATTGTCACAGCACATTTCCACGGCCGGCACAGAGGCTTCTGGAACCTCCAACATGAAGTTCCAGATGAATGGCTGCCTCATCATCGGCACCATGGATGGTGCCAATGTGGAGATCGCAGAGGAGACAGGCAAGGAGAACCTCTTTGTGTTTGGAGTGGACGCTGAGGATGTACCTCGCCTCCGTGAGGAGCGTAAGGACTTCAAAGACTATGACCCAAGATGGGTAACTGTCATGAAAGCATAAGTCACCCAATCTTGCATGAAGCCTGCATTCCTAGCTGTAAGCCTGCATATATTGGCGCTGTCTGCTGTGTTTTGTGTGTATCATTTTCTCAGGTCTATGCTTCCTTTTGCAAAGCCAATTGTAAAAGCATTCTACAGCATTGCTCATGCTGCCAACTATACAAGATCATCTGACACTTGGTCCTGACTCCAGTGAGTGCCTGCAGGATCACTGACGGCACATTTGGAGATGCTGAGTACTTCCAGGATCTGGTGGACAATGTCAACGACATGACCAAGAGCAATGACTGGTTCTTGGTTGCAAATGACTTTGCCAGCTACATGGAGGCTCAGAAGGAGGTGGACCAGGTCAGTAGTAATGAGTGTCCATCTCAGCTAGTTTATGCATTGTGTATCGAGGGTGGTTCGGTCTGCATTCAACGCACATGCTGCCTGGGCCCTCAATACATCAGAGCCCAGTGTAGCAGGATTCGTTTTGGCTGTTTCCGAAGGTTTTTGCCCTATTGCAGGTGTATGCCAACCAGGATGAATGGACCAGAAGAAGTATTCTGTATACAGCAGGCAGTGGCAAGTTCTCATCTGACCGCACCATCTATGAATATGCAAAGGACATCTGGGATGTCAAGCCGGTGCCAGTGCCCAGCAGCTAAGCCTACCTGGCCGAGGGCACAAGACATGCATTGCGCTGTAAAAGAGTGCGATGTTTCATTTGCGGGTGTTGAGTGTTGCTGCCAAAGTGTGTGGGGCAGCTTTCACGTTTCTGATAATAAATGAGTTGCTAAACCTCATGAGGCCTATTAATTTGCAGGACCTTCTCTGTGTGAGCTGATGCCATTTTGTGTGTCGCTGAACAAATGATCCTAAGATGTAAGCTTTGCAGCTGCATTGTTGACAATGATCACCAGATTGTGTGGCTGTGTGTTTCTGCACATTGATTGCATGCATACCAAGCTGTTGATGGGCACCTGAGTAGCTTAAAGAGTACCCAGTTGACAAGTCAGATGTAGTGCAGATGCCAACTTGATTCAAAGAAAGGCCTTCACATACAAAACACCACAATGCAGTAATAAACAGTTGACATCGTCGGCCGGTGTCACGTCACGATATTAGGGAAAAAATGTAATGCCAGCTATTGGCAACTAGAAGCAGCTACAGCACCGACAGCACAGCATCATCTGCGTCTCCTGGTTGCAGCCTTCGGTCTTGCTGGCTTAGATGTAGCAATGACATTGGGCATGATGGAAGCATGCTGTTTACTTTTGCTGGCTGCTGTATCTTGACCCAGGTCCTCTGCAGGAATGGGGACTGTGTCCACATCCATGAGGTCTCCTGCATGTGACCAACAGCAAATAGCCATGCATGTGCATTTGTAAGGCTGCAATCACCAGCAAGTCGCTTGAGCAACCTCATTGCAACAGCCTGGTCCGACGCATGCAGCCTGGCATACGTGCACTTTTGACACTGGTCTCACCTTCTTGCATGTTAGCATCTCACCAGGATCATGCTGCGTGTGTAATGTCACACTTGGCTCCTGTTGCAGGCTGTCATGTTGATGGGCAGGCTGTGCACTTAGGCCGGGTAAACTCTCACTATGATGTCCTTGCTCAGCTCCTCTTAAAGGTCTTTCTTTTGGAGCTTCTTGACCACTGACTGCATGCTTGCTTGGTCCAGCAGCATCAAAATCATCTACTCCCCCCTCCTGCTCCTCATCATCTGAGGGGTCAGTGCTTTGACTGTAAGTGTCACCCATATCCCTTGGAGGGGTGCCTTCCTCAGCCAACCCCTGCTCGTGGGCAAAGTATTCAACAAGGATCACTCTGGGTTGGGAGATTGAGCTGCCTTGTACCATACAAATAGTTGAGCTAAACAACTGTATACTTGATGATACTCTACATTGACAAGCCAGCCAATTGCACACCACACACTGTTCACTAGGCTACATAGAGCACAATCAGAAAATTCCAGCTGTTTACTGTTTTCACCTCAGTAGATGCTTTCTGTACAGATGCTTGTGCCTGTTCAGCCTTGAGCTTCCATTCCACTGCCTTGGCTTTCTTCTCATTAAGGACAGCTGCAAACTGCGATATAACTCAGGAGTCAACCATAACAGTTGAACATAAAGTTGCAGCATGAGATATCAAGCTTCAGCACCACAATCAACCTTGACATAAAGCTCTGCTTCTCTCTTTTGCTTCTGTTGGACATAATCCTGCACCTGCTGCTGTGCAGTTTCTGCTTCCTTTTTGAACAGATCGCACTGCTGCTGAACTTGTTTTTGGGATGCCTGACACAGACAGAGCTTTGCAGGGTTGGGGATGGGAGGCCAGACATCCGTGCATTTCAGCCAATTGCTTAATCAATGTTCAGACCTGTAGGCTAGACAAGTTGTCAAGGGCTGTGCCCAAGATGTTCTGGACCACTTCTGATGGACTGCTTGCATGCTCCACATCAATCTGACCTGCAAGCCTGCCCTCAAAGTCCTTCATCTGTTTGTAATACTCCCACCGCAACTGCAGGCAGCAACGGAAGTTGGAAAGCGGCTGGAGACCAGCTGTGCCTTCCAAAAAAGACAAATTTTAGTACTCACTCTAAGGACATCAGGTTTCTTTTTGGGTGTGATGATGAATGTAAACTTATCAGAGTTTTGTGTCAAAGCCTGCTTTGCAGTAGCCATCCAGTCAGCAATTTGTGTAGTTGGTCGCCGAAGACCTGTCCGAGGTTAGCAATAATTCAGTACTGCTAGACAACCAGAAGGCGACAGTAACAAGGCAAAAGCAAGTGTTGAAAGCAGGTGTACCGCTCTGAGACCAAGCTGACTGTCCATCTGTGACCTGCACGTCGAAGGAAGTGCTGTGCTCAGGGTCGCCATCACTGCTGTGCATGCTTACAAGCAAATAATATGAGGCGTCCGACACAGAGTCAACCACGCGTTTGCAATGCAGCATGCTGGAGAATGGTGTATAATCGGGAGGTCTGTGCGGTGTCAGATGTTGTGATCAACGCGCTGCAACATGACCTTGCTGCATGCTGCATACTGCCCTGCATGCTGCCCTGCATGCTGCATGCTGGGCTGCCGTCATGCTGCATGACCTTGCGGCAAGTCCAGTGAGTTGTGTCTGCCCTTAAATTGTGGCGCATGTGAGCTTTATGCTGCTGAAAGCTGCGTTGTCCAGCCGAGCGTTACCGTCACACAGCTTGCGCTGTTTATCCGCTGCTCACGAAGTGTCGTGTTGGGGTCTGCAGCTACATCCATACCAACATGTCCGCCAAATGATGAACGGGCGACTCTTTCAGATACGTACCATGTCGGAGGCACAGGCAGCGAGCACACCCGGGCGACCTTTTGATAAAAGCGAATTCTCCCAGACTCTCACCCTGAAGGCTTTAAAGGTTCAGGCTAAACAGTGTCAAGGCCTCATGAAATCTTTTGCAGGGTAAGGTTGAAGGTGCCATCCTTACGCTGTCCATCTTGACACACTTAAGGTTGTACCGCCATTAACACCTATGCAGGTACACCTTGAACAAGCCTAGAACAAGGTGCATAGTCTCAGACGAAGGCAGCAGCACTACAAGGTTGCTCTTACTGACAGATGAAGTCAACGGCACAGGCAGGTGAAACGACCCTTGCTCGCATCTATGGCCAGCAGCACATTACATGACTAAGGAATAGCAGCAAGCTACCATCACAGTTGCCTCAGTCAAGCACACAGTCATTTTGTCATTCAGATCAACTGCCACAGCACCTGGTGGACATGATACAGGCAGAGCACCTAACAGTTACAAATTACACCCTACAGATCGGCTATGATCAGCTGTCAGCAGAGGACATCATCAGGGTAATATGATGTTCTTCTACTAGCCATCTACAAGCCATCACCTGCTTGTTTCGGCACATAACCCATACAGCCTGATGCAGCAAAAACTGTTTCTGGTGCAGAAAATCGTTCCTCAGGATGTGCGTGAGGTACCACATGCCTTTGAAAGCGTAGGGCATATTGCGCACCTCAATCTGAGGGATGAGTTGCTTCCCTACAAGTATGTCATAGGCCAGGTAACACCCTTACCACTGCGTCTGGTGAGCTCTTGGGCTTTGGCCATTCTGTTCTTTGTCGCACTGCCTGTAGTGCTGTTGAAAAGCGCAGATTTAGCGACGTTCCAAATGCCGTATTTTTGCCATTTGATATGATGAAGCGAAAAGCTGGCCCACTTACTATGAAAACATCAATTTGAGAATGTCACAACTCAATCTTTTTGCACCTGTGCATGCCATTTGTCAAGAATGTGTAGCAGTATTTTGACAGGATGGTTGTTATGTTGCAGGTAATACTGGACAAAAACCCCTCCATCAAGACAGTGGTCAACAAGGTAATGTTCATCTGAACGCCCTCTGCACCCATCTGGAATTGATGCTGCCTTGATGAGTAGTTACTGAGTCCAGCTGTGCTGACACAGGTAGGCAATATTGAGAACGAGTACAGAGTGTTTCAGATGGATGTGATTGCTGGCAAGCCAGTGCTGGAGACAGAGGTCAAGCAGCACAACGCACGCTTCAAGCTTGACTACTCTCAGGTACAATGCGCAACAAGCAAACCTCGTCGGGCATGTTACAGTCTTTCATGTAAGGCATGCGATTTGGCCACTACCATCATGTCTTGCACTGTGCATTACAAGCAATCCATACATGCTTTCCAGTAATGGTGGTTCAGGCCTGTACTTCCCTTGTAGATTTTGACACTGTGTGTCCGTATGCACTTCTACAGCTGCTTTGGAAGAGTGGTCGTGGGGCAAGCCTTTGTAAGCAGCAGTCTGTGGCAGCGCAAGCTTGCATGAAAGTGGTTGGTGTGCAACAGGTGTACTGGAACTCTCGCCTGGAGACTGAGCACAAGCGGCTGGTAGACAGCTTCAGGCCGGGTGAGGTGGTGCTGGATGTCATGGCAGGCATTGGGCCCTTTGCCATCCCTGCTGCACAAAGGGGCTGTACAGTAAGCGTTGCCTTCACTTGCCATAAACTGCCCAACCCAGTGAATCTAGCAAGTAAACCGGGCAGGCGTGTTCATTGCTAGCATCCTGTTTATGCTGAGACCTGCTGCCTGTTGAGGTTTGCATGAAATTACACCGAGGACAAATAGACAACGTTTCATGCAAGTCAGGATTTTGTCCGGGTCATCTGCTCCTCCTGCTGGCTTAGCATCTTGTTCATGTGACACAGGGCCAAGTAGTGATGAGTGCAGCCAAGTGTGCTGCTTCAGGTCCTTGCCAATGATCTGAACCCTAACAGCTTCAAGTACCTTGAGCAGAACATCAAGCTGAACAAGGTGAGCAGCAGGGTGACTGCCTTCAACATGGATGGCAGAAGCTTCATTCGCCGGCAGTGCAGCCTATCAGCAGATGGAGCTCAACCTCAAGACAGGACTGGTATGCTGCATGTCTGTAGTTGTAAAACTTGGCATGAATTTGATGGGCCTCAACTCTGCCTTGCCTGTTTGTAGCAATCTGTTCACCAATGATCAGCAACAGTAACAGATGTCCTGTGCATCTTGAGCACACATGCAAGGTCACCAGACCTGTTCTGTCATTGTCAAACTTTGGTCTAGATGCCATGACAGCTCATTCTTGCTGCTTGACAGGGCCCAAAGAGGGCAAGTGTTTTGTTGCTCCGCAACAAATCAACAAGTCCAGTGTCAGGCTGAGCATGCTGTGATTGCTGTGTCATGCAGATGCAGAGCCTGCCCAGCCGTCTGGAGCGGCAGATGCTTCCCTGCAACCAGCATTGGCTGCAGCCTTTGATCATGCCATCATGAACTTGCCCGCCTCAGCCATCGAGTTCTTAGATGCTTTTCACGGGGCTTTCATCAGCAGAGCGCACTTAGAAGAGCAATTGCCTTTGGTGCATTGCTACTGCTTCCAAAGAAAAGACGAGAGTCATGCAGGTAAAACAAGCTTATTGCTCATGTGTTTGGCAGCAACAACTCTTATGATCATTTTACCAGGCTCTGCAAGTTAGTGCGTCCTTGGGAAAGTGTATCACTATCAACTTTGTTATGCTTTGTGCCAAACTTGATATGCATGAGCTCTTGTCTGAGATCCAATCTTGCAAGGAACCAATGCTCCCAGCAGTATAAATTTGCATGAATATCAACATGGCTGTATCATGCAGATGTTCAGCGGCGGGTTGAAACAGCTTTGGGTGGAACCTTGGACGGTAATCTATCAATACATGATGTGCGCCTGGTTGCACCCAACAAGAAAATGCTGTGTCTCACTTTCCGCATCCCAGCTGCAGTTGCTTTGGCAAAAACACCACCACCTAGTGAATGCGTCGCTACAACTGGCAAGCCTTTTCTTGAAGACAAATCAGTAGATGCTGCCGATTCAGATGTTCTGCAGCACAGCAAACGGCAACGGACGTAACGTGTTGAGTTTGTAAACTTGCCATAGACCATGCATAGAATTCTGTGTTCAAGAGTACAAGCCTGCAAGCTACTAGTTGCTGATCACGGTGACAGCTGTATGTGCAGATGACATCTGCCACTGCTTATGAACTACAATGCAACTACAATGCAACTTCAGCTACAACAATACAACTACAATGCAACTTCAGCTACAACAATGCAACTACAATGCAACTTTGGAGCACTCCTGCAGCCATGTCCAACAGTGAGTAAGACTGTCTGAAACTCACAAAAGTTTGAATCGTTGACCGCAGCGTGCAGGTGCTCGGCGTTCGGCTGCACGATCTTGAGCGACAGAACTTTCACAAAGGCCTCAAAGCTGAGTTGTAACCGTCAGGGACAACTTTGCAAGAAGGCCTGTAGCCGTGAAAGGGAATGCCGAGTAGCCTCTTTGACCTAGCAACCCTCATCGTTGCATACGGCTTGAAACATCGATGTCGAAGCGCAAGGCAGATGTTCTGCAACAGAAAAGTCCTGCTGAGTTCTTCGCAGAGAACAAAAACATTGCCGGTTTTGACAACGTGAGCGGTTGTTGTGCAAGTCGTTGAACGAACCCCTATTTCGCGCGTACGAATGCGATATGATGCGTGCCCTGCAGCCGGGGAAATGCCTGTACACAAGCGTCAGAGAGCTTGTGGAAAACTCCCTGGATGCCGCAGAAAGCATTGGTCAGCTACCTGATATTACGATCACTATGTGGGTAGTGCAAATACGGTTGCCTGCCTGATTACAAATTTGCTTGCCTGCTTGGTCCAAACTCGCAGCAGTACCCCAAGCTGATGTGTATTTCACTCGTCTGCAGAGAGGAGATAAGCCAAAAGCGCATGAACAGCATCAGAGGCATTGACAACCATGAAAGGCTTGATGAGGAACTATACCATGATTTTGAGACAGATGATGCTCGCAAGGTGCAGGACACCATTGTATATTTGCAAATGTTTGTAAGCCATCTACCAATCCGCCTCATCACCCCAATACCCCTTTTGCTTCTCCTTTGCAGAAACGTCTTGCTAGAGAGACAAAGGAGCTTGAGAAGCTGGAAAAAACTTTCAGTCAGGCAGGCTCCGACCTTAATGTGTAGGCATCATAGCACCTTATTTTGTTGCTATATTACTGGATTTGCAGCTGTGCTGGTGTCATGTTTGTCCATACCATTGATGTTTGCCTGCTGTCTTGTACGTGAACTGCTGGGTGTCATGCAGAAAGGTGACACTGCAGCTTTGCATGAGACCAAGAAGAAAGAGATGGAGGCGAAGCGAGCAGCTGCTGCTTCAAAGGGAGCAAAGGTCTTTTACAAAGTCACTGTGAAGGTACGTTTCCAATGCGTATGGAGATGCAGCACAGATATGCCTTGGAACATCTGCGCAACTTTCATTTTATATGTGTGACCGCTACTATCACTTCATTTTGACGATGTATCTGCTACTTAGACTCTGCCTCGACGATGTCACCTGCTCTGTTGTCAAAACCACCATGGACAATTCAAATCAATGCCAAATCGCACAGTTTGTATTTTAGGACAATGGAATGGGCATGCCAGATAAGGACATTCCTAACTTGCTAGGGCGGGTCCTGTCAGGAACAAAGTATGGCATTCAGCAGACAAGAGGAAAGTTTGGGCTGGGAGCCAAGATGGCACTCATCTGGTCCAAAATGAGCACAGGGCTGCCCATTGAGGTCCGCAGTGCCACCAGGAAGCAAGCCTACACTGCCTACTACAAGCTGGACATCGACATTCATAAGTGAGCTCTTGTGGTTATTCCAGCGTTCTGACAAGTATGGCCCATCAGAAATGCATTGCAACAACATGATGGCTGCTTTACATGTTGACAGAATCTATTGCAATGCAGAGAGATTCATGCTGACTCCCAGCTGCCTTGTCATCTCAGATGATGTTTTGTGAGAATCATCTGTGACGGTGCTATGAAGCACAGCAAGCCCTGTATGAAACCTGGACAGACCATGTGCTGTGCACAAGCGGAGTGACAATGACTCAGAGTCAGCTGCTGAGGAGCATACTATATGCTATGCAGAAATGAGCCTCATGTCCATGTGCACAAGGAGGAACTCAACCCGCAGAAATGGCATGGAGCAGAGCTGAGTGTGACCATCCTAGGTAACTGGCAGTACTACAGAGCCAAGGTGCTGCGCTACATGCGCCAGATTGCTGTCATCACTCCTTATGCCCAGTTCAGCTTTCACTACAGAGCAGAGGATGAGAAGAACAGCGTCAATATCACCTTTGTCAGGCGCACTGAGAAGATGCCACCACCACCAAAGGTGCAGCACACCTGTGGTCCTTTTCTTCACAGTCTGCATCATCATCTGCTGTTTGCAGAGTCCACTGCACTGTGAAGAAGTACACCTTGACGTCATTGGCCACATGCAAAACCGATCTGGTTTGGTTTCACTGTGGAGAAGGCAGCTGTGTTCTGTGCAGTGACATGTAATAGTAGTAAGCGCCAACCATTGCTATTGGGCAATGTCTCTGCTCAGGTGACAGTAGGCAGACCCGTGGCCTGTTGTGTTAACCAATTGACCTGGCCAGCAATGCTGACAGTGCATGTATGCTCCTGTCAGGAGGTGAAGCACCATCCAGCATCAGTGGATCTGGAGCTGGTCAAGCGCTTGGCTGCCACCACTGCCACCTCCAATCTGCAAAGCTTCCTTTTCAAGGAGTTCTCCTGCATCTCCAAGGAGTATGCAGGTCGCCTGAAACCCTGAGACTGTACTTGCTGTGAGCTGTGTTGTTCCAGCACACAATTAATGCGCGATTGAGTTGAACATGGCCTTGATCAGCAGACATGCATAAATAGATTTGTGGCTACAGCAGGCCCCAGCCCCTGAGTAAATGCATGGCCCGCAGCATTCTTATACTCTGGGACAAGCTTGATATTGCATTGTGAAGGCTTGGTAGATCATTCATGGCAGAACTTGATAATTGATTTCCTCAGGGCGGCTGATTGATGAGATGCGCAGTGGAGCGGATGCGGAGACCCGCCCGGGGGAGTTGGACAACAAGCAGATCACCCGCCTGCACCAACTGCTGCATGAAGCCAAGTTCAAGGAGCCAGATGGGTCACACCTCAGCCCAGCTGGTTGGCCAGCTGTTTGCCAATGCTTGTTGTCTTTCCTGTATGCCAAGCCCTCTGCTTAGCCCACAACATACACATGCCTGACTTTGCGTTCTCTCTGTTTCAACCACACAGTCACCGCCCTGTTCATGGTGCATGGGCCTCACAGATGCTTCTGCTGTCATATAGAAGGGACAATTGCGACTGTCATGCTGATTCAGCTGAAGTGACTGAATGTATAACGTCATACCATAGCTACAGTTCTGACGCCTGCTGTTGCACAGGTGAGTACAATCTGCGGCTAGGCATAATGAAAGAGCTGAACCCTGATATGGTTGCCACCCACCAAGGTACATCCCCACCCCCTCAACATGACTTCTAGCCCTGATCATCATGCTGCTCAACTTTATACCATACTAGGGCAAGGCCGAACACATGATCCTGACTGAATAGACACGCTGTTTGGCAGCGCTGCTTTACAGCATACTGCAAGCATGAACAGCAGAGAGGAGCAGAGTGAACACCACCACGGTGCAGGTGATGCTCGCGTGCTGGAGGGGCACTCCTTCATCGTGGGAGCAGCTGTGAGTATTGGAGGCCGCGACATCAAGCCTGGCATCAATGTCTACCGCTTTGCTAATCGCATCCCCCTCTTGTTTGAGGTGATCTCCTGTTGATACATGTTGCTTTTACACCTGCTTTGGGCATCCAGCTTGAGTAGAAGTCAGCCTAGGTCAAGAATTCCCATTGCCTTCAGTGTCTGATTGGCACTGCTCGTTGCCCATCGATACCAGCTGATGCCTTGACCAGTGGAAAGGATGCGTATGATAGATTTCAGGGTGGCTCGGATGTCATCACCAAAACAGCGCTGAAGCGCATCCACTGGGCAGCCTACAAGATCAACCAAGGCAGCGACAAAATAGGTGTATTTGTCAGTATAGTCAGCACGAAGATACCTTACAAGGGTGCGGGCAAGGAGTACATTGGTACGCAACTTCTGCCAGTCACTTCTGCAATCCTGTCACAACTCAACTGCCAGTCCAGCTTGATGATATCCAGCGTAAGGCAACCAAATCACAACTGCTGAGGCGTCTTCAGTTCCTGAGCTGTTGTGGTTTGTGGTTGCAGCTGATGACATGGATGAGCTGGTGCATGCAGTCAAGCATGCCATTCAGCAGTGTGGCCTGCAGGTAACTTGTCCCCCCGCTGTGCATTTTATAAATGCTTCCTCCCTTGTGGGTCATGAATGACTTGACAACCAATACTTGGGCCCAGGTGGTAAGCAAACATCTGTGTACACCAAGTATGATGTCTGCATTGGATCTTGATTGACAGTATGATGCTTGCCCTCAAGCAAGCAATGGTGCAATTTGACTGTGAACAGACAACACTAGGAAGCTGATCTTTGTTACTTATTATGATGTTTGAGCGTGTGACAGACAGCACTCTCTACCAACAGTGTCATGCTTGTTGTCCTGTGTCAGCCCAGAAATGCAGCAGGTAGCGTTTGGCATTCCAGTCTGCATCAAAGCTCGCAGAATACATATCACGCTTGAGTGACAGCTCCACCATGGTGCAATGGATCGTGGGTGGATCACATGTTTGATGAAGGAAC
>JAABUO010002824.1_pt1 | contig 21013 bp, 23 predicted proteins | sample 5559291 | NCBI WGS metagenome assembly JAABUO01 (sample SAMN10711878, study PRJNA513372) | rock metagenome | isolation source: Antarctica rocks | place: Antarctica: Victoria Land, Finger Mt sud
CCAAAAGATCGTCCAGAAAGGTAAAACTTCCCCCCCCTCAACACGTTCCCCCCCGAACAAAGTCATTCAAGTCACTAATCAAGACCCCAGCTAGAGAGTGTATTCTTCCCCACCAGCGGCGCCGTTTGAGGGATCTGATTTAATTTCTTACCTCTGATATAGATCGAACAAAGCGCGTCAAAGACGCCCGCTCCGAAGCCCAAAAGGAAATAGACGATTACCGCAAGCAAAAAGAAGATGAGTTTAAGAAGTTTGAGAAGGAGGTGCTTAGTCTCTTCTCCCTTCTCCTTCTCTCATATGCCATACTATACACTACCCTTAAATCCCCTCTATTTATTCCAAAGGAAAGTATCGGCCCAGGAACTAACGATTGGGAAACAGCACACCTCCGGCAACCAGAAAGCCGAAGAAGACGCAAGTAAGGACGCCGATGAGCAGCTGAAGGGAATCAAGGCTGCAGGGGAGAAGATGGGGGGAAAGGTGGTGGAGGATTTGTTGAGGGTGGTGGTGGATGTGAAAGTGGAGGTGCCGGACAGGGTTGTTGCGCCTACAAAGGGGTGATTTGGGGGAGGGCGGATGTGCATACGTTGATGTTTGTGTGTGGAGGGGAGCACTTTAAAACGGAGTTACAATTCAGTGGTCAACAAGAATACGGGAATTCGTACTTTTTGCAAAACCTTCAATTACTATCTTGATAATGGTCCTAAAGGGGTCTGATGAAGAAATGCCAACAGCAGAAAGAAGCTACATTAAATGTACCCCGTGAAGGCAAAAACTAAAGCCATAAATATCCCACCACATGTCATTAACCCTGCATAGCTAACAATTGCTGGTTTCTGCTGGCACCGTCAGCTTCGAGTCATCAACCATGGCATATACGAACCAACCACACACCTTTCGAGCCTCACCATTCCTGCATTTCATGATTTTCAGCTCCTAATTAGCTTGCGCGTATGAGGTGCCAGTCGCAGGTGTAGCAGTCGTCGTGACACTGAATTTAGGGTAGCAATTGGCCGCATTCTGCTGAGCCGGGTATCCCGTGAAATCCACGGCGACACACGTGTTATAGATACTGCAGTACAGCAAGCACCCATCTAGCGAAGGCGCCACAGCAGCACGGAGGTCCGTGCCCCCAGGTCCGGACCCAGCAAGGTTTTGGTCGCAACCGATGAGGTATTGGTTCCCAAAGGTGTCGGTATAGTTTGCACCATTGTCGTTCGGACAGAGCACCATACTTGACGTGGAATTGCTGGTTGGGCCATTGATCGGGACACCGCTGTATACACCAGCGGGGGATTGGGTGTTGTAGCCCAAAAAGGTGGAGTATGGATAGCAGTTGGCATCTGTACTTGCCGCGCCGTCAAGATAGGTGACTGCAGCACAGCCGCCCAAAATATCGCAGTACTCGAGACACTTGGGGAAGGTATCCGCGTGCGCGGGATACCCGTTGCTGCCGACGATTTGGAGACCACATCTGACGTCATAGGTCGTTGAGAAGATATCCGTGTAACGCGTGTTGTTGTCTGCGGGACAAGCTGGGTTGTGGGTTATCGTTGGCTCGGGACTTGGACCTGAAGAAGTCGATGTAGTAGAGGAAGAACTGGAAGTCGAGGAAGAACTGGAAGTCGAGGAAGATGAACTAGGGCTTGTACTGGAGGTTAAGGAAGATGAACTAGAGGTAGAAGACGAAGCCGACGAGGATAAACTAATAGAACCAATAGGCACAGTTGTGGGGGATGTAGTACTCGATGATGGTGATGACGATGAGCTACCGCCAGTCGATGAAGATGAAGACATGCCCGAAGTCAAGGTTGAAACAGCCGAAGCATGACTCACACCAGGGCAAGAGCTGGCCGATACCGTCGTCGGAGGGTTTTTTGGTCGAAAGGATACGAGTCTACCACTGAACATACCCCCATCGTATGGATTGATTTGTGCAATGGTATACTTAAGATAGCAGTTGCCACCTGGATTCCCTGCGCCGTAACTCGCAGCAACACAACTCGCACCGTTCATAACGTTCGGGTTAGGAACGTACTGACTGCAGGCCAGAAGACAATTTTGTGGGGAATCAACATGGACTGCGACCAAATCGCTACCAGGGAAGTCAGTGCCGCAGTAGACTTGATAAACAGAGCCTGTAGAGTCGGTGTAGTAAGAGCCACAAGCAAGACCAGCTGGACTCGTTGGAACGCTCACAACAGATGTCGAGGTCGTTGTAATAGTTGACCCCTTCGAGTTGGTCGTTGTGATGGTGGTAATGCCTGTAGAGGAAGGGGCAAGAAACGAGGTGGTTGCCGTTGTGATAACAGACCCCTGCGAGTTGGTAGTAGTATAGCTTATTACGGTGCTTGACCCCGGAGCTGATGTCGTTATGGTATTTCCCGATGCGTCAGTAGTAGTATAGACAACCACTGAAGCCGAGCTGGATGTCGGGGTGTTTAATGTGTACACAACACCAATTCGGTATGATCCGCAGCATTCTCCAGCGCTACCTGAGCATGGAGTGCAGGAGCCGGTTGCGCCAACCATTGAGCCCATGGGGCCACTGGAGCCGCAAAGACATGTATCACCTTCTCTCTATTAGCATCATTCTACTGAAAGAAACACAGAGTAACAAATTCTCAGAGTGCTGGAAAGCTCCGAACGCCTCCAGGGAGCGTATCATAGAGCAATTTACTCCGTAGATCATGGTGAAAGCTAACGAGCACTTACCATTTTCTACAGCGAAAAAGGGAGCCCCGCCACAAAATGAGGCACAGTATGTTAAACTCATTTGCGAGCTGGTCGTTTGACTTCCGCCAAGTAGATAGCCGGAAGCTGGGTCAGCGTACCAGCCGAGCTGAGAGTACAGTCCGTACGGGCTGCTAACGCTTGTCACGACAACTGTAGGTGAACTGTTGTACATCAGCTTTTCGATTCTGCTGGCCCGGTAAGTAGGTTTCTGCTCATACCCAGTATCACCACCTCCACCACCGCCAGTACCATTACCGGCCACGCAAATCCCGTAACCACCCGAACTTCCACTGGATAGACAAACGCCAATAGATAGAGTGGCCACCGCTGCTAGTGCATCCGATTGTGTAGATGCTGCTGTGGCACCCAACAGGCCAAAAGCCCAATATTGTAATCTCATTGTAGTTGGAAGTACAGTATATCGATATTATGAAAATAGAGCCAAATTTTGAAAGCCAAAGCTGTTCAACGAAAGCCTCAGAGACTCGACGACAAACAAAATTGAACGACAAGACTAAAAGAGCGTTGGTGGAGGGAGAGAATAAGAATGAAGGCATTTTGAGAAGCGATAGGCGTTATAGAAGATTTGAGATTGGAAAACGGAAAGACTCTGGAATGGTAAACTTGCCAACCTGCATTCCTCGGGCTCTGCGCCGCGAAATGAAGGCTGAGACATATTTAGGAATTTCCCATACGGCTATGATTGGTTTGATAGATATGTAAGAGATAGAAGCTGGGTTTTGGCGCGTGTAGGTGTGTTAGGTTGGGTGCTAGGTAGGTGGCTTGAAAGATGTTTTGAAAGGTGGTTCCCTAAACCAAAAAATAGTTATGGCGGTAACATAGACATGGCGCACCGTAGGGTTCTGCCATTTGAGGCTATACGGGCCGCCGTAGCCGCTGATCTCACTCTGACTTTCCCTCAACATCCCCGAGTAGGCTTTAATGTTTGCGTGCAGCACATTGATTGAAGGCTCCCTTAACGGTTATGGATGTTTCTGACTCGCTACTACTCTGCTGGTCCGTTAGGTCGTAGCTTGCATGGCCCTGTTCATATCATTCTCTGCGAGATGTCGTTCCAGCAGTTTCCTTCCCACTGCTGCTATTTTTTGTCGTCATCTCAAATCTTCGACTTTTCTTCGAGAATCTCATGATCCACGTGTCGAGGATATTGGTCGTGCGATTGAGGATGATTATGCTACGATCCGTGCCAAGTACCGTGAGTATTTAGACCATCTCTCTGTATGGATAACTGTTGATGGGCTTTCCAAGAAACCCCCCAAAACCCAATCGTCCTAGCCCACGGACTGCTTGGTTTCGATGAACTTCGTCTTGCTGGAAAGATCTTGCCAGGTGTTCAATATTGGCGAGGCATTACCGAGGCTTTAACCGCCAATGGCATTGAAGTTATTACTGCGTCTGTGCCACCATCTGGTTCTATCGAGGAAAGGGCTGCGAAGTTGAGCGAAACCATTGAAAAGAAAGCTGGAGGCAAAAGCGTCAATATAGTAGCGTACGACGTCTACCTTCCCACTCATCAGACCTTCATGCTGACAAGTCCTAGTCATAGCATGGTATAGATATCTTTTTCGAACTTGGACCCATCCAGGCTTACTCGTCCATAGGGGTACACCTTCATCAATCCCAAATACGGTCCGGAGCAACCTAGCTAACAACCACTAACAGTGGTCTCGACACCCGATACATGGTCAGCCGGTTAAAACCCCCAAACCTCAAAGTCCTCTCCCTAACAACCATCGCATCCCCCCATCGAGGTCCGTACTGAACCAATCTCGCCATCCCAAATAGCAGCTCTAACCCTAACCCCAGGCTCCGCTTTCGCAGACTTCCTATTCAATCAAATCGGACGTAAGCAACGTCCCCACCCCTCTCCCACCCAAAACTCCTATTCCCACACGCTCACCCCTCCTGCAGCATCCCGCCTCCCCACTCTCTACCACGTCCTCCAAATCCTCGACATCCCAACCGGCGCCTTCAGCCAACTAACCCGCCGCTACATGCTCGACGACTTCAACCCCCAAACCCCCGACCGCGATGGCGTGCGGTACTACTCCTACGGCGCCAGCATGCCCCAGCCGTCCCTTTGGTCGACGTTCCGGCAATCGCACCGGATTGTGGAGAGGGAGGAGGGGGCGAACGACGGGCTGGTGAGTGTGGCAAGCAGCAAGTGGGGGGTTTATAAGGGGACGTTGGTGGGGGTAAGTCATTTGGATCTGATCAATTGGACGAATCGGTTGAGGTGGGCTGTGTGGGAGATGATGGGGAAGAAGAGGAAGTGAGTTTTTGTTTGGAGCTGGGAAGGGGGGAAAGCGTGTTAACTGTATGGGCAGTTTCAATGCGATTGCCTTCTATCTGGATATCGGAGGTAAGCCACGAATCATATTCAGAGTACATTATCATAGCTGATCAGATCTAGATATGTTAGCAAAAGAAGGCTTCTAAACCCGCAGCTCAACACCCCCCACTCCTCCCCTCAACCCTCAACACTCACAAACACATTCCTACCGCACTCATCTCCACAAAAAGAGTGCTGGAGTGTGGAGGGTTCTTGCTTGGGGTTTGTGGGGTTGTGTTTTGGGGGTTTTGGAGACGCGGTAGGGGGGGTGGTGGGTGGTGGTGGTGGTGGGGGAGAGTGAGTGATGGGGATTAGGGTTAGGGAACATCTAGTACGACTCGCTCTTTTCTCATCTGGTTTTGTGGGGTTGGAAGTGGGGAATGGTGATGATGAGTGATGGTGTTAAAGTTTGAGATGAGAACGGGGTGCGGATATCGAAGAGGTTGACATACTAGTATACGATTTTGTAAAAACAAGACATCGCTTTCCGTATATGCGTTAAGACTACTAATTCCCTTCCTTCACACTACACTAACCCCTTACATCTTCACTTCCCCCGGCATCCCAACCTCCAACACGCTCTTCCCAGCCTTCAGATCCCCCTTCCCCAACATCCGGCCCCTCCTCATCAACTCCGCACTCTGGCTCATCACCGGATCCATCTGCATACTCGCCACCGCTAGCACGTCCTCCCCCTTGCAGAAAAAGGCCGCAAACTTGCCCTTGTCCGGCTCCCCCTGCATCACCAGATCATCCCACCCCGCCATCGTGTTCCCACAGTACCGCAGCTGGCTGCCCAGCGCGCTCCAAAAGACCGGGATGAAGGGCTTTGGTTTTGAGCTCGGGTGCGCGATGGTGCGCGCGACGCTGCGGCCGGCGTTTTGCGCAACGTTCCAGTGCTCGATGCGCGTGGGTTTGCCGTTGCCTCCCGGGCCGTGGTAGGGGTAGGTGGCAATGTCGCCGATGGCGTAGACGTCGGGGATGTTATGAACGGCGAAGGACTCGTCTGTTCTGAGGGAACCGTCTTTTTCCAGCGTCACGGATTTATTATCCTTGAGGAACTCGGTGGCGGGGGCAACGCCGATGCCGAGGATGACGAGGTCGGCGGGGAGGGCGGTGCCGTCCTTGAGTTTGACGGCGCCGACGGCCTTAGGGTTCGATTCGTTGGGGAGAGCGGAGTCAACGGAGGCCGAGAGGTGGAATTTAACCCCTTTCTCGGAGACGATGCGGTGGATGATCTTGCCTACTTCGGCGCCCATGACGCGTTCGAGGGGAACGGATTCCATGCCGATGACTGAGACGTTATTGTCGGCGGCGAGGCAGTTGGCGACTTCCATGCCGATGAAGGAGGATCCGACAACGACGACGTTCTTTCCTTTCTTCTCCCCGACAGCGGAGACAATGGACTGGGCGTTTGGGATGGTGCGCAGGAGGAAGATGTTTTCGAGGTCTTTGAAGCCTGGAAGAGGGAGAGCGCGCGGAGTGCCGCCAGTCGCGAGGATGAGTTTGGTGTAGGAGATAGACTTACCGGAGTGGGTGGAGACGGATTTTGCGTTGAAGTCTACGGATGAAACTTCCTCTTTGATGGTCTCGATAGAGGCAGAGTCCATCCAGGATTGGTCACGGAATTGGAGTTTAGAGGGGTCGGTGATGAGGGCTTTGGAGAGCTTAGTGCGATCAATGGGGAGGTAGGGTTCTTTGTGGATGAGGGTAACGGCGCCTTTAAAGCCTTGCTCGCGGAGGGCTTGTATGGCTCCAATTGAACCGCTGCCTCTGAATGTCCAGTGGGATCAGTAATAGACTAGCTCTGACTGGCCCTTCGGATTGCTTACCCTCCAACGATGACGACCTTCTCTTGTCCTTGTTTTGAGCATTTTACATTTACCGCCCTTCTGCTCGCCTTGATCGTACTCTCGTCCCCCTTGATATACACAGCTCCGCTCTTCTCCACAATCTCGAACTTCGCGAGAGGGTCAAGGGCAGGTGCATCTTCAACATCGCCAGACCCAACATTAAAGCAAGCTATTGAAGCTCTTTAGCATGCTATTACCAATCAACAAGATAGTCGTACCAACCTCCATGCCATGCACATGTCAACCTCCCATCCGGTGTAAGCACACCAAGCTTCAATGGAGCTCCATAATGGGTGCAATTAGGGCTCATAGCATGCGTCTGGTCTCCAACTTTAACCAGCAAGACCTTTCCGCCCTCAATACCATCCACTTCCACTTCCCTCTTCTCACCACTCTTCAGATCTAAGGCCAAGATGCCCTTGAGCTTGTATTCCTGTGCCGCCATTCTTGCTGACGTACTTAGAGCCGGGAACTGGATTGTTGATGTTCTTGAGGATTTGGGAACTGCAATTCTTGGCAGGAAAGATAGTAATGAAGGACGGGGTAGCATGTAAAAGGCAGTTGGTATTTGATCAAGGCATGCAAGTCCTATGGAGGGAGAATTGATTGATACGCGTACTGTACATACGTAAATTCTCCCCACCAGTGATACAGACAGTTGGTATCGTCATGACGGGAGAAAGTAGCCAACCACATCAGACATTGATGACATTACAAAGCCCCCACTTTCCAGCAAAGTAAACTTCTGATCAACCACTTTGGACCTGGTGTATTTTTGGGAATTCAAAAGCAAGTCAGTCTGATATGCTACGGCAAGGCAGTTCTGATTCTAACATACGTTGCTCTTACGACTTCTTCCGCAGTGGGATACAAATATCAATTCAACAATCGAGGATCCTGTCACCAAGAAACCATGACCATGTGTTAACCTGCAGACCTGGACGATTAATATCTCTAGCCTGTCCTTCCCTTTTGTGACTGACGCCCGCTGCAACGCTAAAGTACAGAGACACCAAAAATCATGCAGTGACACACAACAGTCCCTTTGCTCCGGCGTAAAACCACGCCATCACCGCCCATTGTCCGGGAACAACCTATCATTGCCTGCTCCCTTCTCATTCGTCCCAGCCGGTGTTGGAGGCTGCTCATGGTGGTAGTCTCGTCTCGGCCCGTCTACTGGCGCAAGATCGTCCGCTATGGCGTCTTCGTAGCTTGGTGGTGCCTCGTCTGGGATGTCGGCAGGAGGTGGAGCGAATTGTCCACTCGAAGATCCTTGCGCGGGAGACGCCTGCGAGCTGCTCGGTTGTGGCAAGGGTGGTCGAGGTATTGGGACAGGTACAGGTCGCCTGACTGGAGGTCTCTCTGCCATTGCGGCCAGGAGGGCGTCTGGTGGAGCGATCCCGGAGTAGACCTCAATGGGCATGCGGAGGGTTTGGACTGTGAGTTCCGGCTGTGCGAGTCAGATACACATGCCAAGGTAGACGCTTGAACTACTCACGTTGATGCTACCGGCGGTACCGTAGGATAGACCGACGTTGATGTCTACGAAGTAGTTGCGGGATATGTTACAGGTCGCAAACGACGGAGCGACATTGCTAGGTAGTGGAAGATGATTCCACAGCCCTTTGTCGATCTCCATTTCCTTTCCAATTTCATCATCCAGAGAAGTGCCTAAAGGCAGATGCATATTCGCTGAACTCATGATCACCCAGCTCGTCGAATCTGACCTTGACAGTTCGTGCGCTCGACAGGTGGTATTGGCTATTAGCGCGACTTGCAATAGTTCTAGGTAGATGCTTGCTGGCGATTCGTTGAGTCTCGTGACTAGAATCCGTAAAGGTAATGGCTCGTTGCAGGTTACAACTGGGGGGTCAGGTAACCGACCGTCAATTCTAACTTTTGGAGGAATTAGAGATTGCTGTGAAGCCTGTGATCTTGCGGAGTCTCTGCGGAAGAGACCCGACTTGCTTGGCCCGTCAATACTGGGAGCAAATTGGTGTTGCCGTCTGGCGTAGGTCTCTCGTTTGTTTGGAGGCGGTCGAGGTGGCTCGATAGGCATAAATTTAAAGTCCTCACGCTATAGCCTCTGTCAGCTCGAAAGTACGTTGCAACGGCCTCGTAGTGAACGAAGAACGTAGAGCTTAGCTAGTCTACTCGCCTGCCTGAAATTTCCCTTATAAAAAGCTGGTCGTTGTACCGTAACCTTCACATAATATTCTATCTCCATTTGACCAGGAATCCCCTCCAGAGATGGTGGTAGTGTCTTCTTCACATGTCTGTTTGTATCCTGTGCAAGCTCCATCCGAAGGCCAACCACGTTGAGATTCGTGAACATCGAGTTCTTAGAACAGTCGTTATTGAACGGGATCTGTAGATATCTTGTTTAGGAGCTGGCAGAAGTCTTTGGCTCTGCGAAAGTACCTTGAACCGAAAAGGATACTCATATCGGCCAGCTTGTAGTGTATAACTCGGGTTCTTCGTAGCCACCTTCTGGAGCTCTGTGGAAGGGAAGACAGTTTGTACTTTGTATAGCAGCTATGTGTGGGTTAGCCTGTATGCCCCAGGGCGGTATCATGTTCAAGAGTACTCACTTACCTTGTGAACCTCGAGCTGGGTATGCTCTCTTCCCGATGGTCGACCGGACTGATCGACGTAACTCATCAGGCGGGTTTTGCTCTCGCCTTCGAGCTTGACAACAATCGCCGAGATCGTCTCATTGTAAGGAATCTGGAGAACAACCCTCCCGCTAATGAAGTCCAAGTTCGTAAAGCAATTATGGGGCTTGTCGAGTAGAATAGAGACGGACATGGCTTCACGTTGAATTGAGGCGCAAACAAAGTCGATACATGAAGACTGATAATTGGTACTTAAGGGTCCGGGATTTGTATAAGTTCACTTAACGGCCACAACGGCATGAATGAGATTTTCCCAGTCGCAGCCTTGAGAGTAAAGCAATTTGCCGGTTAGGTTCGTCCGGATGAAGGCTGAGCAGAGTACGTAAGGTAAGTTAGGTGCTTTGCGGCACATTTCGGAGTCATCCACACCACTTGTCCTACTGGGTTTGAAGAGATTTCTAGCATTGGAAGTTGTCATATTATTCTGAGCATTGCGAGCTTCTACCGTCCCCTCAGTCTTGTATTGAGGCCGACGGTGGAAGCCACCATTGGAACGTAATCACGTCGAGGATGCAGAAAATGGAAGCCGTTCTGCAAGTTCAAGAATAACTAAGTTTACAGCTGTCTGGCGTGCTCACCATCCCGTAGTACATGCCATTAGACCGTAAGCTCGTGGAACACTACTCAAGCAGGCCATTTCTGCTTCTGTACCATTATTATTCAACCCTGATCCCAATTTCACACACTGCTTCTCGTCCTTGAGCGGAAGGATGCTTCTTTCGGCGGAGACAACGTCTTTGAAGTTGCCCTCGTCTTCCTCACCCAACCTGGCCCATTGGGCATTCTGTAGCTGGATTTTTCGTCATCACTTCCAGGTAAGTAAATTGGATCACTTGACATTGTCAAGTCTACGATTTGGGACCCCAAAGGCACTTGTGAAAGACGCGGTGTGAATTCCTCGTCGTCCTCCTCTTTAAAGGCACAGAATTCCGGAAAGGCCTTGCTTTGCTCTCGAATACTTCGCTTCGCAGCAGACTTCGACCTTCGCTGGCGCTTCTGATCCTCGTCTGCCGAAGGCATGGACTCAAAAGATGATTTCGCTGCGAATGTGGAGTCCTCATCTTCGGGCACCAGGCTTTCAAAGGAAGATCTTGTTGAAGCAAGCACGTTTTCCAGAGTCGGAAAACCGTTATCAGAATCTGCGCCATCAAATGACGAGTTTGGCTTGGGTGATATCTTGCGCTGTGAAAGCCCACCATGTGACTGCGACTCCTGGAAGACTAGTTTCGGGGAAGATCGGAGAGATGAGACTTGCATCGACACAGATTTATGGTTGTATTCTACCAGCACTGATTTGGAAGGAGAGTCGTCCCATGTGATGTCTTTATCCTCACTGCCGTTAATCCTAAGATCCTCGTTGACCTTATCGCTCGTTAACTGCTCGGAATGAGGGCTTGTAGCAGCTATAGTCTCGGCCACAGTTTGGGGGAGCATACTTTCATCTGTCTCTATTCCAACCCAGTCCATTCCTGGCTCATCATGGGGGGGGACAGGTCGATTTGCAGGTGGGCTGGAGCTAAATCCGGTGAATTTTGGAGAGGCGTATCCGGTGGCATCGTTATCGTTATCGTTATTATAGGCTTCAGCGCCCTCGGACGTATTTTCCGAAGGCTTTAGTTCTAGTTGAGGTCCCTGCTTGAGTACGTCAGAGCCGACGCTTGAGCGCCAACCAGCGTCTGTGATCAAATCCTGGATCTCCTTGCGAACTTGTCCACTGACCTTTTCAGCTTTGGATTCATGTGTTAGTTCACTTGATTTGCTAGAGACCAATTTGTCAAGGCTGGGGTACACGTCTTCAGTCTCTCCTACCATGACGATTTCTGAGGCACTTTCTGGGCTGGCTTCCTGCTCTCCCAATTGTTGCAATTGAACGTTGTCTTGCTGAGACTCAACCGCTTGGATAAGCTTCGGCTGGATCAGATCTGCAAACGAAAGCTCAACGATACCATTGCCATCGTCACCTTCAGTATCCTCGTAGCCAGGCATTTCAAATTTGCCGTAGACTCTCTCACCAGTCACATCATCGTAGAGCTCCTCTTTTTCAGGCTGATCACGCTTGGCTAAAGTAATTCGTAAGGCACCTTCGTCCATTCGTTGATCAATAATGGCGGTTTTATACTCGGATATTTTGGGTTGCCAATTGGTTTCAGCGGACATGTCTAATTGCTTGAACGCAATGACTGTCCCAGGGGTGCAACTTTCTTGGTGCAGATCAGAGCACGATGAAATATCCTTTGGTAGGATTGGGAGATCTTCCGTTGCTTTAGCTTCCGTGGGCGCACTGGCAGAAATGGCTTTAGACTCTCGCATAAGTTGCTCGTTGACTGCATCTTCATCGATCTCGTCATCGAGAGCTTGCTGCGATTGTGAGTCCAACCTTGGCTTCACTGAACGAGTCTCACTATCTTGCTCATCTTCAAGGTAGTATGGTGCCTGGTGCTGTGATTCATCATCCATAGCATCTTGCTCTTCCCAATCTTCGTAGTACTGTTTTGACTTTCTTTTACGCTTCTTGCCCCTGGTCTTGCCTCGCCCGCCTCCTCTTCCGTAGCCGATGTGTTGCTGAGGGTCCCATCTCTGAATAAATGGAAAAGAAGGGGTGCTAAGTTGGACGCCCTCGTGACAGCACTCCACAGCCTCCAAAATCACCTTTTCTTTCCAGCTCTGGACTTCTCCAATGCTATCAGCTACATATTCTCCAGAAGATTGGACGTCTTTGGTTGAACCGACATCGCTCTTCAGTTTTTCTCGTAGGTTAGACTCGTCTTCTTTGGTTTTAGGCGTTCGAAGACCCAAAGACCCGAAGACCAATCTTCTCGAGCTTTCGAGGTCAAGCTTCGCTCGGCGTTTTGATGAACTCGGGCAAATTGAGTCTTCCGCAACCGTAGCTACTTCGGACGTGTCGGTGGGCTTTCTTAGTGTAGATTTATGTCCAAATGAGACGTCATTCGTACGCGATGGCTGAGAATTTTGAACCTCGACTTGAGCGTCTGCTGTTGGGGTATTGTCTACAGGCTCCTCAATCCCACGATCTTCCACGCTCTCGGTAGCGGCGGGCGCTTCACTATCCTCTCCATCTAAGTCGGTATTCACATCAATGCCACCAGCATTGATAGAAGCTAGTAGAGCTTTTTGCTTGGCTTCAAACGCAGCAGCAGAGTCTATAGTCTCTGGCGCAGGCTTTTGAACCACCTTCTCCTGCTTCCCCTGCTTCTTTATTCCAGCATTCCTGTATTCTGCATCCACCCTGTGAAAATCTGCTAGAGTTGCATTGGGAGGAAGTATGCCTTTGTTTACAAGGTGCGCTCTCCTTTTATTATTTCTCCGCCGCTGGTTACGCTTGCGAGTTTGGTTCATTCCCTGGCCAGGGGCAGGCATTTTAGATTCAGATTCTCTGGTGGTTAGTCCCTTTTCGAGGTCTCTAGGAGCAGTTTTTCTTGAAAGTTTCTCATGTTCGGATTCAGAGTTGCTGGCGCTACTACTACTGGTGGAACTGCTCGAGGCCGATCTGGCAGTCTTTTTCTTTGACGAAGATGAAGGGTTCTCATCTTCCGAATCGGAACTACCAGATGATGACGACCCAGAAGAAGAAGTGTCTTCGCTGTCAGAGTCACTGCTGGTAGACATGGCTGAACTGGTATCGGATTCAATGAATGGGCTCTATGCATAATTCACTATTAGCAAAATGTTTTCCCAAGACCGCTACTACTAAGACACTTCGCGATAGCAAGCTTTATTACATAGACTTACCTCATCTGAATCACTCTCGTCATCTCCCGGCTCAGCGTTCTCCTTGTCTGATTCATCAATGAGACGCCCAGTAGAATTCTGTGATTTAGATCCCTCAGCGTCAAACACCTCAATATCCTCTTCTAGTCGGACTGTTGCGGGGGTCATCGTCTTGACAGCGTCGAATCGCACAGCCTTCGAGCTACCACTTGAAGCATGTTTGTTTGCGGTTCGAGAACTAGTGCGTGGACCCTTTGCAGCTTTCTGGTCCTTAAGAGATGTCTCTCGAAGCCGTTTGCTCTTCGTACGTTTTGACGACATATCATCCGAGGGTTCCTGGACAGGTTCATCCTGGTCGTAGAGGTCCAACAGCGGGTTACTGTATTCTCCTGGGTATGGTCTACCATTGTCATCAAGTAGCTCAAGTAAGGCGGAACCCTGCAAGCCCAGTCCTGTTTTACGACATCGTTGAGATCTCACATTTCTCCCTGACGCCTCCTCAATCCCATCCAGGTCTAGGGTCCTCTCCCCGTCCTCTAGATTGCCAAGGACATCGACCTGCAGATCGTTTTGCAAGTCCTCTAATTCTTGCGCCAAAGACTCATCCTCCATGGCTGAGAAATCTTCATCGTTCTCGTCGTCGCTATGATCATCACTGGCATCCCCGTCGTCGAAATCGGCCTGTAATATGAGCTGGTGATCGTTAACTCCCTCCCCAGCATCCTCATCATCCTCATCATATGTAATCCGTCTTCTCTTTCTTGCGGGGATCCTGACAGCGGGCCTCTGTGCTCTTCGTAGAAACGGCCGTCCAAAAGCTACCCCATCAATGAGGTGCTTCCCATCCGCAGATATTTGGTGTCGTCCTGAAACCTTCCGAAACCGTAAGTCTAGAGTCTGCAGAGGTCGTATGCTACTCTCCAATTAGTTTCTAGAGTCCGAAAACAGTTCACACTCAAAGAACGTAGCTCACCAGACCTCATCGTCTTCCTTCAAGACCTGTTGTAGCTCTGCAAAATGCAAGCACTCAAAACCCCTGACTTCCACCGCATAATCCTCTAGACCCCAATCCTCTGACTCGAGCGGAATAATATCGTTGACTTGTTCCAGGAATTGGGAGATGGTGCAGTTGGCGCCAGCAGCGGCGTAGGGGGGCCGGAGGACCCCTGCTGTCCAGAGGAGTTGTACCGGGGGAAGAGCATGTCTTTGGACTGTCAATTGGAGCCTCATGTCTACTAACTTCCTTGTTGAAGTGCTCCAGGCGGAAAATTCTGGCGCACTAAAGACACGAAGCTGTAGGGGTGGAGCAAGGTGTGCACGCGTATCAAACCTGATAAGTAGGTTGGAGATCCATGGTAGGGCTTAGCGAAACCCTAGTTTACGACGCCTTGTATGACAGCGTAGAAGTGTTGGTCGTTTATGAATCATGATTATATCGCTAGTAAACCGATAGGCTTCACACGTTCACTTAGAGAGGTCGCAACTCGCATGCTATGATGTAACACAAATCCCATATACCGACTTGACGAAAGTAAGCAGTTGCGCCTACCCTGACTTCGTCCCAGGAGGAGCTCCTACCCTTCTCCTACCCATTGCCCTGCCCATCGCGTCTCTAACCTCCGGATCGGCTCTAATGGTGTTGTTCACCAGCCAATCCTTGACCTTCCCTCTCAGCTCCCTAGCGCTTACTTCATCATCCACAAAAGGTGCCATATCAAGTCCAAGCAGCATGCTGGCCTCTATATCAAAGGCCTTCGCGGTTTGTTCGAGTCGAGTTAATTGTTGCATGTCAAGAGTAGAAGAGGTGGTTGTAGTTTGCGGAGGGGCAAAGATTGGGCCGAGTTGGGAGAGGGCGATGAAGAGGGTGAATGCGGTTTTATGGGCAAGGGTGAGCATCTGGAAGGGAAGGAGGGGCGGGTGTGGGGTTAGAGATAGTAGGGGGTCGATAAGTTTGGCGAGGAGGGGCGGTTCATATGGGCGGGTTATAGTGTGGTATTCGAGGATAAAGAGGGCGGTGAAGATGAGATAGCGCCACTATCGAAACCAATTGATTAGCAATTGAATTGATTTCAGAACTGTAAGGTACGTACGAATCGTCCCCACTGTAGATAGCCTGTCACGCCTAGGGCGATCATGACAATGATAGACCCGCCATATAGGGGTACAATGCCTTGAAGACCAGCTAGCAGATAGTCTCGATACGTGGAACAGTGCTGCCATTTGAGCATATCAGGGCCGAAGCGTTCATAGGCCCATCGCTTAACAGGGTCACTAAGCGTGTCTTGAGCTGTCTTCAGCCTGACAAAGTGCGCTTCTGCAGTAGCAGTGTCATCGGTAGACTTATCAGGGTGATGTATCGCAGCTCTAAGCACATGTTAGCGGCAGCTTCCAGGTACTTCCCAATTCCCAGGGTACTTACAGTCTCCGAAACTTTGACTTGACGGTTTTCTCATCGACGCCAATGGGTACTCCCAGATCCCGGTAGAAGTCGCCAGCTTGGCGAAGCCAGTAATCGGCTTCAAAGATTGTATAGAGTAGGTATACAACAATTACCGCTGTGTGTATGCGCCGCCTATGTTTGATATATCTTGGACTTCCCGGCTGAGGCTTAGGGTCGCCGGCGCGAATGGTGATGCCATAGTATATGTACTGGATCCATCCAGTGGTAAGCTATTAAAAAAAGGTTGTAAGCATTTGAGTAACAAGTTTCATAATGTCAAGTGAAGGAAGGGAGCCATACTGAGGGTCTCTCACATTTGGCAGAAAGGTCCAGCCGATGTACGAGAAGATGTTGTTCGCTGCAGACATCTTCCTGTCAACTCTTTAACTTCAATCGCGCCTCAGGTCAGCGCAGTGTGAATATCCCAAGCAGAAAGATAGACTTTGAGTAGAAGATGTTTATGAGAAGTGTCCTGAGGGATAAAGGTATGTCCACGCGAACAATGATTATGCGCACCCGCTCGGTTGGTCGTCGGCACATTGACCACCGAGCTCCAAAGCTAAATCCGGCTAAGCCCGTCCAAGCCGTCATGAAATTCCAATTGTGGGCAAATCAAATACTGGACCGGTGAACTCGCAGCATTCCCACACTCACCATGTCCGAGGAACTTGACAAGCTCCTCAATTCAAAACCTGACAGAAAGACGAAGAGTGACAATATTGAAAGAAGTGAGAAAAAGCGCAAGCGGAAACAGCAACATGATTCCCAGGACCCCTCACCCAAGAAAAAACACCGGTCGTCAAAGGATACATCAGAAAATCCAGCACCCTCCGAAACACCCATAATACAACCAACATCGCCAGACTCGCCAATCGGTTCCTCCTTCCACCAGCAAACCTCCTCCCTCTACCTCCCCCTTTCACCAATCTTGCAATCGCACCCCCTCCAAGGCATATGCGCGGAACATCTCTCTCCTCTCATACTTACTTATTACCCTCCCTTCCACGGTGTCATACTCTCCTACGCCAATACCCGGCTTTCTTCCTCACCTATTGCAACGACACCAGATGAAGAAGTACTAGCACGCTCAATTGACGAGTACGCCGCTAGTTTTATATGGGTCACTGCGGATTTCCTACTGTTTAAGCCAGATAGTGGTAATGTGTTGGAAGGTTGGATAAATCTACAGAATGAGAGCAATATTGGTTTGGTGTGTCTGAACTTTTTTAACGCGAGTATTGAGAGGACAAGATTGCCGAAGGAATGGAGATGGGTTAGTGCGGGAGCGGGGAGCGCGGGGACATCTCATAAGAAGAAGCTCGATGACGGCGGATCAAACGGGGAAGCGGATGAGGGAGAGGAACCACAAATGGATGGGCTCAGTGACATAGAAGGCCATTTTGAAGACGCTGCCGGGAATCTAATTGAGGGGCAGATTCGATTTCGTGTCAAGGATATCGAGACCTCTAGGAGTGCTGACCGCGAAAATGGATTCTTGAGTATTGAGGGGACCATATTGAGCGAGGAAGATGAAAAGGAGCTACGAGAACAGGAGGCCATGAGAATACGGCGAAGGGAGGTGATGCGGTCTGGACGACCTAGAGAACCTGTGCATGCTATGTCAGGGGCGTTGCTGAAAAAAGGATGGCGAGAGAGTGCGGATGTCCAAGTCGAAACATAGACTCACATACTAGCGATCATTCCGCAGGTCTCGTGTGTCTAACATACGGGTTGATGATGTCATACTTTTCTGTGTAGGATGTATAAACGGTGTTCAGGAGGTTGAGGTATACGTTGAAAAACTGGTCTCCTAGATTCCACACAGAATAACTGGAGAGTCCAAAATGGGGTGCATGATATATATCTACATTCGATCCTCTTCAAATTGGATGGGTATACCTGTGATACTTAGTACAAATAATGCTCAGGATTAAATTAAGGCTCAAATAGTGTTAAAACAAACCCCTCAGCGCAACATTTAGGATCTGGTATTCATCTAGTCGACGTTAGGTTGAAAAATACGAGAACGGTATTTGGCTGGCTCTTATGATTATACTTTAGCGCCTTATATGCTTTGTCACTTCAACATTGTAGTTAATGTGTGCGAAGTATATCAGATTGTGTTTCTTCTCGATGCGACTCGCGCCAGTTTATTTGTACACTGGAGAATGTAGGAGCAGGTATGTAGAGACGAAAAGAGACTTTATACTTAAGAATCGCCATTGGTGATCCTCTTATCAGCCTTTGATTGAAACACCTCAAGGGCTGATTTTGGCGCCTTTTGCGGTGACGGATTCAGTACCTGATTTGCCGGGATCAGCCTTGCAGCTGGATTCAGTTCGAGTCCAAACCCGGGTTTATCCATCTCAGATACATCAAGGTAGCCTTTGGTAGGGATAGGTTCGTTGACGAACAGATTCCCAAAAACTGGAAGGACTGATTTCCCATCCGGCGAATTCGCTAGATATTCTTGGAAAGGGGAATTTGACTGCGAAACCACGAAATGGTAGCTGTAGGGGCCACTTGCGTGGGGAATCACAGGTATGTCGTATGCCGAAGCCATTGCAGAGATCTTGAGGAGCTCCGTCATGCCGCCAACCCACATCACATCAGGTTGGAGTACATCGAGATTCCGGCCTTCTATAAGCTTTCGAAATCCATATCTTCAGTATTCGTGCTCGCCTGTTATGAATTTGACAGTCGGATGCGCACGTTTGATTTGCGCAAATCCATCGGAGTCATCAGGTGACAGGCATTCCTTCCACCAATCCATATCAAGATCCTCGCAAGCTTTGACTAGCTGAATAGTGTAGGAGACAGTCAAGCTCATATAGCAGTCAACGCGTAAAGGGAAGTCAGGCCCTACGCTTTCACGATGTCTCCTCAGAAAAGCAACGTTCTTCTTCAGACCCGCTGATCCTCCGTCTGGGCAATATGGAAGAGGCACTTTCGCTCCGATGAAGCCCATATCCTTCGCGGCAGCCGGCTCAGGACCGGTACAATAGAAGTTCAGTCGCTCTCGGGTAGTTCCGCCGAGAAGTCGATAAACTGGCTCATTCCAAAGCTTGCCTTTGAGATCCCATAGACCTAAATCAACAACGGAGATCACAGCAACCGGCAGTCCCTTACGTCCATAGAACATTGATGCGCGGTACATCAATTCGAACAGGTTGTTCGTATTTCGAGGATCTTAATACCAATCTCAGTATGGCGATAAGGATACTGAGTAGGGTGTTAAATTATATAGAAGCATACCTGCACCTATTAAGAACCTCTCGAAGTGTTGCTTTACGAGCCAGCAAGCGGGAGGACCTCCAAACCCAGTAGCAAAGCCCTTCATCCCATTGGAAGCCTCAATCTCGACGCAGAAAGAACCAAGGACATTGATACCCCAGCTTGTCCGTGATGCTCGATATTTCTCCCATTTTGACAAAGGCGTCGCAATTGAAGTATCTATGAGCCAGTGGCCTCCTTCAACATACACTACTCAGCTTCATTGGAACTTCTCGTCATTACAGAATAACCAACATTGTGATAATCGCCTCCTGAGCAACACCTTCAATGAGGAAGGTGTTGACTTCTTTGATCTGTAGGGGAGTTTTTGACACCATGTTTACCTTGCTTAGCTAGTGAGCATCAGATTGAAGGAGGAATGTTCTGTGTTTCCCTTGCAATTAGGGATATTCTCTTGATCTACAACACAAAGATCTGAGCAAGCAGCTCTCAAGAAGTTCTTAACAGGAAAAGCAAGCTGTCAGCTGAGCTTGGCCTTGGTAGTGCTTGCACCATCTTTCGTCTCGGTGCAATAGTGTCGGTGCATCGTATGCCGATTCCCCCTTTCACTGGGAAAGATCAAGTATCGCAGAGAGCGTTTCAGCCGTGCGATAGTAATCTAGCTATAGCTGCAGAGGATTGACTCGATTGACTAGAATCAGTCAGTGTGGGAGATAGGTAATCAAGTAGTGGAGAAAGGAGGTGGAGGTGTTCTCGGGTTGTGTTTTAGAGTATGCATATCCCTCTGGAAAGCTTGGCGCTCGAGAATCGCGCACACACACCCCACCTAATTGTAGCCAAATTCAACCTTTTCCCCACCATACCTCGCTGTCTTCGCATCTGAAGCTATTGTATAGTTTGTTTATCATATTTTTGATGTTTTGCCCCCAAATGCCTGATGTTTTTGGCCGGAGGAGCTTAGTAGGAAGCTCTGATACGGGCATTAGTCATTTAGTCAATCAGTTAATTAGTTAATCAGTTAATCAGTTAATCAGTTAATCAGTTATTCGATTAATTAATCAATTAATTAAACAGTTAACTTGTTAATTAACTAATTAGTTAATCGGTTAATCAGTGAGTCATTAAGTAATTAAGTGACTGAATGCTCGTGTCAGAGCTTTCTACTAAGCTTCTTCATTAAGCTTCTCAGCAACGCTCTCACTAATCCTTTAATTAAGCCCTTCATTAAGCTCTTTATTGAGCCCTTTATGAAGTCCTTCGTTAGAGTCTCTCATTTAGCTCTTTGTCATTGATTAATTAATTAATTAATTAACCGATTAACTGATTAACTGATTGACTGATTGACTAAAAGCCCGTATCAGAGCTTCCTACTGAGCTCCTCCGGCCAAAAACATCAGGCATTTGGGGGCAAAATTAGCGTGTGCAGAAAGCTGTGAAATCCTTAGCATCGCAATTGTCGCGCCCCCTTTTAAATTTACTATTGAATTTAAACATTCTTAACATTCTCGCTATCATTAACGCTTTCGCTTTAGAAAAATTAATTAAATAAATAAATATGAAGCTAATTATGTTACGAGTGTGTTAAAATTAACTAAAGCTAGATCGAGCTCATCACGAGTAAAAGCTTTAACATATTCTAACATTCTTTAACACAGCTTTAACACGAATTAATTAACACTTTCGAGTATTACATCTTTTCTGTGTTATAATATTTTTCTTTCGAGTTTAGCTTAAATTCTGAGTCTTTAAACATAAATATTATTTTAAAAACTTCTTTTCTTCTGTATTCTTAAACTTTTAGTTATAATTATCTTTATAAATTAAACATTTTATTTAGCTCATTTATTAATGATTAAATTTTAAACATGATTTTAACATTAATTTAAGAATTCGTTAATCATACGATATTAATTTTTATACTCATTTAAGATACTCGTTTAACACGAATCGAGTTTAAAGAAATTTATTTATTTAATGATTAACGAAATCGAAA
>JAABUO010002825.1_pt1 | contig 21009 bp, 16 predicted proteins | sample 5559291 | NCBI WGS metagenome assembly JAABUO01 (sample SAMN10711878, study PRJNA513372) | rock metagenome | isolation source: Antarctica rocks | place: Antarctica: Victoria Land, Finger Mt sud
ATCCGTCTGGGTGGTCAGCGGATAGACGATCGCACCTGAGGTAATGATCACCGCCAGACCTCGGTAGATGATGCTCGTCGCCAACGTCGCGATGAACGAGTTCACCCCGCTGCGCACCACGATCATCCCGGTGACCCAACCGATGACCGCACCGACCACGACAGCGGTGCCGAATCCCAGAGCCACCGATGTGTGGCGGACCACCTGCGTCCCGATGATTGCCGAGAGTGCCAGCGACGCACTGGCTGTCAGGTCGAAGACGCCCGCCAGGATGCAGACGGTCGCACCGGTGGCGAGCAGGCCGACGACCGCGCACTGGTCCAGCACGTTGATGGCGTTGGCCTTGCTGAAGAATGTGTCGGTGCTCAACGAGAGGGCCACAATAATCGCGATCAGGGCGATCACGATGCCGTAGTCCCGGAGCCGGACACCTCGTCTGAGTGCGACGTCTGACTTCGCCGTGCTTGCCCCTTCGGTGGTGGATTGGACGGTCACTCTGATTCTCCCTGATCTCCGAAGGCTGCGGCGATGAGGACTTCCCGACTGGTGCCGCGCGGAAATTCACCCACTGCCCGGCCATACCGCATCACCATCACCCGGTGCGAGAGGCCCAGCAGTTCATCGATTTCGGACGAAACGCAGATGACGGCCATGCCCTCCGCTGCGAGATTGGTGATCAGACGATGGATCTGGCTCTTGGCTGCGACGTCGACCCCGCGAGTGGGCTCGTCGATCAACAGGACTCGCGGCGATCGGAGCAGCCATTTCCCGAAGAGCGCCTTCTGCTGATTTCCGCCGGAAAGAGTCTCGATGCTGGCGTCGGTCCTGGCTGCGCGGACATCGACCAAGGAAGACATCTTCGCTATCGCCGCGCGTTCCGCGGGCAGCTGGACAAACGGTCCAGCCCGGCGTGCACTGAGCGAAGCCAGCGCCATGTTCTCCCGAACCGAGCGGACCATCACCAAGCCCTGCTCCTTGCGTGATTCCGGAACCATGGCCAGACCCGCGGCCATGCTCCAGCGGGGTGTGAGATGCCCGAGGGCCTTGCCGTCCACCTCGACCACCCCCGCGGTCGGCCGGTCCGCGCCGAACAGCATTCGAAGGGTTTCCGTCCGGCCACTGCCGACAAGGCCTGCGATTCCGAGGATCTCACCCGCCCTCACGTGCAGATCGACGGCCTGGACGATGCCACGGGACAGCCCGCGGGCGGAGAGCACGATCGGGGCCGATTCGGAGACCGGGGACGGTTCCGGGAACAGTACGTCGATTTCGCGGCCGACCATCTGCTGAACCAGCGTGCGCGGAGTTTGTTCCGCGGACGGACCGGTGGCGACCAGAGCGCCGTCCCGCAGCACGGTGATCCGGTCGGCGACGCTGAGTACCTCGTCCAGGAAGTGCGAGACCAGGATGACCGTGGTGCCGGACGCGGCCAACCGCCGGATCAGCGCGAGCAGGTTGTTCTTTTCATGCTCGGCCAGCACGGCCGTCGGCTCGTCCAGTGCCAGCACGCGAGCACCTCTGGCGAGCGCCCGGAGGATCTCCACCTGCTGCTGGACGCCAGTGGGAAGGGTGTCCACTCTCGCGCCCGGATCGATCTTGAAACCCGTTGTCTCGATGAGTGTGTCGAACCTCTGGCGGTCGATCCTTCCCTGCCGGAATCCCGCACGTTGCGACCAACGCGCGAGGAAGACATTTTCCAGAACCGGCCGGGCCGGCACCAGCGTGCCTTCCTGTGAGATCAGACTGACACCATGGGCAATGGCATCGCGGGGACGTCCGAGCTGCACTGGTTCGCCATCGAACTGCACGCTGCCGCTGTCGGCTCGGATGGCACCGCCGAGGATCTTGAGCAGAGTGCTCTTGCCGGCGCCGTTCTCGCCGACCAGGCCGTGTACCTCGCCTGGGGCGACGTCCAGGTCGATGTCGCGCAGGACGCTGACTCCGCTGTAACTCTTGCCGATTCCGCGAATGGAGATCTCGGGAGATCGGCGCCCAACCGCCCTGCCAAGCTCAGTCATGCTCACTCCCATCTGATCCTGGCCCATCGTGGAGCAAAGCGTTGACCGGGGAGGTGTCTTGGTCGAGGAAGCGACCCCGACACCCATCCCGGCGACTCGGGTGCTCAGTCGGAGTAGTCCGCGGTCAGACCGGCCAGGGTGGACTTGGTCCCGAGGCACTTAAACGTCGTCAGGACTGTGCAAGCGTTGGAGGCCGCTGGCGGGTTGCCACCCCGGGCCTTGAGCAGTCCGAGTTCGGCTGCCTTCGCGCCCGCCTTCTTCTCCGGCACATCGTAGGTCCCGTACCAGGTTCCGGCCTCGATGAAGGCGAAGGCCTGGGTCGAACCGCCGTTGCCAACGAATTGGATGCTCTTGCCCTTGGCCAACGGCGTGGCCCCCTCCAGTGCCTGCGAGGATCCAATCACGACGTTGATGTCCGGGTTGGACTGCAGCAGGTTCTGCATCGCCGTCCGGCCGGCATCCGGGGTGTAGCCGCCCACCAGGTTGGAGACGACCTTGGCTGCGCCTCCGGCCTTGAGCGCCGCGACCGCCGCATCGGTGCGGGCGCCGTCCAGCGGGTAGTTGGCGAAGCCCTGTAGGTAGGCGACCTGGCAATCGGTGGCGTGACCGCCGGCCTTGCAAGCGTCCAGTGCCAGCTTGGCCAGACCGACGCCGTTGACCGTCGGCGGGTCGATGATGTTGATGGTGCCTGGGATTTGGGGCTCGATGGTGTCGAACTTGCCGCCCACCGGAGTGAATTCGATGACGACGGTAATACCCGCGGCCAAGGCCTGCTTGACCGGGGCTGCGATGGCCGTTCCGTCGTTGGCCTGGACGATCGCCACGTTGAACCGCTTCGAGGTGACGGCATCCTGCAGCTGGTTGACCTGCGTCGGACCGTCGAAGTTGGAATCGAGAAATTCCGCGGAAGCGTTGTGGGCAGCGGCGTACTGCTGGATGCCAGCCCAGGTGGCCTGGGCGAAGGAGTTGGCCTTGGCGAATCCGAAAAATCCGATGGTCAGCTTCTTCGACTCGTCGACCGATGCGGCGGCGGAACTGGCCGCCGGCGAACTGGCCATGGCGCTGGAGACCGCAGTCGACATCGCGGCCGAAGTTGACGGCGCAGCACTGGATGCCGCGGCCGAGCTGGGTGCGGACGCGGCTACGCTGCTGGAAGAACTCGAACTCGAACTCGTCGAGGACGAGCTACAAGCCGCGATGGTCAGTGCGAGAGCGGCGGTACCTGCAGCCAGAAATCTCGTGTTGCGGTTCACTCAGTTCACTCCTTAGCCGGGGGGAGGGCGGGGCTGGTGGGCAGTGGTCGGACGAATCTCGTTCGGGATAAATAGGTTTCAGACGAACTCGTAGAGTCTGCCAACGACAGGTTCATCTTTCCCGATGTCCAGCAGCGGGAGAAGCTGTCGGGACAGCCGCTCGCCATGGGTCATCGACCCACCGCTGGTAGTCCGCCGCCGTGTCCCAATCGGCGGTGACCAGATGTGTGGATCCGGCGTCATCGGCGGATCGCAGGAGAACTGCCTCTCGACAGCCGGCAAATAGGCGGGCACGCTCCAGAATGCCTCGATCCGCGTAGAAGTCTTCGAGCGCTTGGGCTTTGCCGGTCGATGCGCGAAGGGTGAGAAGGCTGCGGATCAAGTGCACTCCCGGATTCTGTGGTCGTCGAGTGGCCAAATGCTGACGGGTGCGTTTCCGGCGTTCATGTGCGGCGAGCACAGTGTCGGCACCATCGGCTGTGCGAGGACTCTTTCCGACCGCGTTCATGGGGTCCGATTCGCACTCCGGCCCGGTCAGGACCACGGCCGGCGACGGTTGACAGCACGCGAAAGGGTGTGCAAGCGTCGTTCTGCCCCTGCCGTGCCAACCGGTTGGGCGTCTTGCCGATTTTCGGCGTGCGGTTTTCTGCGCACACTCCTCCGGAACGCCCAATAGCGATCGTACGCAACGTCTCGTAACGCCCCGCACCGCGCACCATTGGAATTCCGACTATCAGGGAAGGCCGCAGCGATGAACCGCACGAGCAGAATCGCGATCGATGTCGGAGGCACCTTCACCGATGTCGTGGAGTGGTCCTCGGACACCGGCGAGCTCACGTTCGACAAAGTGCCGACCACTCCGGACGAACCGACAACCGGGGTGCTCGAAGCGTTCGGGGTCACGACGGCGGCGTTGGACCAGGTCACCATGTTCACCCACGGCACCACTCTCGGCCTCAATGCACTACTCACCCGCACCGGAGCAAGGATGGCGGTGATCGGCACGCTGGGTTTCCGTGACGTGTACCTACTTGGACGGACCGACCGCCGGCCGATGTACGACCTGACGTACAAGCCGCCGACCGCCCTGCTCGAGCGGTACGACACCTTCGAGGTACCGGAGCGGAGCCTTTTCGACGGCTCGGTGTACCGCACCCTGGACGTCGAGTACGCCCGCGCCGTCGCCACCACCGTCGCCGAACGCGGTTACGACTCGGTCGCGGTCGCGTTTCTGCACTCCTACGCCAATCCTGACCACGAGTTGCAGATGCGTGACATTCTCGCTGACGTTGCTCCCGACGTGGCGGTCTCGTTGTCGCACGAACTGTCCCGGGAGTACCGCGAGTACGAGCGGACCAGCACTGCGGTCCTTGACGCCTACGTCAAGCCGATCGTCCGGCGCTACCTGACGGCACTTCAGGACAGACTGGCCGATGGCGGGTTCGCCGGGCAATTTTTGATGACCCGCTCCGGCGGCGGTGCGATGACCGCGACCACGGCCCGCGAGCAGCCGGTCAGCCTGATTCTTTCCGGCCCGGCCGGCGGAGTGATCGGCGCGGCGGCGTTCGCCCGACTGATCGACCAGCCGAACCTGATCACCATCGACATGGGCGGGACCAGCCTGGACGCCTCGCTGATTGTCGACAACAAGCCGGTGCTGCATCAGGGGGCTGAATTCGAGTCGCTGCCGATCAACACGCCGTCGCTGTACATCCACACCATCGGGGCCGGCGGCGGATCGATCGCCTGGCTGGACGGCGCGGCTGCGCTCCAGGTCGGGCCGCAGAGCGCCGGAGCCGCACCCGGTCCGGCGTCCTACGGCCGCGGCGGTACCAACGCCACCTTCACCGATGCTGCACTGGCTGTCGGTTACATGGGAGCCGGCACCCCGCTGGGCGGTCGGTTGACGCTGGACGCCGACCTCGCGATCGGCGCGATCGAGCCGCTGGCCGCCCAACTGGGACTCGTGCCGCTGGAACTGGCACGCGGTATCGTCCGGATCTCCACCACGAAGATCATGGGAGCGGTCCGAGCGATCACGGTCGAGGTGGGCCGCGACCCGAAAGACTTCGCGTTGCTGTCCTTCGGCGGTGGCGGTGGCCTGGTGGCGGTGGACGTGGCGCGCGAACTCGGGATCGGAGTGGTCGTCGTCCCTCCGGGACAGGGGGCCTTCTCAGCTTTCGGCATGCTGATGGCCGATGTGCAGCATGACTTCTCCCGCACAGCGGTAATTCCGCTCGCCGAGCTGGACGAAACCATGCTGGCCGCCAGCTACGGCCCGATGACTGATCAGGCCACGGCGGTACTGAACTCCGAGGGCTTCGACGCCGCCGGGCAGGTACTCATGCGCAGCGTCGATGTCCGGTACAGCGGGCAGGAGCACACGGTGACGGTGCCGATCCCGGATGTGCCATCGAACGACATTTCGGCGGCCATCGAGAAGGAGTTCACCGACCTGCACGAGCGTCAGTACGGGCACGGGATGGACGATCCCATCGAGCTCACCACGATGCGGCTGCGGGCGACCGGCTTGGCCGACAAACCGACGCTGCCCAAGATGGCCCGTCGCGCCGACGGTGCCCCCGCCTCCACCGGGTTGCGACCGGTCTACCTGTCGGCCGACGAACCGGCGGTGCCGTACGCCCTGTACTCGCGCGAAGAACTCTTCACCGGCGATGAGATCTCCGGGCCGGCCGTCATCGCCGAACACACCGCCACCACCGTCATACATACCGGCGACCACATGTCGGTCGGCGGATACGGCGAGATGGTCATTACCGTCGGCACCCTCACTCAGCCGGGAAGGCCTGATCCAAGATGAGCGATACGATCACCACCGAGATCATCCGTCACGGCTTGCTGGCCGGCGCAGAAGAGATGGCGCGCAACCTGTGTCGCACGGCCTACAACACCGTCGTGTACGAGATCCACGACTACGGCATCGGTATCCACGACGCCGCGGGCGATGTCGTCGCCGATGCCCCGGGCATCGCTGTTTTCACCCGCGGCAACGATCACGGGATCAAGGAGGCGATCAACTTCCTCAGCAGGGCAAAGATGTTGCCGGGGGACGTCTTCTTGCTCAACTACCCTTACTGGTCCTCGGCCCACACGCTGGATCCGCTGGTCTTCGCCCCGATACACGTCGACGGGGAGATCATCGCGTTCGCGTCCTGCCGGATCCATGTCCTGGATCTGAAGCAGAAAGACCCCGGTTACGTCCTGGACTCCACCGACATGTACCAGGAGGGCCTGTTCTTCCCGGCCACCAAGCTCTACCGCGAAGGTGAGCCGAATGAGGACATCTTCAACATCGTGCGGTACAACTCCCGGCTCCCCGAGCGAACCATCGGCGACATGCAGGCCCAGGTCTCGGCATGTTTCACCGGTGTCCGGCGAACCCAGGAGATCGCCGCAAAGTACGGTACCTCGACACTGGTAAAGGCAATGGAGGCGATCAACGACCACGGTGAGCGGCTGGCGCGGCTGGCGCTGGCCAAGCTGCCGAAGGGGACCTGGACGGCCCACGACTTCATGGACTCCGACGGGATCGACCTGGACCGGCTGGTGAAGATGAATGTGACCGTCACCGTCACCGACTCCGAGATGGTGATCGACTGGACCGGAAGCGCACTCGACGTCCGCGGCCCGATCAACCTGCCAGTCGGACAGACCGAGGCGTTCTGCAGCCTGATCTTCAAATCGTTGACCACACCCGATACCTCCGTCGTGGCAGGCAACTTCCGCCCGCTGCGGGTGATCACCGAACCGGGATCGGTGATGCACGCCGTCCCGCCCATGCCCACCTTCACCCTCTGGACCGCACTGATCGGCGGCGAGGTGGTGCTCAAGGCGCTCGCCCAGGGCATGCCCGAACTGGTACCGGCCTGCTCGGGCGGCGACGTCTGCTCGATGATGGGCCTGGGGATCAACCCGCGCAACGGCGAGGCGTGGCTGGAGGCGACGAACGAGGCGGTCGGCTTCGGCGGTCACGCCGGCGGTGACGGGTCCGATGGGATCATGCACCTGAGCGAACCCGGTTGCCGCAACAACCCGGTGGAGGTGCTGGAAACCAAATCGCCGATGTTCATCGAGTCCTACGGCTACCGACCGGACAGCGGCGGCGCCGGGAGGCACCGCGGCGGTGTCGGTGTCGGCCGGGTCTACCGGTTCACCGCACCGTCCATCGGGATCTGCCTGGTGTACAAGACCAAAACCAAGCCGTGGCCTATCGACGGGGGCCTGGAGGGGGAAAACAACCACGTCATCCTCAATCCCGGGACCGACCGAGAGGTGGTGCAAGGCGGCAGCTACAACCACATGGACCCAGGCGAGGTGCTGGTCAACAACACCGGCGGTGGCGGTGGCTATGGTGATCCGTTGCTGCGGGAACCGCCCCGGGTGGCACACGATGTGCGCAACGGGTTCGTCACGGTCCAGGCTGCCGAGCGCGACTACGGCGTGGTGGTCGATCCGTCGAGTTTTCTGGTCGACGAGCCGGCCACCGCCGGCCGCCGAAAGGCACTGCGGTGAGCACCCTGTCGATCGTCAACGGTCTGGTCTTCGACGGTGTCTCCAGTGAGTTGATCGACGGTCCGGTTCACGTCGTCGACGGCCGGATCGCCTCGGTCAACTCGCCCGTGCAACCGGCGGACCGGGTGATCGATGCCCGAGGTGGCACGGTGCTCCCGGGTCTGATCGACGCGCACTGCCACGCCTACGGCATCGATCTGAACATGCTGGCGCTGGAGTCCCTGCCGTTGAGCTACGTAGCGCTCGCCGGTGCCCGCCGGCTGGCGGCGTCACTTGCCAGGGGATTCACCACCATCCGGGATCCGGCCGGTGGTGATGCCGGCCTGGCCAGAGCCATCGCCGAGGGTCTGATCCCGTCGCCGCGGTACCTGTGGCTGGGTGCGGCGCTGAGTCAGACCGGTGGACACGGCGATGCTCGCGGTCCCGACAGCGAGATCTGCGGGTGCGCCTCGCACACCTGCGAGGTGGTCGATGGCGTCGACCCACTTCGGCGGGCAGTCCGCGAGCGGTTCCGGCGCGGTGCGCACGCCATTAAGATCATGACCTCCGGCGGAGTGGTCTCGCTGACCGATCCGATCCGGGTTCCGCAGTACTCGCCGGAGGAGATCCGGGCTATCACAGCCGAAGCGGCGCGACGCGGCAGTTACGTTGCGGCACATGCCTACTCGCCGGCGGCCATCATGCACTCCATCGACAACGGCGTTCGGACCATCGAACACGGCAACCTGCTGGACGCCGAAACAGCAGTGGCGATGGCGGCTGCGGGCGCGTTCCTGGTCCCCACCCTGGTCACCTACGACGCGATGGAACGTCGCGGTGGGGACCTCGGAATGGCGGCCGTGTCCCGGCAGAAGAACCGCGAGGTGCTCGAAGCCGGCCGCAAGGCGGTCGAACTGGCTCGCGGTGCCGGTGTGCGAGTCGGCTTCGGAACGGATCTGATGGGACCTCTGGAGGACGAGCAGCTGAACGGCCTGCGGGTGCAGGTCGAGGTCGACGGCGTATTCCTGGCCCTGCAGTCCGCCACGTCGGTCAACGCAGATCTGATCCGCCGGCCTGACCTCGGCCGCGTCCAGGAGGGCTGCATCGCCGATCTGCTAATCGTCGACGCGAACGTCATGGAAAAGCCCGCGGTGCTGTGGGCCGACCCCGAACATCGAACCGTGATCCAGGGCGGGGTCGTCCGGTAGCCGACGCGCGGGCGACGTCGTTCATTCGCGCCGCCACGATCCCATAACGGGCGAGTTGTGCCGCGGGGTCAGAGACAGTGGGCGGCGAGGACTCCGGAAAGCGCCTCGGCTGGCACACCGAGTCCGTCAGGCCGGGGCCAGTGCACGGTGACCTCGTCGAAGCCGAGTCCGGCAATGCGGCCGAGAGTGTCGGCATAGCGGCCGGGGCTCTCGAATGGCCAGTAGGCATCGAGCGCGAATTTGGCGATACATAGCACCGAGTCCGGACCGCGGCCCACGGCGGCAAGGGCTTCGGACAACCGACGGGACTGCGCGCCCAACGCGGTCAACCACTCGTCCGGCCCTACCTGCGGCCCGTACGGCCCGTAGGTCACCCAGGCCTGTGCGTACTGTGCGGTCAGGTCGAACGCCCGGGGCCCGGCGGCGGCCACCGTGAACGGAACCCGCGGCTGCTGAGCGCATCCCGGTAACTGGTGCGCATCAACCGCGGAGAAGCGCTCGCCGCGCACGGTCGTGACCGGTTCCCGCAGCAGCCGATCCAGCAGCGACATCCACTCGACGAACCGGTCCGTGCGTTGCCGGCGGGTGCGCGGCGGATCACCCAGCACCGAAGCGTCCGGACCTTCCGAACCGGCCCCCAGCCCGACTTCCAACCGGCCACCGGACAGCTGGTCGAGAGTCATCAACTCCTTGGCGAAGGGCACCGGATGACGGAAGTTCGGCGTCGCCACCTGGATTCCCAGCCGCACACGCGAGGTCGCCCCTGCGGCTGCCGCCAGCAAAGGCACGCTCCCGTACCAGGGACCATCCTTCAACAGCGGCCAGGTCAGGTGATCGTAGGTCCAGACAGTCCGGACACCGACCCGCTCGGCCTCGCGGACGTCCGACAGAAAGGCCCGCGGTGGGTGACGATCTGGCAGGACCAGCACCGACAGCGACATCGGCGACGTCACAGCAGGAAACCGCGCGGGCACCGATCCCTCAGGTGCAGTATTCACAGCGCGGCGCCCGTCGCCCCAGGCGCGGCGCTCGTTCGTGTCGTCATGCCGTCGTCTCGGAAATCCACGCCGCACAAAGGGCTTCGGCCACGACCAGGTCCTGCCACCCCATGCCGACGCTCTTGAACACCGACAGCCCCAAAGACCTGTCAAGGGCAATCATCTCGCCCACATCGATCAGATCCGAGGCGGCGATGGCTCCGGACTCGATGGCCAGGATGACGTCACCGGCCTCGCGCAACGCGGTAGCGCGGTCCTCGACCACCACTCGGGAGGCTCGAGCGAACACGCGGTCGTCCAATTCACGCACCCCAGCTTGGTGGGATCCGATGGCGACCACGCAGGCGTGCCCGGCGAGCAGGTCTCCGTCAACGAGCGGCAATGCCGAGGTGGTGGCGCACACGACGATGTCGGCAGCGCGGGCGGAGCCACCGGTGCCCGGTTCGGCCGCAATTCCCTCGCTGCGCAGAACGGCACAGATCGCCGCCGCACCACCCGACCGTCGCGGCACGATTTGCACGATTCTGATCGGCCGGATCGAGGCGATGGCCTGTGCGTGTGCCAATGCCTGGGGGCCGGTGCCGAAGATGGTCAACGTGCGAGCGTCCGGGACGGCGAGATGCGCAACGGCCAGCGCCGAGACCGCCGCCGTCCGCAGCGATGTCAACGCAGGTCCGTCGATCAGCATCTGCGGGGTGAGGGTCTCAGCGTCGAAGAGCACGTACAGGCCCTGGATCCTCGGGGCGCCGATCGAGGGGTTGCCCGGGGCCAACGAGAGCAACTTGAAACCGACCGCCTGTTCCGACTCGGCCGGCATCAGCAGCAGTTCGCCGGACCTGGTGGGTACGGCGGCTCGGGGGAGCGCGGCCCCGAGATCCAGCCCGCCGCGCAGGGCCATGGCCAACGTGGCCTGTGCTGCCTGCCATGGCAGTAGCGACGCAACGGCGGCGGCATCGAGCCAAGGTAGCGGGTTCACGTCGTCTTTCTACTTCGTGCCAGGACGCATTTAACGGACTGGGCCTTGTGGTGCCCTGGTGGTCGCCGACGGCGTCGCAGTCCACGACCGGGCACTGACGCACCGTCCGGCCGGCGAACCTGTCCGCTGTCTGGTGGGTGACGCGGTCTCGGCCGCCGCGGTCGGTCGAGCTGGACCCTGGTGGGCGCTGCACCGGTCATGGCTGTACTCCTCTCTCCTCGCGTGGTCGGTGGTTCGGCTCATTGATACCGGGTCACGCCGGGTCAGTCCTGCTGTTTCAACCACCGCCACACGCTCCAGTCGGCGCCGGAGGTCGCCGAGACTGTGACGGGAAACGGGTGCCGGTCGCTCAAGTCTGCTCCCCTCGAGTGAGGACCGAGCGCAAACGGTCCCGGGCGCACGCGCGCACCTATAATTGGCGGTTCCTGTCATCCTCCGCTGCGCGTCACATGAGCCGGTCGCTGGAGCGGAGGTCCGCTGGATCGACGCGGACGGCGGCGAGGCTCGGCGGGGCACCGTCCGGCCGGTGGCCGACTTCGGCGTGGGGCTGTTGTTCGGACAGCCAGGCGTCCAGGTGCTCTGACAGCGGGGTGGTGGGGGTGGAGGCGCCGAGACCGGTGGCGGCTCGGGCGGCGGGACCTGTCGATGCTGGTCTGCGTTGACCGACCATCACAAAGGGGGTGCGTATTTGGCCAGGTCACGGCACTGCGTTGACTGCGAACGCTGCTGCTGGTAATGGTGCAGCAGCATCGACGAGTTCAGTGTCGCTGCCGACCGCTAGTCGCAGTGAGGTATCGATCTCGCCGGAGCTGGTCTTGATGGCGCTCTCCCTTCCGGCCTAGCCATCCGGTGGGGCGCGACGTCAGCGCACACTGTGCTTTAAGACAGCCGCCACGGCTTTAAGGTAGCCGCCACGGCCCCGCCGCCAACCGTCCCCGGTATCCGCGGTCCCTGAGCGAGGGAGCTCTATCCACGTTCAGATGACCTCATCGCACGCTGGGTTTCAGCTCTGCGCCCGGTTTTCCAAGGCGAGCGCAGCGAAGGTGCCGAGCCAGTGGCTGCTGAGGTACTCCTCCTCCGCGAGCGCCGGTAGGCCAGTTTCAAGATGCCTGTCGGCAGCGGTCAGCAGCACCGACCGTCGCTCGTCACCGTCCCGCAGGACGGCCGCGAGCGAGCGCATGGCCGCTGCGCGCGAGAGATTTAGCCCGTCGAGATGGCCGAGTTGGCCGTCCTGGCGATCGCCGGGCATTACGGGCTCGAGCAGAACCCGTGGCTCTTCGGTGACCAGGCCGGGCCAGAAGCTGCCCAGCCAGTTGCTGAATTCCTCGGCCGGTAGCAGACGCCGAACGAGGTCGGCCTCACAAAGGGTGGGCGAGAGGAAGTCCTGGCCGGAGGGTTCCCACTGGGCGGGTGCGTCGCGGTCCGGTAGGTACCAACGTGACGCGTGTTCCCGGATGGAGGAGGCCAGCTCTGGCAGGTTCAGCGGGCCGGCCGCGTCCAAAAGCAGGCCCAGGGCGAACGCAGTGTTGGCGTGGGTGCCGTCGCGCACAGGCCGGGCGGCGCGCGGCAGCCAGTCGAGGACCAGGTCCGCCACGGCGGTGACCGCGGGGCGCAGCGCCCGGGACCACGTTGCAGGACCAGTGGACCCGGCGTCCTGGGCACCCGCCCAGTCGCTGCACTCGGCTGCGAGCGCCGCGAGCCACGCCCACCCATAGGGCCGCTCGAAAGCGGGCCAGTCACGAAGGTAGTGGGCCTCCGCACGTAGCGCTTCCTCAGCGAGGTGCACGTCGAGCACCCGGCGTACTGCGCCGGCGTCGACGCTCGCGGGTTGAGTGCGCAGCAGCCGAACCAGCAGCCAGTGCGTATGGACGGCGGAGTGCCAGTCGAAGCATCCGTAGAAGGCGGGATGACGGGCGCGGGGCAGAGCTAGGTCGTCAGGACCGCGTACGACGTGGGTCGGCGCATACGGGAACTCACGCGTCGCGTTCTCCACGGCGGTCGCGCTCAGGCGCCCGGCCAGATCTGCGAGGCCGGTCACGTTGAGATCACCGTCGCCGGAGAGCCCGTGATCCTCATTGCTGGGGCTGCCCGTTCGTCAGAAGGCGAGGAAGTACATGAGGACGATGTTGGCTGCCAGCAGCGGAACTGCGGTGGGCAACTGTGCCCGGATCACCGCGTAGTCGCTCTTGAGCTCCAACAGGGCGACCGGCACGATGTTGAAGTTTGCCGCCATGGGCGTGCACAGGGTTCCGCAGTATCCCGAGAGCATCCCGATGGCGAAAACCGCTGGGGCGTTGCCGCCGAAACCCGCGATCAGCAGCGGATATCCGATCGCGGCTGTCATCACCGGAAACGCCGCAAAAGCGTTGCCCATGATGACCGTGAACACGGCCATACCAATGCAGTAAACGGCGACTGCGGGAAACAGCACTCCGCTCGGCAGCACCGACTTCACTACTTTGCCGATGGCATTTCCGACGCCGGCAGTCGCGAAGACGAGCCCGAGCATGGCCAGCAGCTGGGGCAGCACCGAGGCCCATCCGATGTTCTCGGTAAGTCGGCGCCCCTCGGCCAGCGGCACCGATGGCGACGGAGTGCGCAGCACCCACATACCTACGCCGACCGCGATGATGGCCGACACGCCGAGTCCGATGACGGTCTCGCTGAGCGGCTGGAGCAGAGGGCGTCCGCCGATGGAGAGGTGCGGCCCGACAGCGGCGAACAAGCCAGTGACCACCGGGATGATGAGCACCGGGATGAACAGCTTGTTGCCGAACCGCTCCGCCAACCCGACCCGCTCAACCGCAGTGGTAGTGGTCTCGGCGTGGCCGTGTCCCAGCCGGCCGAATCCGGCGATGCCGGCGATGACGATCACGACGATGCCGAGAAGCCATGCGGGAGCGGTCTTGGCCACCACGAACGAGCTGTAAGGAAACGAAAAGCCCAGCAGGGCCCAGAACAGCCCGCTCCAGCCCCGATGGGGGTTGGACCGGTCCCGGGCCACGGAGTAGCCGACCGCGAGGAAGAACGCGCCGATCAGCCAGTAGAACCACTCGACCTTGATCACGGCTGCACCACCTGATCCGGCTGGTCCATACCGGTTTCTGTTTGGTTCCCGCTTGGTCCGTGCGCCTGGATGTCGCGGGCGACCACCCGATCCATCCACAGACTGCGGCCACCGTGGATGAGCAGCGCGATGACGGCGGTGGGAATTGCCCACAACGCCACCTGCAGCGGTGCGAGCTTGAGCTTGTAGGTGGTGTCGACGAACGAGGTGATCAGCAACACGGCGCCCACTGCCACGAAGATGTCTTCCCCGAAGAACGAGCCGACGTTGTCCGTGCTGGCCGCGAACGCACGGATGCGCCTGGCGACCGGCTCGGGCAGCGGACCGAACCGCTTGACCGCAGCGGCTTCGGCCATGGGGGCCACGAGCGGGCGCACCGACTGCGCGTGGCCACCGATGCTCAGCAACCCGATCGCGCAGGTGACCATGCGCACGAACAGATAGGACGCCAGTACCCTCCCGGTGGTGAGCCGCGCCAGCCGGCCGATCAGGCGCCGGGCTTGTTCTTGCAGCCCGTTCCGCTCGACCAAGCCGATGACAGGCAGCACCAGCAGGAAAATGACGATGGATCGACTGCCGGCGAAGCCGGTACCGAAGGCGTTGAGGATGTCCACGAGTGACAGCCCACCGAGAAACCCGGTGGCCAACCCCGCGACAGTCACCACCAGCATGGCGTTCAGTCGCAGGGCGAAGCCCACGACCACGACAAGAACCCCCAGCAGGACAAGCACATTTCCGCCTTTCGCAGCATGGAGTGATGACGACACGCTGCGGGTAACGTAGGGATCGTTCAACGAAAGCGCAAGGTATCGGCGGAATATCAAGCGCTGGTAACGTCCAGATTTCAGCTCCTGAGAGGCTGCCATGGCGACGATCAGTTCGGGCCCGGACGGAAATTCCCTGGGTTACTCGACCGGCGCGCCAGCCAAGGCGCCGATGCCCGCACCGGCCAGGCAGATAGTCCTCACCGTGGAGGAGGGCAGGCTCGATCAACCCTTGGCGCCCTCGATCTCCGGGAGTGTCCCCGCCGCCGCACAGTTCCTGCGGGCGTCCGGATTCGACCGGCTGGTCACGAAGTTCTCCGAACAGCTCCGCGGCGCGCTGACGCTGGCGCAGGCAACAGAGGTTGTGCGCACCGGAGGCCAGCGATTGTGGGACACCGCGGTGGCTCGCGCCCAGGGGCGCCTCGAACTAGGCACACTGGATGGCTACGACGACCGCCCCCTGTACTGGGCACGCACGTCGATGACCGCAGCGGTGCGCACTCTGGAGGCCGAATATCTCACCATGGGCGCACAGCGGCAGGGGCTGATCCGGCTGCTGGACCGTAACTCGCGCGGCATGGCCCCCGGCGCGTGGCCGCAGGACCTCGAAAGCGCCACACGCATGATGGTGAGTGGGTTCGACGTCTACAGCCTGGATGAGAGCCTGCGCAACTCCAATCCCTCTGGCGCGAGCGCGCTGCAGCTCGACGGACGCACCTTCTCTACGGCGCACGGGCCCGTCACCGTGCGGGCCGTCATCCTGCCCGTCAACTACACCGACTTCGATCAGGGCATCGTCGAAGACGCCTTCGGTCCGGTCCTGCGCACCGGCGACGACCGGACAGACATGATCATGACAATCAGCATGACTGCCCGCGGACGCATGGACATCGAAAAGTGGGCGGCCAACGCCCGCGGCGGGTCACCGGACAACAACCGCAACCAGCATTTCGGCGCAGTGTCCCGACCGTCGCACTGGCCGCAGCCTTTCGACTCGCCGGACTGGATCGAGACGACGCTGCCGTACGAGGCGATGATCGCGGCCCGGACCGGGCCCTGGCCCGTCGTTCTGCGAGAAGGCATCTGCGAGTGGCCCGCTGGGACGTTCCCCGACCCCACCCAGTTGCGCTGTCAGCCCGACCCCTCGGCAGGCAGCACGGCGGCCGCCGGCACCGGCGGGGACTACCTGTCGAATGAGAGCATGTATCGCTCGAACAGGCTCCGCTGGGGCCTGCAGGCATGGGACATCCCGGGCGGTCACCTTCACATCTCCGCGTTGGAGTATCCCGCCCAGCCGGAAGTGCTCACCGACGACGCCTTCGAAGCGGACCGCAGAGCCATCGTCGACCAGACCATCGCTCTAGTGGAGTCGGCGGGTACTGCCATCAGAGGTGCCCGCACACCTGCGCACGGTGGCTGTTGACCGGAGCCCCGACCCGTCAGCATCGATCAATGCTGTTCGATGGCCCTCTGACGGTAGGCCTTCACAACGTTCCGCTCGGCAGCGTCGTCGAGGTACGTGCGCAGCCTCCGCTCCGCCACCACGCTCTCGCCTGAGGCCAACGCCTCGTAGCTGGCGTTTCTGCGATCGACGAACTCACCATGGAATGTGTCCGGCTCTTCCACAACGTGGAGGTCCAAGCGAGCTACCGGGGCAGGGCATGTTGCCACGATGTGATGTAACGTCGGAAAAGCGTTGCAAATCGTTGAAGGACTAGGCAGAATGCCTGTCCTACAGGAGGTGTCGTGCACTTCGTCGACCTAAATTCAGATATGGGAAAGCTTCGGCCGCTGGACCCTGGGTGACGATGAGAGCATGCTCGCCACCGTGACCAGCGCCAACGTTGCGTGTGGTTTCCACGCCGGGGATCCCGAAACTATCACTCGTACCGTGACGGCGGCCCACGCCCACGGTGTAGCCATCGGGGCGCACGTCGCCTACCGCGATTTGGCCGGTTTCGGCCGCCGGTACGTGGACGCAACGCCGTCGGAGCTCATCGGGGACGTCATTTACCAGATCGGCGCACTGGAGGGCATCGCCCGGTCCGTCGGCGCGAAAGTTCGGTACGTCAAACCCCACGGCGCGCTTTACAACACCATCGCGCATGACGAAAAGCATGCCGGGGCGGTTGTCGCGGCAATCACCCGTTATGACCCAGGGCTCGTCGTGATGGGTCTCGCCGGCTCCCCGTTCCTGGACAAAGCTCGCGCTGCAGGACTGACCACGGTCGCAGAGGCGTTCGCCGACAGGGCCTACACCCCCGGCGGCGAGCTGGTGTCCCGACGGGAGGCCGGCGCAGTAATCCACGATCCGAAATCGGTAACGGCCCGGATGGTCGAGATGGTGCAGAACGGCACGCTGGAAGCCATCGACGGCAGCCGCATCCCCATCCGTCCGGACTCCATCTGCGTGCACAGCGACTCTCCCGGCGCAGTGGCCATCGCGAAGGCGGTACGCTCCGGCCTCGAGGGAGCCGGGATCGCGGTGCGCTCCTTTCTCCTGGACCCTGAGCTGAAGCCTGACCGGGCGGAAGGTAGCGCGGTCGGCTGACCGGCGCGCTCCCCAATGCGATTTCTCCCCGCCGGTTCCGGTGGCCTCCTGATCGAGGTCGCCAATCTGGAGCAAGCACTCGCTCTCTTCGGATCCCTTCGCCGCGACCCCGTTGAAGGCGTCGAGGAGCTCGTGCCCGCCGCGCGTACGGTATTAGTGCGATTCCGTCCGTCGCTGACCGACCCAGGGCGCATCGCGGCCCAGGTCCGGGACCGTCGGCTCACGCGAGCAACGGCAGAGCAAGAAGATGGACCACTGGTCAACATTCCGGTCCACTACGACGGAGAGGACCTGCCCGACATCGCCCGCAGCTGCGGGTTGAGCGAGGCCGAGGTCGTACGTCGGCACACCGCGGCGACGTATTCAGTCGCCTTCACGGGATTCGCGCCCGGGTTCGCCTACCTCGCCGGCGGTGACCCCGCACTGCGGGTGCCTCGGCGAAGCTCACCCCGGATCTCGATCCCCGCGGGAGCAGTGGGCCTGGCCGGGGAGTACAGCGGCGTGTATCCCCGGGCCAGCCCGGGAGGATGGCAGCTGCTGGGCCGAACGACGGTACTGATGTGGGATCTCGACCGCGCCAACCCGGCGCTGCTCCAGCCCGGGATGCGGGTGCAGTTCGTCAATGCCGGTCAGGCCAATGCCGAGACGATCGGGCCGAACTCGGTCGAAGCCGCCACGAGTCAGCCGAACTCCAACGAACCGGCGGAAGGGGGACGAGCGCTGGCCGTGCTGAGCCCCGGCGCCCTCAGCATCCTCGAGGACCTCGGCCGGCCTGGGCAGTCCGGGCTGGGCGTTTCCCGGTCGGGTGCCATGGACCACGGCGCCCTGCGTCGAGCCAACCGCCTCGTGGGCAATCCTAGCGACGCACCCGCTTTGGAGGTTGCCTCCGGTGGGCTCCGGGTGCGTGCACGGGGCGACCTCGTGCTGGCACTGGCCGGTGCACCAGCGGGTCTCGCCATCGAGGCGCCGGGCGGTAACCGCGTGGTGCGCGCCGAGGTGGCCTTCGCTCTGGACGACGGCGAAGTGCTGACCCTCGGTGCGCCCCCGCGCGGCGTCCACTCTTATCTGGCGGTGCGCGGCTCCTTCGCTGTCGACCGTGTCCTGGGCAGCGCGTCCGGTGACGTGCTCTCGGGCATCGGCCCGCCCCCCTTGCAGGCCGGGGATGTCCTCACGATCGGTACCCGGCCCACGGTGGGCGCTGTTGTGATCGACGCCAGCCCCGCCCCGCCGCTCCCCGCTGCCATCGACGTGGTGTGGCTGGACATCGTCCTCGGGCCGCGTGCCGACTGGTGCACCCCGGAGTCCGTGCAACGGTTCACCGCGCAGGAGTGGACAGTGACTCCGCAGTCCAACCGGGTAGGGCTGCGCCTGCAAGGGAAAGCGGGGATCGACCGCTCCACTACGGAGGAACTGCCCAGTGAAGCCACGGTGGCCGGCGCCGTGCAGATTCCACCGAGTGGGCAGCCGGTGCTGTTCATGGCCGACCATCCGGTGACCGGCGGCTACCCGGTGATCGGCTGCGTGGCTGCCCATCACCTGGACCTTGCGGCGCAGGTCCCGGTCACGGGCCGCATCCGGTTCCGGGTAGTCACGGGTTTTGACGACAAATCCCCGGATGCCTCCAAGCACCCGGCACATCAAGGAGGGCCTCCGGCATGAACAAGGTGCTCATCGCCAACCGCGGGGAGATCGCGGTTCGCCTCGCCCGCGGGTGCGCGGACTACGGCGTTGCCTCCGTCGCCGTGTACGCCGACCCGGATATCGATGCACTGCATGCGCGGACGGCCACCGAGGCATGGGGGCTGCCCGGTGTCGCGCCCGCGGACACGTACCTCGATATTGACAAACTCCTTGGCGTCGCAGCTTCGAGCGGCGCCGATGCCGTGCACCCGGGGTACGGGTTCCTCTCCGAGAGCGCCGAGTTCGCGCGAAGGGTGCTCGAGGCGGGGCTGATCTGGATCGGGCCGACCCCCGAGACCATCGAGCAGCTGGGCGACAAGATCACTGCACGCAAGATCGCGCAATCGGTAGGCGCGCCCCTGGTTGCGGGAACTGCAGGACCGGTGGCCGATGCGGACGAGGTGGTCGCTTTCGCTCAGGAGCACGGTGTGCCGATCGCGATTAAAGCCGCGTCCGGTGGAGGCGGCCGAGGTTTACGGGTCGCGCACCGGATGGACGAGATCCGGGATCTGTACGCCTCCGCAGTGCGCGAGGCGGTGACCGCCTTCGGTCGCGGTGAGTGCTTCGTGGAGCAGTACCTCGACCGCCCCCGTCACGTGGAGGCGCAGGTGCTCGGTGACGGCGCGGGTCACGTCATCGTGGTCGGTACCCGGGATTGCTCGATGCAGCGGCGCAACCAGAAGCTCGTCGAGGAGGCACCGGCCCCGTTCCTGACCGATGAGCAGCGCCGCCTCGTCGTGACGGCGGCGCGGGACATCTGCGTGGCCGCCAAGTACCGCAGTGCCGGCACGGTGGAGTTCCTCGTCGGACGCTCAGGGGCCGTGTCCTTCCTGGAGGTCAACACTCGCCTGCAGGTGGAGCACCCGGTCACGGAGATGACCAGTGGAGTGGACCTGGTGCGCCAGCAGCTGCTCATCGCCGACGGTCTTCCCCTCGAGGTGACTTCGACGCCGGAGCCGATAGGGCACGCAATCGAGTTCCGAATCAACGCCGAGGATCCCGGCCGCGGGTTTCTACCGACCCCCGGCACGGTGGCGCGCTTCGACCTGCCCGGCGGCCCCGGCGTCCGGGTCGATGCGGGCGTTGCCGCCGGGTCCACCGTGCCTGGTAGCTACGACTCGCTGATGGCAAAGCTCGTAGTCACCGGACGCGATCGCAACGATGCATTGCGCCGGGCGCGCCAGGCCCTGGCCGAACTCACCGTGACGGGCCTTCCCACGGTGGTCCCGTTCCACCGTAGGCTCCTCACCGATCCGGCGTTCCTCGGCGCAGAGGATGGATTCAGCGTCCACACCCGCTGGATCGAGACCGAATGTGCGTGGCTTGAGGAGCTCGCCGAGAAGCGGCCGGGCGCCCCCCATGAGGAGGCCGTAGTCCGGACCTGGATCGAGATCGACGGTCGGCGAAGCACGCTAGGGCTGCCGGCAACCCTTGCGTTCACTGGCGCCCCCCTCACCGCGAACCCAACGGCCAACGCGAGGGAGGCTGTCAACGAAGGCGCCCTCGTGACCCCGATGACCGGCAGCCTGGTGAGCTGGACCGTCGCCGAGGGGCAGGACGTGTCCTCAGGAGAGAGGGTCGCGGTGATGGAGGCGATGAAGATGGAAACCGCGGTGACCGCCCAGCGGTCCGGCCGCATCCACTTCATCGCCTCATTGGGGGCCTACTGCCCCGCAGGAACAGAAATCGCACGGATCGAGCCGCGCTAGCGCTCTTTCACCGAAGCTTTGGCCGGTAGTGTCTTCTCTTCGGCGAAGGTGCTCAGGTTGCTCACGACGGACATATGCACCGGTCCGGCCGCGTCTTTGACCACCTGACATCGCTGAGACCGCGCAAGTGCCAAGGTACCCGCCGCCCGGCGCGGGTCAGGACACTAGCTACTTCGACCTGAGTGTGTCCTGAAAGTGGAGTGATGACGATGTAGAAGATCGTTGGAGCGATACGTGCTGTGCCAGTGATGGAGGTTGGCCCTCCGGGTTCGC
>JAABUO010002826.1_pt1 | contig 21003 bp, 23 predicted proteins | sample 5559291 | NCBI WGS metagenome assembly JAABUO01 (sample SAMN10711878, study PRJNA513372) | rock metagenome | isolation source: Antarctica rocks | place: Antarctica: Victoria Land, Finger Mt sud
TTTGATTTCGCTATCGGTGATGGAGAGAAGTTGTGGTCCGGAGGACGGGGATTTTGAGTTTGTAGGGCTGGACCCGTCCGCGGGGGGTGGGAGTGCGGTGCGAGAAGCTCCTTTTGAGTTCTTGGTCCGGTCATACGTAGTTGGGGTTTGCATCTCCTGTTGATCGAAGCTGAAAGCGGTAAAGTCTGCTGTTTCGGTCTTCAAGGAGGCCGATGGCGGACCTGATTCCGACGTTGCGTTGCGAGTTAGTGCAGGCGGATGCATTCCTTTGCGACCAGACCCCCCTGTATTCCCGACAGGAAAATCTTTCCTTTGTTGAAAGTTTCTTGGACTGCGGCCTCGTACGATGATGGCACCGGATTTGGCCTCGCAGATCGATACCTTGGCACCAGATGACAGGGTGGCTACAACTTTGAGCTTGACGACAAAGTGTTGCTGCAGCTCTTTTCGGCGGCCATTGTTTGCCGTAGCTATCCTGAATTGTAACCGCTTCCAAGCAATGGGAAAGGTAGCGTAGTCGGCATCCATGTCTTGATTTGACATTGTGTCCAAGATTATCGACGTAGGCTCTTTTTCAGTCTTCTCTTCTGGGGTCGACGTGGCATTTGAAGCAGGTGTCTTCCAAGGGACCGAAATCAGCTTCACAGGGTGACCCTCTACAGACTCTGTAGCCGAAATAGTCAGCTCTTGTGCTAGTATAGGTATCCGGTCGCCTGAATCTGTGAGGATGTAACGCAGCGTTCTCGGCAGTGTAATAGATCCCGTAATCTGGAATAGGTTGCGGCGATAGCAGGTCAGCTCGGCCGGTGGTGAGGTTGTGTCCGCTGCCGCGAGGCTTGGTGACTCTGCCATGAAAAACATGCCATGCAACTGCGCAGTGAGAGACAAGGATGTCCGTCGCAGAGAGTAGTCGAGGAGGGTGAAGTTGTAGGCTGGTAGGTGGAAGCTGAGAAGCTTGTTATCTCGGTCAATCGAGGCGGCCTCTTGTGGAGGATGTTGGTCAGCCGGGACCGCTTCCAGCAGGCTTGTGGTATCTGAGAACGAATCTTCGTAGATCGAATAGGTACGTTGATGTTCTTGGGGCAGTGACGCTGGAAGGAAAGACATATCATCGTTGCTGATGAGCGTTAGTGTCCACGGAAGCATGCCAACGACGTTGTACGGGCGCAGCTCACCCTCCAAAGTCCCTATTCCCATAAGCCCCTGCTGGGTCGGCCATGCCAAGAGACGGTAAGACTCCAAGGTAGTCGTCCGTTGCTACATTATCGAGCGAAAGTGGACTGTGCAGATAAGGAGGCATCCCAATCGTATCGAAACCGTCCATCGTCGATTTGTTGCTCAAGCGCGAGTTCCGACTTAGTACAGCACTCGGAGAACACAATGGCGAGGTAAGGTCTAGCATGCGGTTTGGAGGCTGATAAGGTCAGAGATATTCTAGAAGGACTTTGATAGCGGTCGTAATTTGGGAGGGGTGCGACGTTTCGTTCAGCCGTTGTGATTTGATTTAGGACCTTGTACGCATTATTGAATGATTGTTCATAGATGGGGTCCTATGAATGATGGCCGTGACATGCTCTAAGCTGACTAGACACAATTGCGGAGGTCAGAGGCGTCAGGGCGTTGAAGAGATCGTTTCTGGCAGGATGCACACGGCCAGCAAGGATTGACTGAGGGGAGAGCCAGTAGTGTTGTGGAGTCGCGGAGCCAAAAGAACGTTCTAAGAAGGCTTTCGAGGGACAAGAGATGAGTGGTTGGAGTGTGACTGACTGAGTACTGCGGAGGTGTGCAGATAGAGTGGTAGGGTGTGGGCACTGATCAACCGAGGGGGAAAAGGAAAGTGGTGTCGAGTGCCGGCGGTAGCACAAGAAACCACTACGACAATGCCAAGCAAGGATATCGAATTCGATGCATGATCTAGTCAGAGGTAGTGGTGGTAGTAGTGAAGCTGTAGAGGAGGGGTTGGATGTTGGACATTATTGCCATCATTGGAGAAGAATACAGGTAGGTAAATGTTGTGGTTTGTGGGGGTTGGGGGTCGGTGGTCTGATGACATTTATGGTGGATGGTGGATGGTGGATGGCGGAGTGGGAGTCTTGGTAAAGAAATGAAGAACCAAGGAGGCAATGCAGTATAGATGGACCGCATACAGATTGATTATTAGTGAACATGTTTTATCAGATAGCTGGAAGTGACGGTATGGTACAGTAGGTAATAAGATAAAGTATGGTCCAGGTACGGAATCCTAAATCTGTTCCGACGTCAAACCAACTGCCCGTTGGATCAATGAGCAACGGGCAATTCTGCACTACCGTTTAGCAACCCAGTCTACCCAGGCACCACAAGTTCTAAACTATCATATTCTACTTGTAGAATAGAAGAAGAGAAGACGGCGATCGTCAATGCTTGAATGTCCGAACTTCCACTTTCTATCATTCTATCATTCTAGGGCAATGTTACCCACCTTAGCTTAACTTCACCCTGCTTTGATCTCCCCGACGATCGTTTCACATCCGACGAGATTGCAAAGGACCGATGCCATATTGCTATCTACCGTAGTTGATCATAATCGATATCCTCGTAATCCTCGTAATCCTAGATAATTGCATTGCACAGCCTCCCAATCTGATTTGTATATCACAATCCTCCAGTGACAATGTACGTGCACTCCAATAATCAAGACACTGATGGCGGCGAATAGAGGGACGACCCCAGTTTCTCTTGACCAGGTCCCTTCCCGATCGACCGTCCGAGATGTTCACAGACAATGTCCTCCCAAACCGCAGAAATGCTGAATACTCAAGTTGGGAATCGTGGAGCTGGTAGATGATCAAACCGACATGTAGCTGAGAAGAACTAGAGTCAGTCTGGTATCATCGCATCGGCGCTGCAGGACACTTTTTCGAAATTATTCCACACGCTAAACCCCATGGCTGAAAGACTGTTCAGATTCTCTTCTCCCTCAATCTGATACGCATCTGTCAGCGAATGGCAATGCGTCCAAACAGGCATCATGAAACTCACATAATCTAGGAGCACAGCCTGCGCTTGCTGGCTCTTAAGCTGTCGGATACCAAGCAGTACTAGGCCCTGCAATAGCGTCGAATACGTTTCCGGGCTAGACGATATTACAGGACTCGATATGCTCCCGGTGACTTGGTCATTTCCCTTCAACGGTGGTACAGCCTCGGCCCAGCTGCAATCAGTGTTGTAGAGTACAACGGTCCCAAGGAGGACCCCATCGCCAGTCCTCTTTGCTCGAATGACTCCGCATGCTGCTTGATCGGCCAAGGCCAATTTGTAGATTTCCATCGTGCCCGGCGTTGGGTCTGTCTTGACGTGGTCGACAATAGATTCCGAGTGCTCCCAACCGCGGACGAGGTCAAATTCCAGGTCGGCCTGTTGTAATGTATTGACAATCCCGCCTGGAGCGCTCCACGATGATAGATTTTTCAGTATCATGCTACAAACAGGCTTAGACAAAACATCTACCCACGACATGTTAGCGAACCACGAGCGTAGTCGCTTCCTCTCAAGGCTGTTGGTGGAAGGTATTCCGAGGAATATCGAAGGAAGTTTGGAGCCAAGCTGAAAATGACGGATTCCTTCGCGTTGAAGTAAAGTCCTAATTGCTCGATTGTGTAGAGAGTAACCGATAGATAGCTTCCTCCTCTCAGGGTCAACAAGTATTGATCCTACCACACCTGTGCCGGTAGACTTGAAGAAGTACGTTGAACAGAAACCGTACAAAACATGTGTGCTACTGTTTCTAACGACGAAATGGGACTCTTCCACCATGGGATTATGGAGGATGAAGTTGTTTGACGAACAGCCGGAAAGCGCTGAAGTCTGTGTTGTCTGACTTTCCTGTTGCAGCATTTTGAGTAAATCGTCCAAAGCATTGGCATCGCGCTCTTCGTTCCAACTCTCTACAAGCCAGTGTTGCTTTGACTGATGAAGCTTTTGTCTCTGGCTAATTGTACCAGGCAATGCCCCAGCAGGAGTCAACTCTCCGTAGAGTACGTTGACAAGCGCTTGCAATGCGGTTTCTGTGAAATCGTACGTACATATATAGGTACCGATCGAAGGATCCATGGCAAAATCGTATGGAGAACTGACCGAGACCACCACCAGTGGCTTCTCGCGTTTTTCTCCGCCTTGCGAGAACTGGGATTTACAAATCATTGCAACGTGCTTGGTAAATCCATTTTGGTAGAGGTTCCGATTAGCATCAGCAGTAAGAACGATAACCGCGCTGGCCCGGTTGATCAAATTCTCATGCACCGGCCGTACTCCATTCGCCGTATACGATGTGTGCAGAACTCTTCCGCTTCGCTGTCGAGCAAGGGACCTGCCGAGTTCTCGGAAAACGCTTTCGCCGCTCATTACCGATGCTCCCTTCTCCCAGGACACGGTTCCTGGAGAGGCAGCAACTGCGCTGGCTGCGAGTCCATACAAGGCTGCTGAAGCTGGTAATGGTTTGACCAAAGGCGAGAGTACCAGCAGCTCTTCCTCCGGTTCCAACAAGTGGGAAAGTGGTAGTAATCGATCCCTATCTCGGACGACCGTGATGGAGTTGTTGTATGCTTTTGTAGATAGTATCGTGTGAGATGGTTGTAGAGAGGTCAACTTTGTCATGCCACCAGGTGCGAGCGCCTTCTCCCAAGTCGTGCACCTTGCCTTCATGTCCAAGACTCGCTTGAGTGATCGCCGTATTCTTGATTTCGTGATCATTGCATTCTCAACGCCAAGCTTCAGACCATTAATTGCCTCTTGCTGTACCGAGAAAGACCGGCATACGAGGACAATATCGCAACCAGCATTGACAGCCATGACTGTTCCTCCACCAACGCCGATGTTATGACTAAGTGCTTCCATTTCAAGACATTCAGACACAACAACTCCATCAAAGCCAAGTTCTCGCCGAAGAAGGTCATCTACTACCTGCTCAGAGAGACATGCATGCATCACATTTACGCCTGCCGAGGACATGGCGCAACCCCCAACCATCATAGCATCTATTCCTTGAGATATCGAGTTTCGGAACGGTACCAAGGCGCTGAGACTCAGCTGTTCCAATGAGTCGGTGATAATAGGAACGTCTAATGAAGAGCCTAGAAACTCGAGATTTCCGTACGATGGGAAATGTTTCCCGCAGGTTACGATACCTGCATCTTTGTAGCCGTTCATGAAAGCCACTCCATACTTGGAGACTTCCTCCGGATCATCACCAGTAGTGCGCACTCCAAGCGGTTGGTTTTTCGCATTTGTAAGGACATCTAACACGGGACCGAGAATCCAATTAACGCCTACCGAACTTAGCTCTTCACCTGTGGCTTTGGCAATCTCGTATGCCATTTCCGTAGAACCGGTGGCGGCAACGCCCATAGCGCTCGGGAACTGGCGAATGTAGATCTCATCAAAGAGGCTATTGACTCCACCATTCTCCTGGTCAAGTGCAATGGCCAAAGGTACCGGGTGCCCGGCATTGTGTGCAATTGTTTGTAGATCCAGTACCAGTTTGGTGGTTTGTTCAGCAGCTGTCATGTATCAGTAAGGATACGTTACATAGAAATCGAAGATAAAGAGTCGAGACATTTGAGATTCTTTGCAGTCAAAAGAATCGTCCCAAGATGATGGACCTCGATCAATAAGCGTATTTGGGGCGTAACCTCAGTGCCATCAAACCCCATCATGAACAGCTGGCCCATGGTCCTTGTCGATAATCAGCAACATGCGGTCCTTCCAAACGATGAAAACCATACCGGTCCATATCGTCCCACACAGGAGCAGAGTCCATACTGTCGGGTGTCAAAGATTTGTTCATCTTGACGGCGCGCTTTTCGAGAGATCATTCTTGTCTAGGCTCGGTGGATGGTGCCACATCGACATCCAATGATTCTTATCTGGCCACCTGCATCTCGGGAATTTATCAGGAACGCCAAATGGGCGAACGCCTCAAGGTTTCATGGTTACTGATTATCTTATTCCGATCGGTAGCAAAACGAGGAATTGCGATTGCGCAAAGAGGAAGCACAGTTATGAGTTCGTAAATTACGGTAATTTAGAGGGGTATCCTAGGGTCGTCCACTGCGACATATAATGGGAACAGAGTACAGGATTATGTTTCTAACTATATTAGGATAATGACTTACCGTTCACTACCCCAGCTTATCAGAAAAAAGATAAAAGCCTAGTAGAGTGGTCTAATCTATCGGTCTCTAAGACCTCATTGTAAATAGTTCTTAAATGCCCCAATGCTCCTAGGTCAGGCACAACATCATAAAGTTCCCCCAATGCTGCCTACGAATATACCTATCCGATATCCCTAACAGCTTCCATGACGCCGTCCATACCCATTATGCATCAAGGGTTGGGTGGAAGCAAACGGACCTGCCCGTTACTCCTCACGATAGTGCTCCAGCCTCATATCGAGGGATGTCACAGAAATCTCCTGCTTGGTGACTAAACTAGAGGGAAATTGAAAACCAAGTCCTGTTACTTCAGATTTGTTATTGCCTCATTGATTGCGATCTGTGCCAGCATTACCTGAGCTTTCTCCAATGGCGCTGTCAACATCCTCAACATGCATCGAGCTTTCAGCCTTCTCATCTTCTCCGACCATGGCTGCGAGACTACTGAAATTGAACATTGGTTCGAGGCCGGCTCCGCCACCAGGAGGAGTGCCCGAAATGAACGTGTCTTGCGTCAGTGCCCCCCCTACAGTGCTGACACCACTAGCATTGGGAGAGGCGTCAGATAATGACTGTAACCCTCGAACCTCATTCCCCAAGGATCCAGATGCAGACTCATTGATCGACGACGCTGAAGAGGATACGTTGGACAGCGTTCTAAGGTGAGATGGCTTGTATGGTGTTGGTGATGCGGAAGTATCGTATGGCTGTAACCATGCACGGGCACGCTCTGAATGACCTTGGGCAACGTCTGATGTCGGGTCTGCTGTATTTGATGGGTTTGCCAATGGGCTCGAGTCAAGAGCAGATTTGTCTTCGTTCTCCCCTGTACCTGGTCGCTGTATTTCTTTCCCTTTTCTGCCAGCCGATGCGGAAGCTGCAGTTGTAAGCGATGCTTCACTTTGCCTCTTGTCAAAAGCTGCAGTACTCTGATTTGCGCCATTGGGGTAGACTCCAGTCTTTCTAGCTACCTTTTCTGCCTTTTTGTTCTCCTTCTCCTTCTTCTTCGCCTCCTTCTTAGAGTCTTTTTCTTCTCGTTTCCGTCTTTCCTCTTCCGACGCGAGACTTAGTCTGATGGCTTCCAACATCATCATTTCTTCGAGATCATCTACCCTGTCCCTTCGAGAACCGCCTCGAGGCGGTACTCCCGCTAGTCCGCCTTCTCCAAAGCTGCCTAGCTCTCCTCGAGCACCAGAAACCGCGTAGCGTTCCGCCATCAAAGCTAGCATGTTTTGCTGCGAGACGCTAGTTGCTGTAGAAGAGCCATCTATACCGGCTCCTCTTCGAAGTATTCCGCGTCTACCAAAGCCGGCGAAGGCCCGGCTATCTGAATCATGATTGTGATTACCCATCAAATACGCTGCCGTGTGCAGTGCCGTTGCGGCGGCTGACCTTCTTGCAGCGTGGGCTCTAGCACTGGTTAGCTTTTGTTGCCAATCCGGACGCACCCTATCGGTAGTGATGACGGTCGGCGACGTTGCTGATATGGACGTGGTACGCCGACGGGCAGCCGCTGTGGGAGACAGCTGTCCACCATTGCTCAAACCTGACGCTAGTGAAGAGTTTGAAGACATGGCAGAAGTAGTGTTGCTGTTAAGAGGATGACCTTGGTTAACGTAAGTCAGCCCTCTTCGAAATGGAGGAGGTTCGTAAGTGACCCCGAATTCTGGCTGCACACAAAATGGACAGGCAGCAGGTTCCGATACCAGTGTATCTTCTCCATCGAGTTCTTCTGTCTCATTATTGTCAGGAGGGACTGGAGCAGGAGCGGTGGGATCAGCATGTTCAGGTGGATGCGGATCGGGACGCTTGATCTGTACGAAACATTCGGAGCAAATCGACTGATCGCAGCAACGCGTCTTATTTAAGTATGGGGGGTAGTATAGAAAACAGATGGGACACTCGGCTGCATCTTTGTATAGATACGCTTCAATTGGTTGACCGTTAACGTAGGGATCTTTAGGTAAATTCATCTCGCGGGGTACCATTTCTCCTTGTGAGCCCTTGGATGATGTAGTTAGTGATGCCAATGTTTTTGCTCGCCCTTTGAATAAGGTAGACCCAGGTGGTAAGGCCGCCAAAGATATGTTTGATGATGGTTGCTGTGGTTCGGAAGTAGTGGGGGAGATCGGGGTGGATGAGTCTGAGTTATAAGACGGGGATCTGGACGTGATGGGCACCATGAGGTTATTTTCATTCCCTTCGGATATCTTGCTCTGCGAATCGTTTTTCGCAAGCGGTTGTGTCCGGTCTTCCACGGGAATCTCATCAGGGGCAGGAACTGGCAGTCCTCTCGCCGCTGCGGCCAACTGGTTCTCCGTCCACGAGTCGGAATGATCATTGAGGCCCCTCCAGAATGGTGCAATACGTCGTTCGATCTACTCTTGTCAGTGATCTTCTTTGCATTGCGCACTGTTCCATACCATCAACTGCCGCACTACAATCTTGTTGTAGTCTTCTATACCCGTATATACACCTTGCGTTACAAGATAACCCCCATCCACGTTCTCTTCACGCATACTACTCTCACGCTCTCTTTCTCTTAGGACCCGTTCCTTCTCCAGCTTCCTAGCTTCCCTTTCTTGCTTTGTCTCCCGCCGACCGTCGGGACCAGACAGATCCCTTTCAACACCAGTTCCGAGCCCAAGAAATGAAGAGAGGTCTGTTCGACTACCTCTTCCGTGACGAGAGCTGTATAGCTGCTGTATCGAGCGATCCACATTTGAATCGTTGGTTGGAGAACTTGGTCCTGAATTGGTGGGCTCTGAAGGTCTTCGTGAGTCCCCGGGTCGGAAGTTGGATGGCGCTGACCTCTGCTCTTTCGTGGCTGAGTTGCCCATTGTCAGGCCACCTGCATGTAATCAGGGCCAAATCTATGGCAAGCAGCCTTTTGTATCTGTAAGCTTTGTAAGAATATAATGAACGGGGTATTATCCTTGTAGGAGTTTCAGCACGACCACAGCTGCGAAGGATGAATCGAAATCAGAGCCATGGGTGACCACTGGAAGTAGGCATAGATGGTTGTGATACAAGGTAGCTACACGGCAAGACGAGACTATCGGTTTCCGTAGAAAGTCACAAGTACCGTTGTTACACCCTGTTCAGAGACATTCAGGAATGAAGACGAAGTGGAGTTTTTGTCTTTAGGAGCTGTTGCTGTTGATACAGAATCACAAGTCACATATGGAAGGAGTGGAGAGGCAGGCACTTGGCAGGCTTACTATCACTCTAAAAGGAACTAATCTAGCGAGATGTTAACTCCAACTTGTATGCGGCTTCCAGTACTCGAGATCTTTGTTTAGGATTCTGAAAATAAGTATCTCGACATATTGATCTTTATGTTCAGGCATTCAGCAAATTTTGAACCAATTAAATGAAAAGTGTTGTGGTTGACAGTCGATCTGTAGAAGTATATCTACTCTAGGCATTGCCGGTTAGGGTCCCACGTATTTCGATAGAGAGCAAGAGATGCACAAGTTCCATCTCCATTTCCCGTTCACTTAAGCTTCATTCACTATTATTTCCGCAGTACACCAGGATAAAGCGTAGTTCATTGTTATATGATGCAGATTCCAGTAAAGAGCACCCTGATGTTTATCAGACAATAGCTCCACTATCATACGTCGTCTTCTCCATCGGTAATAACTTCATCGGCCTTCGCTTCAACAACAGTCGATATTAAAGATGGCCGGCAACAGCGCAGTCAATGCGGACGATACTGGAGTAGGGGTCGGGCCAGGTATGACTTGCATGCGCTTGGGCAGAATATTATTGGTTTGCCCGGCGTTTATATCTCGATAGGTCCCCTTCGTCACCCAAGGCCACTTACGGCTGCAGATCTCCACATGCAATTAGAGAAAGAGCAGGAAGCTGTGGTATGCTCCAGCAACAAAATATACTGGTTTTGACCCAGCTAACCACAGCGGGGCTATCAGGTCAACCGTCTTACGAGGGAGCTTTCGGTCCTGCGTCAACAGTCTGCCTCCGTTGCATCCACAACTTCTTCTACATCTAACGGTCTTCCGGATTCTACGGATCAGAATGCGAACCATTTACTCTCCGGATCCAGCCACCCCATCCCCTCACGGCGCCATCGATCCTCTTCAAGCTTGAGTACACGAAGTGTGAATACTTCTACGACTGGACTCACTGGTATGAGCGGGAGCACAGTTGGAACAACTGGAGGAGTTGCTGGAAGCACAATTTCTGGCATTACACCAGCACGAGACGTTCCCGGACCCCACTTATCACATACCCGAGAGACTTTAAGCAGGCACAATTCCGTAACTTCGTCTAGACGATCCGAAGCGTCATCGCCTTCACTATCATCGTCGCTCCATCAAGGTGACCATTTCCCCAGCCTTCTCGCTCACCGTCAATCGGGCTCCTCCCAGCATGGACATTTCACATCGCCTCCAACTACCCAGCAGATGATAAGCTCCAGCAACCACCGGTCGTCCTTCGTACCGTCTAATGTGGCTACTGCGCGCTATGAAGAGGCTGCATATCACCGATCAGAACTAGAAGTTGCCAAGCGAGAGAACGAGGCACTGCGAAAGCGTATCCGGGAGCTGGAGAGAACTCTAACTAGTCGGCGCGAATCGGATGCCGGTCGAGTTTGCACTGATTCGGCGAGCATGGGCGGACCAGCTAGTGGCAGTCTGCAGAGACTGGCTAGTGCCACCGATGACGACGAGGATGCGGTGGGAGTTGGTGAGAGCGCAGGCAGCGTGGGTTTTGGTGGTGGGCGCTGACGTGGACGTGCCTCCTTTATTACCTTATGTGCATTCGTTCTATTTTTGTCAAAGCGCAGGCGCAAGGCCATACGCGAGGAATGGTTGATTGAAGTTATGTCTAAGTCTACGAGCGATGGTATTCTTTAAGGTGCTTTGAGCGTTTAGGATGTTCTTTCTCACCGAAACATTACTGTTTTCCAGGAGCTGGTGATCAAAACATTCTTGTCAGCTGTCCTTATGATTTCACGTGTTATAAGGTGCACACACAAGCCATATCTAGAAGCAGGCAAATGACATCAATCTTCTTTCTAGAAAAAGAGTTCCTGACCTAGCCCTAGGATTAATTTGATCTTGAATAAGGTATCTCACAGATACGTCGTGGATACATTACCAACCCCTTCCGGACTTAGAGTCTTGGCAAGGCTTGCACAGCCACGTTATTCGCTAGTTGCTAGTTGCTGTGGCCACCAGCTACCTGAAGTGACAGCCACCAGAGTGACGTACGAGCCCTCCTTCACTTCGTAAACAACTAAGGGTCCACACACCCCTCCCTTCCCTCAAAGTTATCCTGTTCTACTCAGTACTCGTAACAAAACCCATAAACATCATCAGATTCCCTAGGCAATACGTTGAAATACATCTAAAAAACCTTTCCTATCCTCTGAAGTCCATAGTCATGTCATCCACTGTCGTTCATGTAAGTATAGTCTTTCAAACATGCGAACTCGATCAGTGACCGTGAATCCCACAGGTCAAGAACATTGCGCATGAAACAAGCGAGAAGGAAGTGAGAGACTTCTTCAGCTTTTGGTATGTCTTAAGTCTCTCACGTGAAGCGTATTGATTCTAATACCGGGTAGCGGCAAGATTACTTCTCTCTCCGTCACGCCTTCGTCGGAAGGTGCAAACAGCCCGAAGAGCGCAACGGTCACCTTCGAGAAAGAGACGTGAGCTTACATCAGGTGTCCATTCCATTATGAATACTTGCTCATATCCCTCCAGGGCCGCAAAGACAGCGCTTCTTCTTGACAGCACTCAATTAGGCAGTTCACAAGTCCAAGTCTCTAGCGCTGCAGGTCTTGATGACCTTGCTGGATCCCAAGCAGCTACTGAGGATTCTCCCCGTGACGTACACGATATTTCTCAAGAGGACAAGCCACGTTCCCGCATCGTTGCCGAATACTTGGCCCACGGTTATGTGATTAGCGATAATGCCATTCAGCGCGCCATCACCCTCGACAATAAGCACGGCGTATCCACTCGCTTCACCAATGCCCTTTCGCAATTCGATAGCAAGTACAAGGCAACGGATCGTGCCAAAGGCATTGATGCAAATTATGGTATTATAGACAAGGCTAATTCAACGTGGAGAGGCCTGAACTCCTACTTTGAGAAAGCCTTGGGCACCCCAACTGGTCAGAAATTAGTGAACTTCTACACCCAGAGTGACAAACAGGTGAGGGACATTCATGCCGAAGCCAGACGGTTGGCAGATATAAAGAGTGGGAAGAGCAATGGCGGTGCCAATGCCATAGCGGAGAACGAGAAATCTATGCAGCAGGTCCCTGGCACAGAGAAGACAACGTGTCAGTGCGGAGGAGATACGGGAAACTGTCCTTGTGCGGAGGGAAGGTGTGCTTGCAGTGGATGCTCGAAGAGTAATGTCACTGGGGAAAAGTCGGCGACGGGACCAGCTGCTGATATTGCTGCCTCTTCTGGTGTAGCACCATTAGGAGAAAAGTCTTGATGGTAACCAGTAATTGGAGGGAACAACAGTCTCGGCAACTAGTTAGTTAAGCACAGGTATCCTACTTCTCTATTGAGCGTTACCATGGCTAGCATGGGATGAGATCATGAGATTGAATGAACATTACGATTAGTACCCAGTCCTAGTTATGAGACTAAAAGTGATATCTTTCAAAATCTCTCAAAAATTAAAAATTCAAAGGTGCCAGTTCCAACTGGATCCACGCTAGCACTTACAGGACTAGCGTATTGAGCTCCGGCCCTTGTCTTCAATTTTCTGATTACTGCTTCAGGAACAACTTATAATCATCATGAAGTCAGCCATCCGTATCGGCGTAACGAACACGCGACTTGCAAGTCAAATTGCGCCTCGGTCAGGCTTTGTGTGTCTACAATGCCGGCAACGAGCGTCCCAACTTGATCGTTGGCCTCAATCGACACCGTCAACTACCTATACCGTCCGGCGACATGCTAGCAATGAATTTTTGGAGGGCTTGAGAAAAAGAATATGGGGCACATCTAATCCTCCTGGGCAAGAAGATCCATACGGCGATAAGAGCCTTCTATACCGGACCAAAGAAAGGGGAAAGGATGGAGACGCAGCTGAAGCAGCTCCTGAGGCAGAACTCTCAGGCACGACGCCCACAAATTCACAACTCAGAGGTCGAGAACTAGGACCAGACTATGTACCTGCGATTTCAATTGCTGATCTTGCGACCCTCCCTCCTCTGCAGGAAGTGCATCCGTTCAAAGGGTCAGTTCTTCCAAAGATTTATCAGTCTACATTCACTAAACCATGCATCTAGTTTCATGGCATCTTCCAAACTGAAAACTCAAAAGCAAATTTCAGCAGCTGTTCGCCGGGCCTTAATCGAGATCTACACGCTTCAGGAAGCAATGATGCCACTTGTGCTTACAACAAGTCGGGAGGATGACCTCCCCGAGTTGAATGGCATAAGCTTTTCACACGATATCGATGGAAACGTTACGTTAAAGTTTGCCGAAGAGGGTTTACGCGAGAAAGTTATAGAATCTACGTCGAGAGTTGAAATAGAAGAGGAGACGTCTTATTCGGAGGAAGATAAGCTGAAAGAGATGGAGCAACAACTTGAACATGCAAACAATAACACGGATGCCGGTATTGTGGAACCAGATTCACTACCGACATCAGACGTCGAAGTCGAGCCCCTCTTGGAAGAATCAGAAGCATCTCCGTTGGATGCCGCATCTAAGGATCACAGTTGGCGTAACATAACTTTGGATGATCCAGATATCAAGTTCGCAGTATGTAGTTAAATCTCAAGGGAAAGGTTTATTGCTGACGTTTTTGCAGGTGCTTAAGCGTGTCATGCAACTCACAGGCAGTCGCATTCCGGACCCGGAGATTGATGGTATAAAGTCTGCGAATGGAATACTTGGGCATCTGATCAAAAAGCCAAAACCCAAGAAGCTAGCAGAGACTCTTAAACTCAGCGACAAGCTAAAGATTCTCCCAAATCTGCAGATAATGGACCGAAGGTATACGCCGATCGACAAGGAGAAAGAACTTGGGAGGTGGAAAGTCGCTGTGAAAGAGCTTCGAGCGCGTGGATTGCCAGTCACTGGCCATGCATAGCTCGCCCCCCAATTCAGTGCATAAAAACCTAGTGGTCGGCCAGATTACTCAACTAGGAATATCCTCTAATGATCCGGACGAGCCGGCGCTCCTGTCAAACGTCGGCGCATGTACTACGCAGAGGATTGCTTCCAAGCATCGATCTGTTAGAGACTCGGGTTCGGTCTCCATCTTAAGATTAGGAGTAGCAGGCTCATCTTAATGGCGCACAGCCATGCGATATCAGCCTTCATCACAAGTGGACGCCGTGGAAAATGAGTATTTAAACATCAAGATGTCACTGCCACAGCAGCTACTTTGGCGGATCTGCATAACATACGTTACATGCGCGAAACTCCCTAATACATGTACATTAGCTTATCTTAGCCATGCAATCAGATCTCAATTGTAATTATCCCTTGGTGGAAAAATCCAGGCGCAAGCGCACTCTGAATAATTTCGCAGTGACGTAGTTGGTGGGGCCCTCACACTGTATTATCGCCCCTTCAAAATCCCTTTCTGCTCTCAACATCAACAACCTTCAGCATTGCACCGTTGTAGAAAAGACTCCATACACGTGGAAAATCAAATAGAACAGCCAAGTTAGTAGCTCCTGTCACTCCATCCACCTTAAACCATCCATCTCGATATCCTCACTCAAGCAGTTTCCTTCCCCTCCTCGTTCTTTCTAATATCAACAACTCATCCCCTCACCCCCCACCCCCCCCCAAAAATCCCAGCAACGACAACTAATCACCCGCAGAACCCAACACCAAGCCCCTTACCCAAGAACCACCACCAGCACACCAAACCATGTCAGCCCCCAACGCCGGCCGCCAATCCCCAGAGCCAGATACTCAATCCGACGCTCAAATTCGCGAGCCCGCGTCCGGCAAGATCGATGCCGCGCCCAGTGGAACATACGCCAAGGAGGTGAGCGAGGAGACGAAGAATAGTGGGCTGCCAAGTAACCCTGAGGGGCCGATGGAGGGTGCAGCTCATGAGAAGGTTAGTAAGGAGGGGAGGGGGGATGTGTAGCTTGGGGATTGGAGAGGAGGAGTGAGGGTGGCGGTAGTGGATTGTTAGGCAATTGAGGTTGGCGGATATGGTGATGGAGAATCCGAAGCACGTGATGCGGTGGTCTTTAGCATGGGAGACAGGATTGCTTGTACATGTTACTCGGTCGAGAGCAGTAATGACGATACACGAATGGATACATTGGGTGTGATGATCCATACCTACTATCGAACAGTATGCTCCTCTCATCTCTCCATCCGAGTTCTTCCCGTATAACTGGTACCTCAAATGGCTGGGCCTCAATGAAATGGAGCAGTACATCGTTCGATATCCATCCAAAGCATGCTACAACGCCAAAACTCCTATGGAATGTCTTCCAGCAATCCTTTACCACCCAAGTATATGATTGCCCAATTCAAAGGAACCGTGTCCGTATCAAAGAAACCGTCAATTATCTGCTTGATTCGGCAGTGGTATGTAGCTTCTTCGTTCCCTTGCACTCTATACAGATCATTCGTCAGCCTTTGCAAAAAGCACGCGCTCTGCCCCTACCACATACCTCAATCCATTCCGCTACCCACGGCTTGATTGCCGCCCACCCCAAAAGTCCAGCCGTTGCAAATATGAATATGAACACAACAGCCTCGTCCTTTCTCGAATCCCTCTCTACAATGACTCATTACTTCCGTCTCGTGAAACCCAGACTCTTTCAAATGAAGATGGAAACGTACGAAAACAAGTTGTGAATACATCCTCCATCTTGGCCCCCTTACATATCGGCAGATTGTAATCAAGACAGAACTGCCGATTACAATCATTGCAGTTCCCAGCCCTGTACTCTTTCCTATCTCGGCCGTCCTCGTCTAAGCCGGAGTCACTATTGGCTCCATCGGCTCTGGCAGCGAAGAGGGCGTTTCGAGAGGCGGGAGATGTGGGGGAGGATGCGGGAGGATCGAGGGCGATGATGGTGCTGTTTGTGAAGCAGACGCATTTGCAGAAGGAGGTGGGGGCTGGAGGGTGGGGGCCGGCTGGGTTAGGAGGGCAGATAATGGGGAGGATGGATGGGTATGACGATGGAGGACTCACAGGCAGCTGAGATGAGCGATGATAGGGAGATGAGGGAGAGGAGCAGGTAGGAGACTTGGGTATATGATCGCATGGCTTTCGAAGGGGTTCACTCGAGAGGGTGAAGCTGATGCTAGGTGTGTTCACCGAGAGCCTCCACTACTCACTTAGGCCGAGGCACCTCAGGCAAAAGGCACGCTTAGTCAGCTCGCAAGATCTGATAATCATCACACGAACTCTCACGAAATGCAGGAACGGGTTCCGACTGACAGTTCGCAAAACGAAACCCGAGGACTGCAGTGCATGAGTCCTTGGCGGCTAATGCAATCAAAGGATGGAAGTCCTGTGCGCACTTCCGTGGTCTGTGGGTCTTATTACCAACGGCTTCCAGGCCTACGTCACTCATTCTAGCCTTCTCATGTGTCTCTCCGCTACCAATCTTATCAACATTACATGGGCATCCGGTCACGCCGGTGTCCCTGATGATTTCTGCGTGACCAGTCGTGTCCGGGTACTCTACGATAGCAGTTGAAGCTAAAGGCCCTTGCCTCGGTCGTTCCGCTTATCGCTTCCTTGGTCCCTACCTTAGGTAAGTACCACGTACTAGGTACTCCCCTTTTGCTGAGTTTTGCCGTCAATCCAGTAGTAGTCAGCGGACCTGCCGTCAAAGTGGGAGTGGCGCCGAGCAACTAAGATAGGCAGAAGTACATCAGCCGCTTATCTTTCTATCGATTATATGCAAGGCACGGGGACAGGTACCAATTTACGAAAGGAACCCCGAACATCGCCTATTCGTAGCAACTGGCTGGTACTAATAATCTACCTAACCGTGTACCTACATACCTTAGTACTAGGTAGGTACACCTCCCCTACCCCCAGTGCCCCCAGTACCGCCGTAAATCTTTATTGTCGAAGCCCTTGACGATCGTGACATGATCAGACGGGGGCCATGGTTTAAATCCCATCCAGCTGAGAGATTACTCTTCATTGGCCCCTCCTACTTGTCTTGGCACTGGTTCCGGCCGAAGCAAACAGAGGCTTGCCCAGATGTGGCCCCGAAAGTGTCCTGGGGGGCCGTTTATCTCATTGACCGATATCTCTACATTCGGATCCAGAAGGCGGTTGTACATCGACCAACATGTGCGCCCCCGTCAGGAGATTGAGATATAAGTACCCATCTGACCTCCTCGACTTGAATCTCTATCATCGTCAGTCGTTGAGCAACTTCACGGTCTCTTTAGTAGATAGAATTCGTTCTTTACATAACGGCCCTCTTTCACTCTTTTACATCAACCACATTCATTTGTGATCTGGAATACATCGAACAGGCTATAATAGGGTATAGAAAGATGACGTCTATAATGTCCACCACATTGCGTCGGGTGTTCTGTGCGGCGACTCTCGTTGCGAGCTCGGTTTTGGCCCAGGACAATTCAATCCAACAAACAAACGCCATCCAGCAGCCAAAAATACTTGTCAGTCTATGCAGAAAACCAATTCCCACCCTGAGAGCCATAAAAACTAATAACTGCTCTAGGGTCCTTGGGAACGAGTCACTACCAACATCAATAATGTTACCAATCCCGAACACACTTTCATGTCGGTTAGTTGCTTCTCTTCAATTTGTCATTCGGATGAATACGAGCAACCTTTGACACTTGGCAGAGACCCGACCTGCTGGCGCCCATATTGAATGTCACCATGAACAACGCTAGTTACGTGACACCGGGGTACATCTTCGTCTGCCCCTACTGGACCGATCAGTCGGGCCCATACATATATGCCAACAATGGGGTAAGTTTATGCCTGCAGAGCATTGGAATTTCTTCTGAACATGCGCAGGACCTCATCTGGAGTGGCTTCGGCAACGGCGGTGCGGGTACATCGATGGGCTTGAGCGTTGCGAACATTAACGGGGCGCCTCATTTATCTGTGAATAATATTAATCTTGCAAGTGGTTATGGTCACGGTCACGGTCTCATCCTTGATCAATCGTACAGAACCTACAAAACGGTTGAAGCGGGTAATGGGCGCACCTCGTCTGACTTGCACGAATTCAATGTCTTGCCAGACGGAAAGTCGGCCATCTTGACGATTTACGATCAAGTGCAGTACGATCTTAGCAACTATGGAGTCCAGGGGGGCATGGGCTGGATTATTCGACCAATGATCCAGGAGATCGACATCACTACAGGCGCGGTTTTGTTTGAATGGAATGGGCTGGACCATGTGTCTCCGGATTACAGCTATAGTCAATTGAACTCCACCGACGTTTCGGGCAACGGACTCAGCTATACAACAGCATGGGATTACTTGTGAGTATACCGATAGACATCATATCCAGACTGGGCGACTGACAAACCAATAGCCACATTAACGCCATTGATAAATGCACCAATGGAGATTACCTCGTTTCTTCCCGAGCAACAGGCACAATCTTCAGGATCTCGGGCAAGGATGGATCCATCAAGTGGAAACTGGGCGGCAAACACACAGACTTTGCTTTGAAAAATTTCAACTTCGCCTTCCAGCATCACGTTCGATTCTACAGCGAGACCAACACCACGACTCTCCTGTCGATCTTCGACAATGGCTCTGACGGGTTCAACCAAACACTGCCCCAGTCAGCTGGCAAAATCATCTCGGTTGACACATCGGCCAAGACAGCCACCCTCGTCAGCCAGTATGTCGGCCCCCAAGGCCCTCTTACCGCTGCGAGCCAAGGCAGCATGCAGGTTCTTCCCAACGGAAATGCGTTTGTCGGCTGGGGAATCATCCCCTCCCTGTCCGAGTACACCAAAGACGGCAACCCAATCTGGTACGCCAACCTCGGAAGCCACGGAATCAGCAACTACCGCGCCTTCAAGTTCGACTGGACATCCACGCCTACCGACAAGCCAGCCGTGTGGAGCTACGCCAAAAGCAACGCCTCCGCCGCCCACATCTACGTCAGCTGGAATGGCGCCACGCAAGTCACGCAATGGCGGTTCTGGACCTCCAACTCCCAGAACGGCACATACACCGCGCAACCGACAGCCGCCAAGAGCGGGTTTGAAACCGTGTGGAAGGCCCCCAGCTTCGCCGCCTACGTGTACGCCGAGGCGCTCGATTTCAGCGGTCGGAGCCTGTCCAAGTCCTTCCCGGTCAAGACGTTCTTGCCCGGCCCTGTGCTGGTCGGGTCGTGCGGTGACGCAAATTGCAACGTTGCTACTGGGTATAAATCCCCGCATTAGAGATCGTAAGGGGCTTCTAGACTTTGCATAGATATGTGGGGAATGGGATAAGGCATACAGGGGTTGCGATTTTGCATTCGGGCTTTGGGTTTTTGGGGCATGTTATGGACCGGGCAATTTGTACCACTATGATGGCTAATGTCGATATTATATTTCGATTCTTGCTTGTGCGGGCTTTGTTGTCCGGCAATTATACTATACTATTTGGGATTTATCTAGGGATAGAAAAGTCTCGTTTATGCTAAAAAGTGGGTTGAACTCGGATTCTGTTAACGGATCTTCATAGCAAAGATATTCTTTTCTTCTCAAAATTCCCTTCTCAAAATTCTCTTCTCAAAATTCTCTTCTCCGCCTCAGCAATCTTTAACCCCCATACCTCCCTACCCTTCTCATTCATCCATACCCTTCTCATTTACCTTACCATCCCTACCACCTCTCCCTCCCGCCTCTCTCCCCTCATCAAAAACCCCACAATGCCCATGACTAAAGACCTTGTCAACCTTAGCAAATAACAATCAATCGCTCCATCTCATTCATCTATGGCTACATAACCATTTTACTCCTTTTCGAGTTTTCTTTCCTTGTTAATATTAGCGGATGCTGCTGAGATGGCGGGATAAGGGTGGGGGTGTTTGCCGTGTGTGGTGAGGGGATGATGTGGTGCATACTCCGAGTCATCGGTCGAGCGTTCCGATGCCTGAGTAATCAAATTTCCCAATAAGCAAACACAACGATCGTTAATCATTCCCCCATACCTTTTGGTCTACCTTTTCTCTCAAATCCTCGTGGCAGGATTCCCGTTACGTCGAACCTTCCCTCGGCATGGAGGATGAACCCCTTGTTCGAAAGTACAGCCGCAAAAAGGAGGGCAAGAGCAGAGTGGCGATTTGCAGGGAAGAAACTGCTTAGATCAGGGGGTTGGGAGAGCAGGTTGAAAACGTGGGGGAAGGCGGGTTAGGGGTGTAGAAAAGGAAGAAGAAAATAGGGGTGTTTCGAGAGAGTGAATACAAAGGTATGGTAAAGAGGATTTTAGGCAATAGATGAAATATGAATGTTTAGATAAGGGAGGGAAGAAATATAGGATTGACTATGGCAAATAAGACATCTCAGCGCGAGGAAGAAGAAAACTGTTAGCGTCGTTTCAACGTCCACGGAGTTCTCGTACAGTCGAAGTAAGAGCAATGGGATAAGCGGAGGGATGGAGGTTAGAGTAGCTGAGGCGAGACAACGTTAGCGGTTCGTTCGTTCAGGTTGTTAAAGGGATTTATTTTGTCTTTGAGATGATAATTTAATGAGGGTTTGAACAAAGGTATGAGAGCAGAGACAGGCTTCTTCTCACCAAAAGCCTGGTTATGAAAACATGACTAAATCCAGAGAGATGAGGTGAGAAGAAAGCGCCGTAAAGAGATTCTCGAAAACCG
>JAABUO010002827.1_pt1 | contig 20997 bp, 30 predicted proteins | sample 5559291 | NCBI WGS metagenome assembly JAABUO01 (sample SAMN10711878, study PRJNA513372) | rock metagenome | isolation source: Antarctica rocks | place: Antarctica: Victoria Land, Finger Mt sud
GTTGCAGCTTCCCAGTATGGCAAGATCCATGCTGCTGTGGCATGCTATGGCATACCCCAGTTCGAAATCTGCCCCGTGAGTTCATCGCCTTACAACGCTGGTCATACCAAGCCTAGATTTGCTGGTACACTGCAAATCACAGCGCAATTTGTCTGTCCTACCTCTGGATCCTGCTGTGCTGCAGTTGACGGATCGTTGTTGCAGCCTGTGCCTTGAGATTGTGTACTTCTATTGCCAGGCAGCAGTCCTGCACACTTGAACTCTTGTACGTATGTGTATGTTGTATTCTTGTATGTGGCTACAGATCTGGTCACCTTTGTCGGCCAGACAGTGTTGCATCAAAGTATCCTGCAAGTATGTGTCAATCAGGGGCGCATGGCACTGATTGATGGTGTTGCTGCAGCCATCCAAGGTTAATTCTCCCATCCAGCTGCATGTAGGCAGCAAGGATGACTATGTGTCGGTATGTATCCAAGCCTTGAGCTCTCTAAGTTGCCCTGGTGCGTACATATGCATTGCTCACAAGGCATTGACCGCGGACTTGGAGATGCCTACCACCTGCAGGGGTAGCTGCTCGCATTGCTTGAGGTGCTGCATGCTGACTGACATGTGCCAGATGTATTACTGTGCTCAGAGCTTACTGGTGGCTGCATCAGAATGGTTGCTCTGGTTATGCAGGTCGCATCAGCAGAAGATTTTGCTGCAAATGTGAAGGTCGCTGGAGGCAGCTGTGAGCTGCACATCTATGAGGGAGCTGGCCATGCCTTCCTCAACAACCCAGACAGTAAGTCCAATTATATGCCATAGAGTCACTGCATTGCGAGCTTGAGCCAGAGGCATTTAGTGCTAAATCATCAGATGAAAAGCACAATGTCAGCGCAGAGAGCCGAGGTGACTCTAGCTGGGGATGCCTCCCAGCTTCTTGCATTGTAGCATTATTCAGCATAAACAATGCACAAAGACAGCAGGCTGCTAAGCTGTTCTGTGCTCAACTACATCAATGCAAGCTGTGTTGTAGAGACATTTTGGACATTGCAGAGGTGGGTCAAGCTCAGGCATCAGAGAAGGACATTGGCCTTGCATGGGAGCGCATTGAAACCTTCTTGTGGAAGCATGTAGGTCCCCATGCATCTGCCCACTCTGATGGCCAGATAGCGTGGCATAGCCAGCAGAATGGACAGACGCAAGATAATGATGTGGTCAGTAGCAGCCAGATTGCAACCACAGATGGCATTGCAAGCGCTTGATGTGGATGTGGTTTTAATGATTATGCATTCAGGACCTGTACTGACATGCACAGAAGCATTGGATATTGAAGTATTGAACAACACTGACTGCAGTCATCAAGTTGTGTATGTTGCACTCACATAGTTGTTGCTGCATTTGAGAGCCAGTTTGTCTCTTGCTGGCCTGCTTGGGTGTGACAACTCTCAAGAAGCGTGCATGTGCACACATATGTAATATGGATGCAGAATTCTGTCTGAAGCGTTTGAGCTGATGACAAGAGGTGTAAAGAGCTGTATATGAAAAAGCGCAACTGGCAGAGTGCCACCCGCTGCAAGTGTTTAAGCGCCACTTTTAGCGCCACCGCTGCTGCAGTCAGTCAGTCAGGGATTTTACAGTCGTTGGGGGCCAGCTCGCCCATTTGACTATGCGCAGTGTCGATTTGCTGCGGGTTCGTACATCTTCTTCCTTTAGGCAGATTCGGCCGAGGGTAAGTTCAAGATAGACAAGTGGTGTAGTGGTGCTTTTATGCCTTGCGCGGGTATGCACGAGTACCACTGTGCTTGACAATCGGACTGGACCCACATCAGCTCGGATTGCTCGCACATGCGATGCCTGTGGCGTGTTGTTGGTCAGCTTCGTAGCAGCAGACTATGTCCGATGTGATATGTTCAAGACAAGCTTTTCTTTCCGCCTTGACAGACAGGATGTGACGTCGGAAACTCTCACAGCGTCACTCATATCATGCCCGAGCACCCAGAAGAGTTTGATGCCCTCGAGCGTGCTGACAGTGATCATAGCGACGATAGCTGCTCGGAAGGCTCGTCAGATGTGCTAGTTGACACCGGTCCACACGAGTCAGAACAGCCTGGACTATACTTAGCATCAGGAGATGAACTATCCTGTGGCACGCATCTGACTTTGCCATCCGCGTCCTCGGCAGGTGCGCTGAGCAAGAGGCTGTGTACCTACCTGCGTGGGGCCTTCGGTGGTATATGCTGATTCAAGCTTTCTGCAGGTTATCAAGAAGTCTATGAGCCCCAAAACCCGTGCCAGCAACCAAATGGTAGTGTCATGTCTAGCCATGAATATTATTATCCTCAGGTGATGTATCGTGTTGCGGCATGCTGGCATGGTAAACAGGCTTGTTGATAAACCTGGACTAGACAAATGTATCGCAGGCTTTCGGCTACGAGGCGTACTATGCTGCCAGCATGATGTATGGTCAACAAATGGTATGCTTTGCTTCTTGGTTGTCCTGCTAGTGGTGTTGCTTTTCCCTGCTGCTAAGTCATACCAGTTGCTAACAGGCTTGCAGTCAGCTTTCGTCATATAATGCGCAACAACGCATTCAATTACCCTCTGGTCTTGTGGAGGAAGAGCCTGTGTACGTCAATGCAAAACAATATAAGTGCATTTTGCGGCGACGGCAACAGCGTGCCAGGGCTGAAGCTGAAAACAAGCTAGTCAAGATACGCAAGGTAGCCTGCCATACGTAGCCTGCAATACGATTTTAATGGTGTTTTGTATAATTTGGACTTTGTGAGTTGCCATTTGACATGCTGATTTACATTGCAATCATTTTCACAGTGTGAAATGCAATGCCAAACGCCAACCATGTATGGATCTAGTCTCCTTTACTCAGCATAGCAACATGCAGCAAGCACCAAGGCCTGTGCATTGTCCACACAAAGCTGCCTTGGCACACCTTGTGATGAGGCAGCAATACAATGTCTGGGTGCGCTGCAGCCCTATCTTCATGAGTCCCGACATAACCATGCTGCCAGACGAGTGAGGGGTCCTGGTGGCAGATTTCTGAATGCTGATGAGGCAAGAGCGCTTGCTGCTGTCCAAGAGACGCAGCAGCAACCTCAGTCAAGCACAGCAGCACAGGCCTCATATCATTGTGAGCAGCAAAGGCGGCATGAGATGCCAAGTGGCAGACTGTCCTCTCCTAGAGCTGCATCTCATGAGATGCAACATCAGTCACCTCAGCGGTCGAGAACAACTGGATTGCGCAGGTTGTCTAGTGCTCAGCCTCGTACAGAAAACCTCAGGCAATCAGATGGCGCATCAGTTGTGGTGTCAATGCCACGCCTTCACACAGCTGCTGTCCGTGCCAGCTGACCCCTGACATCCTATTGTTTGATTTGTTTATAGCCTTAGCATGCATCAGGTACAGGTTTGACCCAAACAAATGCTACAAGGTGTTGTGGTCAGTCAGGCATTGCCTGCTTCTTTTTGAAACTTATGCTGCAGCAGAACGATATGTTTTGGTTATGCAGGTTGTGTCAAGGTTCATCCATCGCAGTGTATGGTACGCACAATTTTGACCTTTATGCCCATGCTCTGCTTATCTCTACATATGCAGCAGTCTATAGGACTCAGCTTTTATACCTTTGTCTGCATGACTGGCAGACTTTGCAACTACATCAAGTACTTAACGATATCTCCATGACGTTTGGCTCATCATTGTCTTGCTTAGCATGGACAAAATGAACAGCTGTGACAGCTTTTGTGTTCACAGATGATGACAGTGGCAAACATGCACGAGACAATGTGTGCAAGCCACACAAAATACTGCAGTCCTGTCTGCACTGAGCTGGACTTTCCGCATGTAGGTGTTGCTTTCATATTGTTGTTTGAGTGTGCACATTTGTAATTGAGGACATAAATGGGAGGGCCGTATACCAACACCAAAGAAGTTTTTGTGACCATTTTAAACTCCCGCAAGTGTTACAAATGCTGAACCCTAACTGATGGCTGACTAACAGAAAAGTGCTGACGATGATGACAGGGGCAGCATTTGCTTCCCTCGTTTCTGAATGGGCCTTGCTGAACCCCGCATGCCAACATACAATCTAGAATCATGGCATGCAAACAGTGAATTGGTGCCAACAGAACCAGTAGAGGCTTGTGGGTATGGACAGTGCATGACGCTGATGTCCAGCATAGCATGCTATAGGGCTGTAGCTTTCAGTATCCGGACTTCAGTTGTTGGCCTATCGTGAGCATCTGTTTGAACGTTCCCCAGCCTCTTGATGACTCCCATGCCAGAGGACACACGGCCAAAGATGGTATGCTTTCCATCAAGCCATGGTGTAGGAGCTAGTGTTATGAAAAACTGCAGTGACAACAGACAACAAATTATTTGCTTGCCATGCTGAACAGCAATCAGCGATATCAGCAGTGATGTGCAAGGTGCCTATGAAAAGTCAAGAGCCTTCCACAACATTGTGTACTGAGTCTGGACTGCTGCATGTATCCACAGCTTCAGGATCTACCTGGCTGCCATTCGTGTTGGCACCAGCATTGGCCATACTGAGAATGCCAGCTCCTGTATGATGTAGTGTACGATCAATTTCATCCTCAAACTTCCCACCATATATACTTTCTCCACCCTTTCCAGTCCCTGCAATGCAATGCACAACTGTCGATGCTTATACCTGTGTCTGCACCTCAACAAATTTCCATGACACTGGTTCGCCAAACCTTACACAATGCATATTGGACATGCATAGCAATGCTTGCTTGTGTTTTCGAACGTGGTATATGCGTGCGCATTGACACCACTGCTACTCACAAGGCTTGTCTCCAAACTTGCAGGGTTCTATGTACACACCTTGTCATGCAACAAGGTTGATGCCTTGACAGTGTGCAGCACAAGAAGTCTACCTGTGGGATCTCCAGCTTGTATCATGAAGTCCTTGATGATCCTATGACACTGCATGGACAATGCATGTTGTCTGTGAAGTCTCACATATTTCTCCACTCTCCTTTGATGTTGCAAGCAAGCAAATGATTGACTCCTTACCACTGTGTTGTTGTAGTACCCACGTCTTGCAAGCTCTCTGAAGTTTTTACAAGTTTTAGGAGCGTGTTTCACATACAGCTCAACTACGATTGTCCCAATGGATGTCTGCATCTCCACCTGTGGAGCTGAACTAAAGGCCATTCCCCTACCACCTGCCTATCAGTGTTGTGCTGCACCGTGATCAGTTGTACCGACGGCTGCGGTCGACTTGCCGACGAGCCGGGTGAAAACAAGCCGGCAATGCGTCGGTGGTCACCAAGGATGCTACAGATCACAAGCGAGGGCTATCGCGGGTGATTTTCACTGGTTGAAGTCAACCGCTACCGCACGTAACGTCACGGGCCAAAAACGGCAGGTCTGGAATCGAGACCAGTTGGCAACTGCCACTGTGATCTTGTCTGGCACTCTGTATTAATGAAGGACCCGGAGATATTAAGCTCTGCACAAGGCAGCAGATCCTGCAGTTCTATGTGCAGCTGCGAAACGCCCCGCAGCATGTGGGCGCAATCGAGACTGCACCCAGGGCGCTTTCAGAAGTGTGAGCACTTTCCACACCCTTGATGTACTGACTTGGCTATCGGACGTTCAACAACAGAGGGCCTTCTCCCATTCGACGCTTCGTATGTGTCACAATAATGCAGGATACATAGCACATTCTCACCGTTGGCGCGTTGCGTCCTGGGTCTTCGTATCGCGAAATTCGCTACCTGAACTCCGAAACCAAAGTCGGACAACTTGCAAGCAGAGCACGCTCGGCCTGTGCGATTGAGCGCGGGGCTGCAACCTCTGACAAACTCCAAGTGTGCCTGCGTCACTGGTCCGAGGACCCGGGAACACCTCAGCAGCAATGCAGCACGACCAGGACTTGGCTGTGGCGGCAGCATACGCTTCTGGCAACTCACACGCACAGCAGAGGCATATGCCGTACGCTGACACAGCACATATGCACGACGCTGGTGAGGTTCAAGCTGTGTCTGCTTGGGCTCGTTTTCGAGCCTAGCTCATGTTGCCAGACTTGCTTGAGAGCAAATGCTTGCTTCTTCTGCGTCACCTGATACAGTCTAAGCATTTGCGCTGTGCACACTGCATGGCAAGCATCGACCTGCAAGCATCGACCTGCAAGCAGCTGATGTCATGCCAGATGCAGGCTTTCAACAATACGAGCAGGACTCGTATGAGGGCGGATATGGAGATTTGCCATCTGTTGACGACCTTGAAGTCGCAGCAGCAGCTGCAGCAGCAGCCATGGACGAAGCTGACATGGGTGGCGGTCTAATCAGTAGTAGTAATGAAGACGCAGAGGTGCAGACACTGGCAGTTGCTGGTTGTAGCACACTGGCAAACTTTGTTTGCATGTGATATCACAGCAGTCATAGCTCGTGGCGTGGTGTCCTATGAAATCCTCCTTGGCTCAACATACACAACACTGGTCAAACCTGCATGGAGAATAATGTCTGCATTGCCAGAAACAACAGCCTGGAGATACATGCACACGCAGGATGAGAGCAGCAGTGCAGAGACCTCAGACAGCGATGATGGGTCATCAGAAGATGAGATTGAGTCAGTTGCAGAAGGCCCAGCCAGCAGTGCACTAGCCAAGACTGACCTGTTTGTCACAGGTCAGTCAGAAACAACAACAACATCATATTGTGATCCACAGCACAATCAACCACAGGTCATTCTTGCAGCTTCCTTCTCTCACATGAAGCAACTGTGGAATCAAAGCCCATGGTGTGCATGCATACAGCTTGCCTGGATCTGCTGGTTGCCATCAAATTGCTCTTTTGCAATACCACAGGCTGGCCGTGACATAAAGTTTTCATGTCAAGTTGTGTTTACAGCAAATTGCTGTTCTGCTGTTGTGTGCCTTGTTCTGCGCCATCTCAAAATCTTGCTGTATTTGTTGCAGCAAACGGTGAAGTCAAAGTGCTCATCAGGCCGCTGACGGTAGAGCAGTCAAATGGATTGCGCTTGCAAGAGCCCTCTGATTCAGACACATCATCAGAGTCGGATATCGAAGAGATCACTGACATCCGTGAGATGCGGGAAATCATTTCCCGGATGGACGATGATGATGATGGTGATCATGACAAGTATGATTCTGGGATGCATCATTTTGCATCGAAATGTGTGTTGCAGTTTGCTGTGCTCGTTTGTTCGTGGTCAGCCGGTCTTGCTGGGAATCTTGCACTGCAGTGCCGACATCTTGCTATTGCATCATATTATGAGCTTTCTGTCACCATCTCACAGGCAATCAACAGCAATGGTTGTGCAAGCACATATGGATGATAAGCAGAGGCAAGCTCATGGACACAAGCTGACGCTGCAGGGACGAGGCTGCTGCTCAGTTGGCGCCAGTGGAGCCTCTACATGTGGAAATTGGGGAGTCTGAACCTCTTTTGGCAGCTGGAACCATAAGCAGCATCTTGGAAGGAACCATTATTGTGCAGGTCTTGCTGGATCACTGACTGTAACTTTGTCTGTTGCATCAGCATTGCTAGAGTCTTCTTGGTGGGGAGCATCACCCATTCAGAAGCATTTCTGGCTGCTGGCCAATACGTCGTCCATATTCGTGTTGTGTTTGCAAGATATATGCACTTGTACACTTTTCATGCAGACACCAGCAAGTCTGCCAGCATCACTTAACTTGCCAGCTCTGCCGTGCATCCAACTCCTGCCACATCAGGCAGCCAGTCAGAAGCTTGACCTGCATCATGAGTAAACAACCCAATCAGATCTCATGCCTTGTTTAGGAGGCTGAAAATGGGCGAGCGCTGTGCGAAGGTACAGTGTTGTGTTCAGAAGACCGCATTGCCATTGGTCGCATCGAGGACACATTTGGGCCGGTCATGTGCCCCCTGTACACTCTGCGCTGGGCAGGGCAAGGGGACATGCCCTCTTCCCTTACAGTTGATGCCCCTGTGTTCACCACACACAAGTTGGCTGAGTACCTGCTGGCTGAACAGCTGTACACAAATGTGAGTCATCTGCCCAAGATTGATGCTGTCTACGTCAGCAGCATCAACAGGCATCGCTTTGTGTTAGTCGACATTGTTTTGTATGTAAGTGCAGTTCTCTAGTTACCATCATGCAGGCAGCAGTCCTCAACATAGTACAAACTAGTGGGGAGCATGATCTGTAGCGCTATCATCTGCTTGCACCTGGGTTATGTCATGATAGCTGTGCTTGTCAGCACTTTGAGCTGCAATGACACATTTGCCTCATTTTGGTTTGTCTTTGCTAAAATCAGATTCCAGATGGTGTATTGTGATACAGGGAGCTGCTGCCGAGGATGATCTTGAAGAAGAAGAAATTGAATTCTCTGATGATGAAAAGGTGAGTTGAAGCTCAACTTGCTGAGTTGCATGCTATTTGTTTTTCACGATTGATGGACGTCAGTTTTCTGAGCCGTGCCCTCACATATAACCATGTGCTGTCCTTATGTCGTGTTCCTAAGGTGAATAGCATTAGGCAATGGAGCTGCCTTGGCGGTCTGCATGACATGCAACAATGGCTCACACAGCTTTTGACCTGTGCAGGAGGCTGAATACAAGCGAAAGCTGAAAGCAAAGCGAAAGCAGCGAGATGGATTGGAAGCAGATCTGGGGGGTGCCAGGGGCTCAGGCCGAGGCGGCCGAGGGGGAGCCAGAAGAGGTCGTATGGAGTCGCCAGGTATCACGTCATACACCACAATGTGCATAAAACGACCCACACGAAGTGATTATGTGCTGTTGTATGTGATTCCTGTCGTCTACATCAGGTCACAGTCAGAGTTGGCAAGACACACATGTACGCTATGGTACAGGGCCTGCACGGGGCTGGTCAGGAGGGCGTGGCAATGGCAGAAGCCCATATGGCGGTGCATTCAATTCCATGCAAGCCAATGCCACTGCTGGTCACATGGCCGGCATGCAGCTCAACAGCCCAGGTCAGCCACACCACCATCAAGCTTCAAAACAAGCTTGTGTGCCATGTTGCTTTACACCCTGCATCTACTGCCATGTGTTGACGCTTTGGCATTGCACACATACTCTGTACAATGTATGTCAGCTCCGGCAGCTTGCCAGCATTGCTCAGTTGCTTATGATTGCATTATTGCATGATTACAGCTGACTCAGAGTAAAGCACACTTTTTGCAGGGCCCCTTCCACAGCCTGCACCATCTACCCCATCCTATAATGGTGGATATGCTCCTCCCCCCTCAGACCCCTCTTTCCAGCAAGGCTATGCCGAGGGGCTGCGCATGGCCCAGCAGCAGCTTGCGCAGCAGCACTTACAGCAGGTGCCATTTCAGCAGCAGAGCTACCAGCAGTACTGGCATCCACAGCAAATGCCTGCACCTGGGTTTATGGGTGGGCCACCACCTCCCTACAACCCCTCCATCATGCCTGCTAGCCCAGCAATGGGGCCACCAACTGGGTGGCAACCCTATGGACAGCCGCCTCAGCAAGTTCCTGGGCAAGCTGCAAATTTCTTCAGAGGACGTGGTAGAGGTCGCAGAGGAGGGCGATCATGATGACGACCAACTTCAGCATGTTCTATGATTGTCTGCTATCCATTCAGTTTCTACACAATTTCTGTTCTGACAAATGTGTTGATGCAATTACATGGCAGCAGTTCTGGTGCAACAGTAAAACCCTCAGTATACGTATACATGTTGATCACGGTACAAACACATACAGCATGTATCCTGTGTAGTACAAGCAAATCAATGAATTAAACATTTATATGAGAAGATAGACACATGCTGACATTGCTTGTTAAATGCTTAAGTCAATTAAACGCATTTCCAGCATTGTACTGATTTGTAAGTATGGATTCCTGAGCAGCTTCTCATCGTTTGCCTGCTGTGCTTGTTGAGTGAGCTGACGCAGCGCTTTCCTATACTGATCAGCTTTTGATGCCACAAGCCGCTGCTGCACAAACATGCTGGCATGGTAGCGCACGCGAGCATCACCATCTCTCAGCAGTTGTGCAAACAGGGCTTCCCCTCCAGCTTGTTGCAGCGCCGTCTGCTGCATGTTGCATCTAGCAATGAGCAGAAGCACCAGGGCAGCACGTGTGTCCTGAACACTCTGGCGCCCCTGACCCTGCAACAGATCACTCTGTCAAGTGTGGACGACGTTCTGACATTGTCTGCCATCAGCATGTCGCACTGCAATCAACACAGAGACCTGTATATGCTGCCACTCATACTGAGCCCAACTGCTATGTGCACCTTGAGATCGCCACCACACTTCAGCGTGAGAAGCATGGTTTTTTTCATCAAGCAGCCACCTCTGACAACATGAGCTTGCAAGCGTCAGCTGGCATGTGGGGCTGCACAAGTGAGGGGCAACATGTGCTTGCAAGCGTGAGCTGGCATGTTGGGCTGCACAAGTGAGGGGCAACAGGTTGAGAGAAGTGGCATGTATTGCAGTCACCTGTGGTATGGGCTGACCAAGGCTGCCAGTGTTGGCCTGTTCAGCGGTGGCAGGGGGGGTGGTGTGTGGGTTGAGGTGGTGCAGCAGGCGCACCAGCAAGACAGGGGGCACCTGGCCCAGCACCTCTGCAGGCACTGCCACCAGGCCTGCCAGGAAGCACCAAGCTAGGGAGCTACCTGCTGCTAGCCCTGCCTGCAAAAGGCAGCGGGGCAACGTAATTGCAGGAATGGCACCTCATACAGCCAACACTGCTGCTGCCCCTCTGCCATCATTTCGACACGGCACCAGAGGGTCAGGTCAAAGTACGGTGAGTAATGTCAAAGGAATGGGTTGGAGCAGGGGGTCTGAGACCATGCCTGCGTGTGTGTATTCATGCCTTCTTGATTGCTGCTATTGTGATGCAACTGCCAACAACTTTTGTGGTGTGCGCTGCAGCATCAACAGTCATTTTCCTGGTGGATGCTGCAGCTGATACAATGAAGGCTGTTGTCAGCTGTGTCACAATGACATTTTTGCTTGAGAGCGAGAATCTTTGTGACCATGCTGAGCAGGAAGGTTGATGCAGTCTGGGCGCATCACAATGCAGGAACTGTTACTTACCAGTCTGTCCTGTTGATTCTCAGCAGCAGTGCGGGGGGTACTGGCTGGGGTAGGGGATGCAGTCCCCTGAGGGCTGGGCATCCTGATGGTCACATGAGCCGGGTCATTGGCAGGGATGTCGATCATGACTTGAGAGGGTGCAGGCTGGCGGGGGGTCAGTGGGGGGCTGGCTGGCTGGGTCGTATCTGCAGGTGCTGCTGGTGTACACATAAACATGAGCAGTAGCTGTGCTATCTCTTGTAGAGCTGTCTGCCTGCACCACAAACACAGCAGCTCTGATGTTTGGTATCTCAGCATAGGATGGAATTTGTTTTGGATGGCTCTCATTCATCAGAAACGATCTGCATAAACTGCCTTTCTTGCAGCAAGTGGGGCACATGTAAGTCCTGTTCAGCATGCCAGGTAAGTACATGCTTCACAACCATGCTGACAGTCTCAGAACCATGCTTTGGACATCTTGCAAAGTAAGAACGATAACAGTAATAGTAACATCGTTTATGCTTTCCGGCTCATGACGAGCTAGGTATGTGCAGGGCAAGTCTTATTTCTCCAGAGGCAGTCTGTGCATGCATTGACCTTATGTCTGGCCCAGAGTTTCTGTTGATTACTTGGCAATGACACAGCTCTTCACGTGGCTTGTCTCATCTCAATTATGCTGGCTGCAGAGACGTGCAGACAAGCCAGAGTTACCTATTTGGAGGAGGGGCTTGCAAGATCCAGTCCATAGCAAGGTACAGGGTGGACAGCACCAGGCCTGCAGCAGCTTCACCTTGCCAGGGCCCCCTGCTCTCACCCCCCACCCTATCCACCTCCTCCCCTGCACCAGACTGCGCTGGCCTGTCATCATGACCATCTGCACACAAAGAAGGAGGTCAAAGCAGGAGCATGGCCATACTGGGTCAGCCCAAACAAACGGCAAAACAAACAGAAAAAGAACATGTATTATATGTTGGACATATCCGGCAAGAACGGCATACTCCAAGCAGCGCAGCATACTTGAATTTCTGCTGAATTAAACGGAGGAGGTGGGATCATGGTGCGTTGGGCAGACAGCTTACACTTGGCTGACAGCAGATGTTAAGGGTGAATAACATGGCAGGTAACATCTTGGTGACATACCATCATGTCTTACACTTGACTTGCACAATGGCAAGCTGGGAACATCTTTGTGCTACCAGGGTTCCACTCAAGAAATACCTGTCTATGCCTATGCCTGATAGCATAGGCTAGATTCATGTTGGTGCAAGCAGACGAGTGGGCACACAAGCAGGTCTGCAGTATACCTGACAGCTTGGGTGGAGGGTCCGGGGTGTCATGCCCCAGGAGGGGTGCATCATGCAGCACAATGCCTCCTTGCTGTCTTTCCCCATCTTGAAGAATCCCAGTCAGCTCTGTGGTGGACAAGATGCTACTCAGGGCCCTTGAGCCAGCGCCACCCAGTCCTGCCCTATGCCCTGGCCCCACATCCTCTTTTGCCTCTGCTGCACTAATTCCGAGTCCCAACAAACCAACATCAGCAGTACTTAAAGCGCTGTTGAGAAGCCCTTTGGGGTCTGACTGGGTGCGATTGTGGCCAGTGCTGAATGCAGGTACATTATCTGAGCTGCCATCTGTACTGAGTATGCGCTCTTGTTCGTCCTCGGACTCAGCAAGTCGAGTGTGTGCAGATGATGCTGAGTCTTGCGTGTGCTTGCCCCAGTTGAGTGCAGGAGAAGTGCGCATGAGGTGGGGGTGCAGGGCAGCTAGGGGGTCTAAGACAGGATCAACACTGCCAGTGAAAGATGATCTGACTTGCTCTGATGGCATGCTATGCGCGCTGGGCATGCTGTGTGCGCTGGCCATGCTGGCCATGCCAGGGTTTGCTGTTGATGCCAGTAGATCCTCCGGCATTGTAGCGTCCTGATGTGCATTTGTCAAATCAGCCTTATCTGCAGTAGAGCGAGGGGCTGAGCCTACAGAGGCTTCAGGAACACCTTCCAAATCATGCTGTGACTGTGTCTGTGACTGATCATGCAGCATCACGCTGCATCTGAGCTTGAGGTGGAGGACCAGGCGTTTCACAACTGCCACAAAGCAGGTCCTGGTAGTCACTTGGTCAGTGTGATAAGATAGGACTGCTCTGAGAAGCTGAGCCAGCTCTGGCTGGTTGGACAGGTGGGATGGAGCATCAGGCTTTGGGGGACCCCCCAAGGGGTGGGGCAACAGACCCAGCTGCTGCTTAGTCACACTGCGTAACATTCCTGGAGACATGGGGTAGTCATCATCATCAAAGTATTGGTCATTCTGACTCTGCAGGTGATGCTGTGACTGATGCTCAGGATGAGCCATGTGCTGCTCTGCAGCCTCTGTGAGTAATTGGTACAGCCAGTTTTGACCAACACCAGCAGCCCAGCTGTCCTGCTCACACAGCAGTTCTGCCAGGTATTGCCATGCATCATCCAGTGCAACCTGTTCCTCTTCTTCTTGAGCAGCTGGCACAGCACAGGAAGCAGGGTCTTGACCAGCAGGCAGGTCTGCTTGTGATGGCACCTGGATGGGCTCGTTAGGGGGTCCCAGAGGGGTCTGGTAGGGGCGGCGGATGCAGTCCAGAGTGTGTTGCACAGCTGGCTGCAGTGATAGAGGAATGATGTTGCCAGATTCTGCACATGCCATTGCTTCTAGTTCCTCAAGCAGCAATCTGATCAGGCTAGGACTCAGCTGTTGTTGGCCAGAAACAGTATCTTGAGCAGAATCTTTGCCCTGAGCCTGCAGCAGCATGCCTGCTGCTTGGACACATTGCACAGCACATCAGCAAGTGTAGCAGTGAGCACCAACAGGCAAAGCTTAAGCAAACCTTCAATTGTGACCTGTCTACTTACAAGCAGAACAGGGTGCATGTGCATGAGATGATGCTGATGATCAGCTCGTGTGCATGTCTACATAGTTGAATCTGTGACAAGATCAGTCTAGCTGCATGCGGCTGCCAGCAATGGTAGCAAACATTTGAGAAGCACCTCCATTGCAACAGACCTGTTGATGAGTTTCCTGTAAGATGTGAGCCACAGGGGCAGCAAAGCCTGTGTCTCCAATTTGGAATGCTGTTTGTATAGCGCCTGGCACGTTGTTGGATGTCAGCATTGGCAACAGCGCAGAAACGGCTGCTGGGCTTGGCATTGAAACCTGCTCCCGCCCGTCTCCTGCTCCCTGTTTGTCACTATGCATTTGTCAATCACTGTTGGTCGTCTGATTGTCACTGTGCACGAGTTGGGACGCAGCAGATCTCATTTTGTCCAGTCTTTCCCTGCAGTTTCTGCAGGGTTTACTTTGTCCCCAGATGCATCGCACAAGAAGCTGCATCCTTCGTGAAGACAGCAAAGTCAGCACAAACCTGCACAAACACAACACAACATGGGCTGGTATGGTCTTTGCAGTTATTTCTTACATAGCTTGCCTGTGTTATGTTGTGTGTGGCCTGGTCCAGCATGACAGCCAGCAGATTGTGGCATGCCTCAGAGGTGGGTGCAGCCTTGAAGTGTGCAACCACCTGCCTCACACCCCCAAACTCTGACAGCTGCTCTTGACTGAGCTGCAAGGAGGCAGCAGGCCTGCTTGGACCATCCTTGCTGTCATCATCTTCTGCAGATCACAGCATAATGCAAGGTAGCACAAAGCTGCTTACGCACACAGGATCTCAAGAAGAACTGGATCTAAAGGAAATCTGCCAAGGACCTGAGTGTCACTGTCAAGACGGCAATGTTTCTTGAGCACAGAATGATCATGCCCATGCAACGTTGTATGGTTGTTGCCAATTTTGTGAAGATATGGACATTCTGATCACATATGTGCTCAATGCAGTCATGTGCATCCCTCTGTCGTTCTATCATCAAGTATGTCATTCAAGCTAGGCTACTTTCCAACAAGTGGAACTGTCAATAGAGCAGTAATATTTGCAAAAACAAATACCAAATGACATTATAATAAAAATATGCAAAAATGCAAGCGCGCTGACAGATCGTCATGCACCTAGTGAAGCATCTGCACATTTGATATGCTCAGACCTGACATTATTGCACAGAGCATGGTGAGCATGCAGCAGAGCAAGGCTTACCGTGAGCGTCAATGGTAGGTATGTACAACATGTTGGCAGCCAAGCGCACAAGCTGAGAGTAGACTGTATCACACCACTGGTTGTCCAAGCTGCACTGCATGAGTGCCAGCACCACCTTGATTGACAACCCCTCCAAGTATCCCCTCACAATATAGCCACAATGACTGACCAGATGGATGAGGCAGCCCAGCACTGCAGACCACACTTGTGGGCTCCTCTCGCCCCTCTGCAAAACGTTATGGGTCAGACTGGTGGGGCCCTGGCAAGCTGCAAAGTTCAGGCTGATTGAGCAAAGCAGTAACAGGTACAGCTGCTGACGGATGAGGTTGAGCAGGGTGCATCAGTGTACTATGCATCATTTGATTTGAGAGATGAGTAGTGCTTAGCATGGCATCAACTACCCATGGCAAAGATGGAGACATTTATAGGCCTTGGTAACATTTTACTCCTCAAAAGGGATGGCAGAATGACCCTGTTGAATTGAATCTCCAATAGTCAAACAGAAGCATGACTTTATTTTCTGGTGTATAAAGCATGACTGAAGGGACAGCACAGCAGGGACAGCACAGCAGATGGGACAGTTGGTGACCTGAGCAAGCAAGAGGGTGAGTTCCCACAGCAGGTGGCGCAGCCAGTGGCGGAAGGCTGCCAGGGGCCCTTCCAAGCTCTGGGGCTGGGGCCAGTCAACAGAGTGCTGGGTCTGAGCCCAGGCACCCTCTAGCACAGAGTCAGGGTCCAAACTCTCAGGCAGCCCCTGCATCATGCACAGTGACATTCAGGGTGTAGCATGTAGACATGCCTGTTCAAAGCTGTCATGGCATCTTGCTTGGGGCTATGCTACAGACTATGCTACTTTGAGCAGCAGCAAGCTCCTTTGGCAGCTGCTGGGCCAGAACAAGTGAATGGCTTTGATGTATGCATGCATCGCGGCACAGATACATTGGAGTGTGTCAAGCAGCATGACACCAACATACTCATGTAGCAGGTGGTGGGCAGAAGAAGGGGAAGCAAGACCTGGCTGGGGTTGCTTGTGGGTGAGTACAGCAGCTCAGCGTGTAGAGACAGGTTGTACAGCATATCAAAGGGCCGAGCTCTGATGCTGCTTGCCGGGCTGTTCAATGCCCTGCACCACACACAGACCCTCTTATAAGGTACTTTACTTGAGATCTAGCTGAGGGCAGAAATATACACGCAGGCACCACTTAGTTGCCTGACTTCACTGTCAACATTGAACTTTCTGGTCTGATGACATGCTTGGTTGTGGCACAGCATGAGCACAACAGCAACAACCTAGGTTTTGACCACGAAGGCTCAATTGACCTGGAAGGTACGCAGGTGCTGCTGCTAGTTGCATGCAACTAGCAGCAGCGCACATCACCCTGCCATTCGTCAGAGACCTTTTACACAGTCATGCACTTGTACAGTCATGCACTTTTACAGTCATGCATTTATACAGTCATGCATTTGTACAGTCATGCACTTGTACAGTCACAATGTGATGACCACCTGTGCAGCATGACAAGGGTGAGGGGGAAGGCAACAGCAGGAGTGGCCTTGAGGTACATGTCCATCACCAGCTTCACCAGCACGCTAGCGCACACCTGCCCTGCACTGTCCCCCTGGGAACCCCCTGCACCCCCCCACCCTTGCCTGCCATTGTCACGCTTCCACAGCTCCTCTGTGTCCTCAACCTGCACGCAAAGTCAGGGTCAATGCTGGCAGAGCAAACACTGACGTAGGACTTTTCAGCCTAGGTGCAAACCTGCGCAATGCTTACACACCAATGGTATCGCCATAAATTGACCTCAAAAGACGCAGATAGGCATTGAGAAAAGCAGGCCTTGACTCACAGCGCATTTGCACTGTCACAGGCAAAAGCGCATTGGCACAGTTCATGCAGACAATGATAGGAGTTTGTGCTGCCAGCCACAAAGATGAGCAAGATTGAGTGTGTCGCTGCATACCCCCCACAGGCTTGAATGTCCCCCAGTGTCACCCCCAGCACCACACGTGGCCTCTAAAACAGCCTCCACATCCTGCTGATCCAGGCGCAGCGCTTCCTGCTGTATGTAAGGCAGATACTGGAACAACAGCCTTGGCCTATACCACAGTCACCAGGTGGGTTGGTAGCGGGCTGCAATTATGCTCTGGCTTTCTGGGCACACATAGACTCTGTGTTACACATTGCAAATGCAGGACCCCAACCCACCAGGGAACATGACTAGGGATGACTGTGATAGACACATCAGGCTTATGACAAACACAGTCATGCTGACTGAGTAGGCCTGAGCAACATTGAGTTACAAAACTGCTGGGAACGGCCTCATGATGCAGCAAACTTGGCCTGGGCAACATCTGTGACTGGCTGAATGCGCAAGCAGGGATGCTGACTTGCCTGTTGTCTCTGAGTTTGGGACGAGAGATGTCAAGAGCTGGGTCATTGCTGAAGTTGGCCTGGCTGGCTTGCATGCGCTGCAGAGCTGCGATTGTGCGCACATGCTCCTGGCTGCTGCTGGCACCATTGTGCCCCCTGTCATCTGCCTCCTGTGCTTCCTGCTGTCCTGCAACAAGCACACCAACTTTGCTCTACCTTTAATTCTCACATGCTCACATCTCATGCCAGCAGGTAAGCTGCATTGGCAAAACCATTGCTAAAATTATCAGGCAAGGCAGCATCTTTACCAGCTGCAATATACATAAGGAATAGGGTTAGACTGTTAAAGGCACCCAAGAGGACAAAGCGCCTTGTCCTTGCAGCAGGAGTAAGAGCCTTTTGGCCGCAAACATCAACTAAGTGGATCTTGCTTTGGTAGATCGCTGATGGCTGTCAGATATATGCTATTGTTTCAGTATGCTGCATGCGCTGCACATGATGCTGTGTTACGCAGACTATGAAAGCTGCAGGGACTGTAATGCTCAGCACCTACTTGCAGAGTTGTGTGGCAGACTGGGCAGAAACGGTGCCATGCTGTTGCAGAGGGCAGCATCGGGCTCTCCTGCCCCAAACCTGGCTGTCAGCATGTCATGGTGAATTGCCCAGTTGCTTGGAGGGTCCTGCATTGACTTAAGGAGGATTCAGTGTCTCGCTGGAATCTGCAGTACTCTTCATGCAGATGTAAGCAGACAAGCAAGGTGTAACACCTTTTAGACTCAACGCATGATGCAGCTGGCTGTTCAATGTACAGACAGTTGTGCAATCGTGTCTGACACAATTTGTTGCTATTGCAGGGAGACTGTCACCTCCTCGAGTGTGAGCTGCTCACTGAGCCTGTGAGTGACTGATCGAGTAGAGCTCTTGGATGCCTGATGAGCCAGGGTGGGGAAAGGAGATGAAAAGGCACGAGACATTGTGCTGACAGGCATCGTGACAGCGGTGTCTGATGAGCTCTTCTGGTGCTGGCTGGCTGGAGAGGGTTTGGCTGGAGAGGGTTTGGGCAACCTGAATCACATTCACCCACAGCAACATGTGCACGCACCTCTTGTGCCTCTGTGCAATATGCTTATGAAGACAATTTTGTAAGACAACATTGCGTGCTACAGTTCAGTCATATAGAGGGGAATGATGCTTCTGTGATATGCAACAGCAACCCAAGCGCTACATGAACACAGGCCTGACACTGAGGTGTGTGAGAGGGCATGCTTTAGGGCCTATGCCAGCAATTGCAAAGTTAATTTGCTGAGTGGTTTACCTACGCTGTCTCTTGTTGCCCATCAGCCTTGTCACCATGGCTTGCAAATACGTCAAGCTCTTCTGCATGGCTGCAAGCAGGCCATGATTTGAAGGCCATTGACTTGACAGCACTATGGGATGAAGCGCAATACAGATGCATAAAGCGCAATGCTCACCTGGTGACATGGCACTCAGAGATGTAGTTGCATGTGCACAGAAGTCCTCAGCACGCTCAAGCACCTGCTGAGAAGCTTTGTACCTGCAGTGGCAATGTTGTTGCTGTCTTGCATCAGTGTCATGTGGGCTGCCATTCATCGAAGCAACAATGTTTGCTGACCTGGGGAGATAGCGCTTGAGCAGTGCTATGCATTTGTCCACCACTGCCAGACTGCAGCACAGAAGTTGTCAGCGCAGGTTCTCAACGTGTCACATGCAAGGAGGCTGTTGCCGATTCTGTGTGGCAACTACCAGTGCCACTGACCTGAGGGGCTCCCCAGATGCCCTGTTCAACACTGTCAAGTACACGATGTCGACCTGAGTAGCATCCGACAGGTACTCCTGCAATTCAGTTGAGCACGGTGGAGAATGATTTCGAGCGCACATAGCTCTCGCGGGTGGCTTTCAAGCTCTGCAATACCTGCAGAGTGTGCAAAGCGTTGCCCTCCAACAACGGTCCATACGGCTGCGTGGTTTCAGCGACAGCTCGCAAGAGGCGAGGTGCTGCCGCCTGGGCTGTCATATCGAGAAGTGCACCAGGTCGTCGCTCTCACTGAGAGGAAAGGGTATGCAGCTAGCTAGATCACTCTCCTGACACGCCACTCTGAGGCGCTTCTGGTAACATTAGCGCGGGGTATTTGCGTCCACTTCTGTGCACCAAATGGTGCTGTACATTGCGATGCTACGCAAACCGCTGGTGCAGCGCAACACTGGTCAAGGCCATAAACTAGAGTACCAGTTGACTTGATTTGACTAGCTAGGCCAGAGTATCGTCAAACTGTAGTATACGCGAAAGCTTTTGCCGGGCGTCGCTGCAGAGTGCATCAGAGAACATGATGGCATAGCTGCCATGCTTTTGCACAGCTTGCACCTGGATCATCCTGTGCAGGTTTGCGCAAGCGTATTCAACGAACTTTGAACCGCAGCGGATGTTCGTGCTGGAGCCCTGTGCTGTTTGTCTGTACTTGATAGTACTGCATAGTGCTAATCAACTTGCATTCAATGTTATCAAAAGTGGAGCTTGAAGGCCAGTAGTTGTAGATGATTCCACAGTCTGCTGCTGTGCACCTCAGAAATTGTCCTGGGGCTTTCAAAAGCACAGCACAGCAGTGTAGCACAGCAAAAAGCTGGATATCGCTATTCACAGCTGATACTGATGCGAGACAAGGTTTCAACAGAGGCTTCAACAAACAGATGCTGCCCCAGGAGCATCATGTAGCTGCCAAGGTGTCTGTCAGACACGCCAAGAAGTTGACAACAGGAGCTGGTCAAGAAATAGCAGGAGGACTGCACTTTCTCAGCCTGACTCCGCTTGGCTAAGCCATCCTGATGCTGTTTTGTACAGCTTGCAGACTTCAGCAAATGCTGAGGCTGATGGCAAGCTTGCTGAACAGCCTGCTATCCATGCTTCTTGAACAGCGGCGTTTTCACAGCTTGACCTCAGTACAGCCCCTGCCTGGCCCTGCTCAGAATGACTTTGGTTGTGATGATAGGCTCAGTGGCAGGCTCTGTCATGAATGCTGTGCCATGGAATGTTCCTCAATGAGACCCTGTTGCAAATGAGAGTGTGCCTTGTGAAGGCCGAGTTGCTGGACCATCACCTGCAACACATGCAGCCTTGTACTGTCTGTTGGTCCAAGACCAGCTGCCAGAGTCAGCATGATGCCTTCACCTTTGGCTGCTGCATCAGGCAATTCTGCTTGGTTGCCTGCTTGTCTGCTTAGAGAAATGGCACAACAGGAACACATAGCTGTGGTGCATCACAGCGTTGAAGCTCAGACACAACAGGCAGTCAGGGCCTTACTGCAGAACCTGCTCTGCTGCCCCATCAACTTCAACATCGACCAGGTAAAAGCATTTTCATGCTGTGTGCCTTGCAGCAGGGGACTGCCGAGCATTGTGCTGGTCAGCCTGTGTTAAGACCAGTTTTTCTTATCAGAATTTCGTCTGTTTAAACATCAGT
>JAABUO010002831.1_pt1 | contig 20980 bp, 19 predicted proteins | sample 5559291 | NCBI WGS metagenome assembly JAABUO01 (sample SAMN10711878, study PRJNA513372) | rock metagenome | isolation source: Antarctica rocks | place: Antarctica: Victoria Land, Finger Mt sud
TCGCCTCCGCGACCAGCGGCGTCGCCTGCGGCAGCCTGCTCGCTCCCCTAGCGACCGGCACCGCTGCCGCCCAGACCGCCAGTGCGGGCGCAACCCAAACAGCTAGCGCGGGCGCCGCTCAAACAGCTAGCGCGGGCGCCGCTCAAACAGCCGCCGCCCAAACAGCTAGCGCGGGCGCCGCTCAAACAGCCGCCGGCGTGGCCCAGACCGCCGCCGCCCCGACCGCTACTGCGGGGACCACCGGGACGGGCAGGGCCGTCAACACCGCCGCCCCGCCCGCTACACGCACGCCTGCGTCCAGGAACGGCGGCCCGGCTGCTACCGCCACCACGAGCGCGGCCCAGGCTGCGGCCACGGGGACGGCGCGCGCCTCCACACAGGCCACGCCCACGCCGGGACAGACGGGGCCTAGCCTGACCCTCCAGCCACCGTCAGCGGGTCCGGGCGGCACGGTGACGGTCACCGGTAGGGGCTTTGGACGCCGTGAAGGCGTGACCGTGTCCCTCAATGGAACGGCCCTCACAGCGGTCGTGACACACCCTGATGGGACCTTCACAGCCACGTTCCGCGCGCCCGATGGCCTGTTACGTGGCGCCAACACCGTCGCCGCCATCGGTGCCACAAGCGGCCGGGGCGCGGTTGCCACCCTGACGGGCCGGCAACGCGTCGCCAGCGCCTTCTATTTCGCCGGCGCCTCGACCATGCCGGGTGAGCAGGCGCGCCTCCCCATCCTCAACCCCAACGCGCGGCTCGCGCACGTCACCCTGACCTTCTTCTATCGGGACGGGACGCCCCGTGGGACCCGCCTCACCGTGCCGGCGCACAGCCGCGGAACCGCGAACCTAAATACGCTCGCCGGGAGCAACCGCGCCTTCGGTGTGACACTGACCGCCGATCAAGTGGTCGCGGCGCAGGTGTCCATCACACGGCGCGGCCAGGATGACGTCAGCCTGCTCGGTGTCTCCGCGCCCAGTAGCACCTGGTACCTGGCCGAGGGCTACACTGGCCTCACCTTCCACGAGACGCTCGCGGTGCTCAACCCAGGCCGGGCACGCGCCGTGGTGCAGCTCCGGCTGCTGACCTTCGCCGGGAAGGCGACGCGCACCGTCACCGTGGTCGTCGCGCCGCAGCGCGCGCTGCTGGTCGACGTCAACCGGCTGCTGCCGGGCCGCTCGCTCAGCGCCATCGCCACCAGCTACACCCCGATCGTAGTCGCCCGCCTGCTCACCTTCAGCACACACGGCTACGGCGAGACCGCCCGTGTGGGCAGCAACACCCCCGCGCGGAGTTGGCTCTTCGCGGAGGGTACCACGACGACGCGCTTCGAAACGTTTCTGACCATCCTAAACCCGAACCATGCGGGGACGTCCGTGACGGTCCGCTTCTACGGCCGCATGGGCGCGTTGCAGGCCCGCCGCACCATGTACGTGCCGGGCCTGCGCCGCGCCAATCTCAAGCTCAACGATGTCCTACACGCCAGTGGCGTCGCGTCGGTCGTGACGGGCAACCTGCCCATTGTGGTGGAGCGGCCGGAGTACTTCGGCAGCCCCAATGGTCGCACCATCGCCGGGAGCGACGTGTTCGGGCGCAATGGGGCTGGGCTGCGTTGGGCCTTCCCCGGGGGGACGACCGACGGCCGCAGCGAGTTCCTGCTCATCTACAATCCCTCGGCCCGGACGGTCGCCATCGACGTGACGAGCTACGGGAGCACGGGACGGATGACGACCAGGCGCTTCGACGTGGCGCCGACCTCCCGCGGCACCATCGACGTCAACCGGCGTTTCAGGGGGGTGACGGCGCAGCATGGCTTCGTCCTGCATGCGGTGAATGGGTTGGGCTTCGTCGCCGAGCAGACGGTCTTCGCGCCGAACTTCAGCACGCTGGACAGCACGCAGGGCGTGGCGTCGTAGCGTCGTCGCCGCACCACCTAAAGCGGGGCGGGAGCGGGAGGTGCATCTCCCGCCCCTCGCCCCTGCCTCGCTTTGCCGCAATCACGGCACTTTTAATCTGCGTAGCTCATGTATAGGCCCGGTGTTACGGAAGCTGCTACCAAGTGCAAAGTAACGCACTGTCTGAGGCGACAAAGGGCCGATCTCGCTCTTGGAAGGCCTAGAATAAGCGTCGCTGTCACAAGGGGCAAGGTAACTTTATAGACTGCCTGGTGTTACGGAACACGACACCAGGGGCAAAGTACGGGCGTAAAATAGCCCTGTGACGGTGAACGTGTCAAGCAAAAAGTAGTGAGTTCGACGGGAGGCGCTCCTTTCGTGCAGTCCAACACGGCGAAAGACCCTCGCCGAGGCGCCTCGGCGCAGCAAAACAGGCCAAAGTATCGTTTCCAGCAAGGGAATCGGCCCTTTGTCCCGGCTCCATAGGTCGCTACTTTGCCCCCGGTGCCGCGCTCCGGGCCTATCAAAGAGTAACCACTGCAATTTCCCCTCAATTTCACGCCTAAACGCAAGGGAAATGTGACTACTTTATTTTCTGATAGCCCCCGTTTGTCAAATGCACCGGCTGCCGGGATAAAAGTGCGCCACGAGATCGCTGCTATAAGGTATTGGTTAAAGTGCCGGTTGTACTGCTGGACGTGGCACTTGAGACCTTGCGACAGCCAGTAGCACCGTGTAGAGCCGATATCGACCGGCCCTTATCCTGAATAAGTACCGACACTGTCCAAAGCCGGCACTTGTCATGCCCTCTTCCGCTGACCTTGCGTGCCTATCTATCAACACTGTCGCTCGGATCGCTTTGTGGATCTCAGGCAATCTCGATGAGGCCAGTCGCACGGCTGGCACGGCTATAGGGCCAGGATGTTGAGAGTGAAAGCGAACGCCGCCAATCGGCCGGTGCGAACGCCGCCGATGGCGGCTTCGCCCATCTCGGGTGATGACAGCGGAACGGGCCTCATCGAGAGTGCCTAAGAACCGCTTTGTGTCGTTGAAATTGGCGCATTACATGTCGCGTTGTGCTAGACCTCAGTACGCTGTCGGCGCCACGCACGCATCTCAGCGTCGGCCGTCCTATCGGACTGCTCCGCGTAGCGCAAGGTCGTCTGTAGGTTCTTGTGCCCCAACCGTTTGCGGATCGTCGCCAAGCTCACGCCACCGTTGACGAGCTCTGTCGCGTGCGTGTGCCGCAACTGATGGAGCGTGCAGGACACGTCGGCCGCCGCACAATACCTCTGCCACCGCTCGTGGATCGACTGGTAGCGCAACGGACCGCCGCGCCCGTTCTTCGCGGCGCGGAAGAGATAGCCGTGTGTGTACCCTGTGCGCCGGAGATACCGGCGCAACTCACCGACCAGCGTGCTGTCGTCGAGCAGGAGTGTCCGGCGACGGCCCCCTTTGCCCCGCACGCTCACATGCTCATCGTCGCGCGTCAGGTCGATGTCCTCGACGTGGATACTCAGGGCCTCGCCCACGCGTAGGCCGGTCTCGACGATGAGCCGGACGAGCAGGTGGTCACGCTGTTGCGTCGCCGGGATCGCGCGCAGGATGGCCGCGACCTGAGTGCGCGTGAGTCCGCGCAGCGCGGGCGGATCGAGCCGGACCCGCTCGACGCGCGCCATGGGCGTGACATCGATGAAGTCGTGGCGGTAGGCCCAGCCCAGGAAGCTGGCCAGCGCCGCCTGCTTGCGCGCGCGGCCTGCGGGGCTCAGATGCGCCAGCGTCGCGAAGAAGGCGCGTAGGACATCGACGGTGATCCCATCGGCCGGTCCTCCGTAGAAGGACACGAAGCGGGCCAGATCGGCGGCATAGGCGCGGCGCGTGTGGATCGACCGATTGCTCTGCGCGAGGTCGATGAGAAAATCGTCGACCAGGGCCACCAGCGACGGGCCAAGCGCGTGCGGATGCGCGACGATCATGGTGTCCCTCCCCCCTATTCCTGTGATAACAGTACCACAAGGGGACGTCCGACGTCATTTTCTACAGGCTGATAGCCGGCAGATTCCTGCAAGAACGCTACTTCTCGCAGGAAACAAGCGCCGTGTGCAGGAGCGGCGACTGGTTGGTCGTTTGCGGCAAGGAATCATCAGATCTGACGCGACGGTGTCACCATCTGCATGCTGCATCATGGACATGGTGGCGTCGGCGATCGGCTGTGGCAACGGTACGGTCCGTTACGGGTCTGCACTGGCTGCGGACGCCGATTCCAGGGCATCGACGCAGTGGTGGAGGCCGTCGAGGAGATGGCGCCGTTCGCGCGGGCTCAGCCCGCTGACCATGCGTTCCTCGATCGCCTCGACCACCTGGTGACACGCGCCCACCAAGTCCAGGCCGGCCGCCGTCAGGTAGGCCCGCAAGACGCGCGCGTCGTCGCCGCGCCGCCGCTCGACCAGGCCAGCCGCCTCCAGGTGGGTCACGATCTCGTTTATCGTCTGCGGTGTCACGAAGCAGCGTCGCGCCACCTCCGCGCCCGACAGCCCCGGCGCCGCCTCCAGGGCGCTCAGGGCCGCGTACTGCGCGGTCGTCAGCCCGCGCCGCCGCAACGCCTCGTCCATCGCCGCCCGCAAGGCCTGCTGCGCCCGCTTGAGCACGTACCCCACCCGCTCCTCCAGCGGCACCTGTCGCGCCATTCCCCCTCCCTCTTGCCAATTGATCAGGGACCTGATAATATAGAAATGTCAGCCCCCTGATCAATTCTAGCACGGGGGCGTCGATCAGACAGAGCAGGGTACAATGGCAAAGATCATCGGTCCCGACTTCGTCGCGCTGCAGGTGCGCGACCTGGAGGCATCCCGCCGCTTCTACACTGAACAGCTCGGCCTGGAGCCGGCGCCGCAGAGCCCGCCCGGCGCCGTCGTCTTCCGGACCGCGCCCATCCCGTTCGCCATCCGCGAGCCGGCGGTGGACCTCGCCGCGGCCAATCGCCTCGGGTGGGGCGTGGCGCTCTGGCTCAACTGCGACGACGCCGACGCACTGTGCGCGGAGTTGCGCGCGCAGGGGGTGGCGGTCACGCAGGAACCCTTCGACGGCCCCTTCGGCCGCACCTTCGCCTTCGTCGACCCCGACGGCTACCCGCTCACGGCGCATAGCGGGGGGCGATAAGGGGGTGGAGCGCTTCGCGTTGAGCCCGCGCGGGCCCTACGCGCTCGCCGCCAGCGTCCGCTTCCTGGAGGGCTTCGCGCCCGCCGCGTACGAGAGCGCGACCCCTGGCCACCTCCATCTGGCCTTCGTCGCCGATGGCGGCGCGGCCGTGGCCGGGGTCGGCGTCCGCGACGAGGGCGGCGTGGTGGTGGGCGAGATCGTCGGGGACGCCGACCCCGGCGTGGTGCGGGCGCAGGTCGCCCGCATCCTCTCGCTCGACGTCGACGGGAGTGGCTTCCCTGCGGTCGGCGCGCGCGACCCGGTGATCGGGCGTCTGCAGGCGCGCTACCCCGGCCTGCGCCCCGTCCTCTTCTACTCGCCCTACGAGGCCGCAGCATGGGCGCTCATCGGTCACCGTATCCGCATCACGCAGGCCGCGCGGATCAAGGCGTGGATGGCGGAGGAGCTGGGACCGGCGGTCACGGTCCACGGCGAGCGCCTGCATGCCTTCCCCGGCCCCGCGCGCCTCGCGGACCTCGACGCCGTCCCTGGACTCCCGACGCAGAAGGTCGAGCGCCTGCACGCCCTTGGGAGTGCGGCTACCGACGGGATGCTGGAGGCGGTCGGCTTGCGGGCGCTGCCCCCCGAGGAGGCCCTCGCGCGGCTCAAGGAGTTGCCCGGCATCGGCGATTTCTCGGCCCAACTCATCCTGCTGCGCGGGGCGGGTGAACCGGACTATCTGCCGACGGCCGAGCCGCGCCTGGGCCGCGCCGTCGCGCGCGCCTACGGCCTCGATCACCCGCCATCCGCGACGGACCTCAGCGCGCTCGCCGCCGCGTGGCGCCCCTATCGCACCTGGGCGACCTTGCTGCTGCGCACGATGCTGGAAGACGAGACGCACGAGATCGCGGGCGGCGCGCGCCGTTCGCGCGGGACCGCGACGGAGGAGTGACCATGATGTGGCGCATCGCAAGCGTCGGCGTCCCCGCGTGCCGATGAGGGGCATCGTGCAGGGGAGGACGCGATGAGCGCCCTGTCGGAAGAAGCCCGCCAGCGGGCGCTGCAGCGATTCGATGCGCTGCGTCCGCACCTGGAGGATGGAGTGCCCCTCGCGACGATCGCACGTCACCTCGGCCTGACCGACCGCACCCTCCAACGGTGGGTGCGGCGGTACCGGGAGCGCGGGTTGGCCGGACTGGGGCGTGTCCCCCGCGCCGATGCCGGCCACCGGCGCCTGCCCGCGGACATCGCACGGCTCATCGAGGGGCTGGCGTTGCGGAGGCCGCCGCCGACCGTGGCCACGATCCATCGCACGGTCGGCGCGGTCGCGCGCGAGCGCGGCTGGCGCGTCCCCAGCTACGACTGCGTCCATGACATCGTGCGCACCCTCGACCCGGCGCTGCTCACCCTGGCCCACGATGGCCCGAAGGTCTATGGGGAACAGTTCGACCTCGTGGTACGGCGGGAGGCGAGCGCGCCCAACGAGGTGTGGCAGGCCGACCACACCCCGCTCGACCTCTGGGTGCGCGACGACAAGGGGCAGCCGGCCCGGCCCTGGTTGACCGTCGTCCTGGACGACTTCTCGCGGGCGAGCGCGGGCTACGCGCTCAGCCTGCAGGCGCCTTCGGCGCTGCAGACCGCGCTCGCCCTGCGCCAGGCCATCTGGCGCAAAAGCGAGGCGGGCTGGCATGTCTGTGGCGTGCCGGGCGATTTCTACACCGACCACGGCAGCGACTTCACCTCGCGCCACCTGGAACAGGTCGCCGCCGACCTGCACATGCGCCTCGTCTTCTCGCTCCCCGGCGCCCCGCGCGGCCGCGGCAAGATCGAGCGCTTCTTCGGGACCGTCAACACGATGCTGCTCGCCGCCCTGCCGGGCTACACGCCGGCCGGGACGGCGCCACCGACGGAGCCGACGCTGACCCTCTCGGAGCTTGACGACCACCTGCGCACCTTCATCGTCGACAACTACCACCGACGCCCCCACCGTGAAACGGGTGAGCCGCCGCAGGCCCGCTGGGAGGCCCACGGCTTCCTGCCGCGCGTACCGGACACGCTGGAGCAGCTTGACCTGCTGCTGCTGACCGTGGCCAAGACGCGGCGCGTCCAGCGCGACGGCATCCATTTCGCCGGCCTGCGCTTCATCGACCCGACCCTGGCCGCCTACGTGGGGGACGACGTCATGATCCGCTACGACCCGCGCGACATCGCGGAGATCAGGGTCTTCCGCGGCGACGCTTTCCTCTGTCGGGCGGTGTGCCAGGAGTTGGCGGGGCAGACGGTTGGCTTCAAGGAGATCATCAAGGCGCGGAATGAGCGCCGACGACACCTGCGGGCGGCGCTATCGGAGCGGGAGGACGTGGTGGCGCTCCTGCTCGCCGTCCATCAGGAGGACCAGCCGCGCGGCACAGCACCGCCACCGCCCGACCCCGGGCCACGCCTGAAACGGTACGTCAATGAGTAGCGTGAGCATCCCCCCGGCGTCGGCCCCTGTCGATCCCGCAGCTGAGTTCTTGATCACGAAAGAGTTACCCGTTGAGTGGACAATTGCGCCGTGGAGCGGGCCCGTGTGCTACCGTAGGGCCAGGATGAGGCGGCATATATAAGTAAGAAGGAGGAGGTAGAACCCATGCGCGTGCGTCGTGTGGCCGAACCGGCGATCGATGGCGTCGCCGTCGAGGTGCTCGATGACGCGGGGCAGCCCATCGACGCTATCGGTGACTTTATGCGGTATCTTGCGGCGCGCGGCTGCTCGCCCAATACGCAGGCCGCCTACGCCTACGACCTCGTCCATTTCACACATTTCCTCCACGCGCATGAGTTGACGTACGCCGATTTCACGCCGCGCTGGTCGCTCCACCTTCTCGCGTACCTACGGACGATCCCGAGCCGGGGGCGCGTCCGGCGGCGAGGCCTCGTCCTCTGTGACACGCGCGACGGCCAGTCCGTGACGCGTCTCTCCCCCGCGACGATCAATCACATCCTCGCGGCCGTCTCCTCGTTCTATGACTACCTCATCCTGGCCGGTCACTTGCCCACCACCGAGAACCCCATCCTGAAGGTCGAGGACCCCGCGCTGGCGCGTGTCGCCGATCGCCATCGCCCGTTCATGGGGCCGGCCAGTCGGCAACGACCGCTGCGGCGCGCCGTCCGCGTCAAGACCATCGCGCGCTTGCCGCGTCCCTTGTCCCCCGAACAGGTGGCGCTGCTCCTGGGCACATTCCATCGGCGGCGCGACCGGGCCATGCTGCTCTTGATGCTGCAGGGTGGCCTGCGTCCTGGCGAGGTGCTCAACCTGCACCTGGAGGACATCCAGTACGGGCGGCGGCGTGTCGTGGTCCGCTGCCGCACCGACCATCCCAAGGGCGTGCGCACCAAGTCGCGTCGCGAACGCGTCGTCGACCTGCACGAGCCGGACACGCTCGCGACGGTAAGCGCCTATGTCATGGAGGAGCGGCCGCGGGATACCGACGCCACGCACCTGTTCCTCATCGGCGGTCACGGTGCCCGGCGACACGAGCCGCTGGGCTACGACGCCCTCGCGCGCCTGTTCCGGCGGCATTGTGCGGCGGTGGGTCTGAACGAGGCCTGGATCACGCCCCATGCCCTGCGACACACGCACGCGACGACGATGTTCGAGGGCGGGATGCGCGAGTTGACCTTGCAGCAGCGCCTCGGCCACGCCTCGCCGGAGTCGACGCGCCTGTACACGCGCGTGTCCGATTCCCAGGTCGTCGCCGACTACCGTCACGCCCTCGGCCTGGATACCACGCCGTGATGGCGCGGGGCGCCGTCGCCCTCGTCGCACCCGCGCGCGACGCCCCGTGTCGCCACGCCACCGCCGACGCGTACGCCACGTTCCTGCGCGGCGCGCCGCTGGCCGGCGAGACACTGGCGCATCGCCTGCGCCAGCGGGCCCGCTTCGTCGACCGCTACCCGGACCTGGCAGCGTGGCTGTCCGCTCCTCTGAGCGAACGCATCGGCCGGGTGTGGGGCGAGCGGCCGACCGGCCCGACGTGCCGGGTCGCCTACGAGGCGCGCCCGTACCTCCTCTTCCTTGGCCTCGGCGGCTACCTGCGCTACGATTGGGCCTGGATCTTGGCCGCACGCCGCCTGGATACGTGGCGTCTGCTCGGCCAGTTCGGGGCGACCGACGACCTCGACGGGTTGATAAGCGATGCCGTTGCCCACGGATACACGCGCGTCAACGCCACGGCGTCCCTGCATTGGACGCTGGGCCGCCTCTTCCTGCACATGGGCATGCTGCCCGTGGCCGCCATCACCGACGCGCACCTCGCGACCATGATGGACGCGCTGGATACCTTCGCCCTGCACCCGGACGCGCCGACCTTCTACGGGACGGCCGCGCGCTATGTGGCGCAGATCCCGCTCTACCGCGCGTCCATCGGCCTGCTGGGGATGGTGCTCTACCACCGGGGCCAGGTGCGGGCCGAGCCGGGTCGGCGCACCCCGCCGCCCGTCCCGCCCCCGCCGGCCAAGCCGCGCCTGCAGGCCGTCATCGACCGCTACCTCCGCGAGCGCCTGCTCACCGAGGAGGCCACCTCAGTGGCCCATAACGCCCAGCACTTGCGGCGCTTCACGACGTGGCTGGACGCGGCGCACCCGGAGGTCGACAGCTTCGCCGCCCTCACCCGCGATCAGGTCCTCGCCTTCGCCGCGGACCTCAGGTCGGCCCTCGTCCCGCGCACGGGGCGGCCCCTGTCGGTGAGCACCCGCCTGGGCATCCTGACCTCCCTCGCCGTGTTCTTCCGCCACATCGTCGAGTGGGAGAGCGTCGACGTGCCGAGTCGCCCGCTGCTCGGGTTCGGCGACCGTCCCAAGCGCCCGCAGCACGTCCCCCGGTACATCCCCGACCACGAGCTCGCGCCCATCATGGACGCGGTGCGCGCCCTGGACGATCCGTCCGCGCGCGCGGCGCTCCTCATCGCGCGCTGGAGCGGGGCGCGGCGCGACGAGATCCGCCGGCTTGAGTTCGATTGCTTGGACGCCTACCCCGATGGCACCCCCCGCCTGCGCATCCCGGCGGGCAAGACCTACCGCGAGCGGATGGTCCCGCTCAACGAGGAGGCCGCTGACGCGATCCGCGCGCTGCAAGCGGGCCGGCCGGCGGAGCGCGGCTTCCGTGACCGCAAGACCGGTCTCGTCACCCGCTACCTTTTCGTGCGGCACGGCAAGTTGCTGGCCGATTTCTCGCTCTTCGTGACCCCGCTCCTGACCGTGTGCATGCAGGCCGGGTTGCTCTCGGCCGAGAACAAGGCGTTGGTGACGGCGCATCGCTTCCGGCACACGGTCGGCAAGCAACTCGCCGAGCGCGGCGCCAAGCTGCGCACCATCATGAGCGTCCTCGGTCACGCGAGCGCGACCATGTCGATGGTGTACGCGCACATCAGCGACCCGGAGGTGCTCCGGGACTACCAGGCGGTGCTCGGGCCGGGGGCCACGATCGCCGGGCCGTTCGCCGAGAGCTTGCGGGCCGGCGAGGTGTCGGCCGCGGCGGTCGATTGGCTGAAGACCAACTTCTTCAAGACCGAGTTGGAGTTGGGGCGGTGCTGCCGGCTGCCGCAGGAAGGGCCGTGCGAGTGCGACCTCTACCTGCACTGCGCCAAGTTCGTCACCACGCCGGCCTACGCGCCGCGCCTGCGGCAACGGCGGCGGACGGAACTGGGCTTGGTCGCGGACGCGCGCGCCCGCGGGTGGGTGCGAGAGGTGGAGCGTCACCAGCGCACCATCGCCCGCGTCGAGCAGTTGCTCGCCGACCTGCACGAGCCGATCGAGGCGCCGGAGGCATCGGCATGAACGGCCGCGCCGTTTTGGTCGCCCGGGCGTGCCAGGAACGGGATGGCGCGCGGCTAGCGCCGGCCCTTCCTGGCACGCGCCGGGCGAAACCGCGCGTCAGCGTGGAACGGTCGCCTGACTGATGGTGGCGAGAGGAGGGGTCGTAGTGGATGATCCTGGCGAACAACCGGGCATAGACACGCTCCCACCCATGGTGGGGCGCAGGATTGCGAGGATCGAGCAGGTCTTCTACGTGTTCAAGGGTGCCGTCGATCGGTCGGATTGCGTCTTGCAACTGCGCATGGACGATGGTTCGGTCGTACATTTTGCGACAGGCGCGGACGGCGCCTCACTGCGTGTCGTCGTCGGGTCGTGGGTCGATCCTTTCCGTGAGCCACTGAGCGAGGAGAATCGCGCGTACGTCGAGAGTCATGGCAAATGGACCGCCTTCGACACCTCGGCGACGCCGGAGATGGCGCCGCTCGTCGAGCAGATCGTGCGCCGCGTCCTGCCCATCCGCGATCAGGCCGGCTTGAGGCGTGGGGTGCAGCTCGACCTCGGCGACGAGCAGGTGACCTATGTTGTCGACGGCGACGAGGGATTCGTATATCGTGGACCTGCCACAATCGAGCTGCGGATGCTCGGCTTCTTCCTTGACCCACTCGATGCTCCCGCACTCGATTCAAGGCCACACGAACAGGATTAAGGCACTGGTAGGCGCAAAAATGTCCACACAAATCGCCGTTTCGCCGAATTTCTCGACGCGGTGCGGCGCTATCGCTACATCGGCCTGTGCTATGGACCACCCGGTGTCGGCAAGACCCTCTCGGCGCGCTACTATGCCCAATGGGAGCAACTCGAGCCACGCCTGCGCGATCCCTTCTGGGCGAAGGCCCCGCCCGCCGCGCTACTGGCCCGCGCGACGCTCGTGTATACGCCGGCGGTGGCGAACGCGCCGACGGTGATCGACAGGCACCTGCGGTTTCTCTGCCAGTCGCTCACCTGGGCCATCGACGAGGTGAGCCCGCTCGACGCTGGCATCCCTCGGCGGGGGGTGGATCACACCCGCGCCGAGTTGATCGTTGTCGACGAGGCCGACCGGCTCAAGATGCAGAGCCTGGAGCAGCTACGCGACCTCTACGACCGGAACGCCATCGGCCTGGTGCTCATTGGGATGCCCGGAATCGAAAAGCAGCTCGCGCGGTATCCTCAACTCTACTCGCGCGTGGGCTTTGTGCATCAGTACCGCACGCTTTCGACGGACGAGATGCGCTTCATCCTCGCACATAAATGGGAGCAGTTGGGGCTAGCGCTGGCACCGGACGACGTCACGGACGTCGAGGCCATAGCCGCGATCGCGCGCATCACGGGCGGTAACTTTCGACTGATCCAGCGCTTGTTCGCGCAGATCGAGCGCATCCTCCAGATCAACGAACTGAGACTGATCACGAAAGAGGTCGTCGAGACCGCACGCGAGAACTTGGTCATCGGGCCGCTCTAGCGCGACATCTAGCGCGCCAATTTCGGTCACAGAAAGCGTTCCAAGCGACAATCAACACACCTTGCACTTGGTGATAGCTACGCTTATTCCAGGCCTATGCTATCCTTTGCCAGGCGCGCACGGTCCTCTTGAGGCGGCGCCAGACCAGGCGAGCCTCGACGGCGGCCCCGCCAGCGGACGGCGGCTCGACGCGGTGCAAGCAAGTCGGCACAAAGCGCGTCCCGACCCCAGCGCAGGCCAGGCGATAGCCGGCGCGTGCGACGGCCACCTCGACCCGCGCGTCCACTTTGCTGTAGGGGTAGGCGAAATAGTCGACGGGCGCGTCCAACAGCCCTTCGAGTGCCCGGCGCGAGCTCACCAACTCGCGGTCGAGCGCACGGTCGTCGAGCGCACGGTCGTCGAGCGCGGTCAACGGCGCGCGGTGCGCACGGCCGTGGGAGCCGAACACGATGCCGCTTCGCCGCATCTCACGGATCTGTCCCGCCGACAACATCGTCGCGGGCTCGTACCCGGCGACATCGCGGTCAAACCCGTTGTCGCCGCCGACCGCGTCGGCAATCAGGAAGACGGTCGCCGCGAAGCCGTAGCGCCGCAGCAGTGGCCAGGCGTGGGTGTAGGTGTCCTCGTAGCCGTCGTCGAAGGTGATGGCGACCGCGCGGCGCGGCGGCACGGCGCCCCCCGCGAGGTAGGCAGCGACGTCCGCGAGCGCCAGGGAGCGATAGCCGCGCCGGGCCAACCAGCGCAGGTGGCCCGCGAACGCGGCACTACTGACGCAGTTGCGCGCGGGGTCGTGCCGCGGCAGGGTCGGGACGACGCGGTGGTACAGGAGGATGGGGGCCCACGGCGCCCGCCCGCGCCTAGGAGGCGGCGCGAGCGCCGCCGGCTCAGCGCTCGACATAGACCCTGGCGCGGCAATCGATGGGGTGGCGCAACGACACGGCAATGCCGCGCCAGGGGTAGACGAGCTGGCAGTAGCCCAGATAGACGACTCTAGGGTTACGCCACTTGAGCAGCCCCGCGCCCACCCGGCGCACGCCTAACTGCCAGATCCAAGTGGCCAGTAGGCCCAGGCCGTAGGGGTCGCCGCAGCGCACGTACTTGGCGCACTGCGCTCCCACCCCGATGCCGTAGGCGCGCTCCATCTTGCGCTGCTGCGGCCAGTCCTTCCAGTGCTTGTGGTAGGCAAGCGCGCGTGGGCTGTAGACGACGTGCTTGCCCGCCGCGAGGAGGCGGTAGAGGGCGTCGCTGTCCTCGGCGGCCCCGAAGCACGCGCCGGCCCCCAACAAGGCGTCAAAGCCGCCGATCGCTGCCAGGTCGGCGCGGCGGAAGGCCATGTTGCCCCCATGGCCGATGTACCAGGGCGGGACGCGCCGCGCATACTCTGTCCGCCGCTTGGTCGGCTTCAAGCCGACCTCCATACCTGTCAAGGCGCGCTTGCCGTAGTCGTAGGGGAGCAACCGTCCGCAGACGGCGGAGACGGCAGGGTCGTTGAACTCGGCGACGATGGCGTCCAGCCAGCCCGCGGCCACGATGCAATCGTCGTCGGTGTAGGCCACGATGTCGGCGCGGCTCGTGCGCATTCCGAGGGTGCGCGCCGCCGCCGCGCCGACCGTGTCCGTGCTCTCCACGCGAATGCGGCGGTCCCCGTTCGCCGCCGCGCGCACCCCATCCTTGGTAGAGTCGTTCGCGCTCTGATCCACCACGACGATGTCAAAGCTCGGATAATCGAGGGCTAGCAGCGCACGGACCGTATCCTCGACCAGATGGGCCCGATCGCGAGTGGGGACGACGACGGTCACGGAGGGTATGACCCATCCCCCTGCCAGTCCGACGTGCTGGCGGTCCAGCATCACAGCCTGCCACCCTTCATATTTCGACCCCGTTTGTTTACCCATCCCTGCACATAGTAACCAACGCACCCCTCACCTTGTGTGACATAGCGTGAAGAAACAAGATCTGTGGCCCCTGGCTATGTGCAGTGGCCGGCGGGCGGCTGTACGCCGGGGCCAAAAAGCGGTACACTCGGGGCACGCTGTGCGGGGGGTGCCTCCGCACAAAAAGTGACGCTCCGCGCCATGTGCCCATTTCTTTGCGGGATAAGCACACGACGCGGAGCGTCACAAAACCCAGAGAGGTCCTGCTATGAGTCTATCCAGCGCGCCCGCGTCCGTCAATCCCTCTTTCGTGCCCGCCTGGTCCACCACCGCTACCCCCGACTGGTTGTTCGACGAGGTAGCCCCCGACCTCGCCAAGGCCCCGCTCAAAGCCCTGCTCTACATCGTGCGCCGCACCTGCGGCTTCCGCAAGCTCGCCGACGCCATTAGCCTCACCCAATTCCAGCACGGTATCATCACCCGCGACGGTCGCCAGCTCGACAAAGGCTGTGGCGTGACCAACCGGACCGCCCTGCTGCGCGCGCTCGACGACTTGGAGGCGCGCGGCCTGATCGCCCACCAGGATGCGATCCACGCGGACGGTGGCAACGCCACGACGATCTACTACCTCCTCGGACCGGGCCAGGGGGGGGGTGCCGTTAGCGCACCCCCCTCTGTACCTCAAGACGGCAGGGGGGGGGTGCCGTTAGCGCACCCCCCTGGGGTGCCGTTAGCGCACCCACAACAAACAGACGTACCAACAAACAGGAAGATCGAAAGATCGTTACCCCCTACCCCCATTGCACCGATCGCGGGACCGCGCGCCGACGACGAGACCGCGCAGCTCCCCTCCGTCGCCGGCGATCCGGGCCACGCCGACGACGGCGCGCCGACCGCCCCCGCCCACGAGCAGCGGCGCATCGACGCCGACTACCACGCGCTCGCCGGCCCGATCGTCGCGCTGGTGGAGCGGCTGGGGGACGGCGCGCCGCCGTGGGCCAGCGTCAGCCGCGGCTACGGCCTGATGACCCGCGCCGGGCTCGCCGTGCCGGCGTTCCTCGCGCTGCTCGCCGAGGCCGAATTGTTGATGCGTCCGAGCCTGCCCCACATCGAGAAGCCCCTGGCCTACCTGTTTCGCGTCGTCGAAAGCCTGATGCAGCAGGGTGAGCCGCGGCGGCCGCGCTCGACGACCAGGCCCCGCAGCTCCGACGCGTCGCCACGGCGGCCGTTCCCCGCACCCCAGGAACCCGCCGACGCGTGGGGCCAGGTCCGCGCCGAGATCGCGCGGGAGGTGACGCCGGAGAACTACGCGCGGTGGTTCCTGCCGACGCAGCAGATCGACGAGGTCGGCGACGTGCTCACCGTGGCGATCACCGGCGCGGAGACTCCCGCCTTTCATCAGCAGTGGCTCGACCGACGCCTCCGGGGCTTGATTGAGCGGTGCGCCGCGCGCGTGCGGCCGGGGCTACAACTCGCCTTTGTGGTCGAGGCATGCACCATTCCTAGCGGCCCTGTTGACGGTGCCCGATGAACGGAGGACACTATACCCATGACCGTACAACATACCTACCCACCAGACCCTATCGCGCCATGGGCCGAGATCGTGCCCAACATGCCACCTATGACCGTGGACGAGCTACACGCCATTCCCGACGACGGATGGGCGTATGAATTGGTTCAAGGAGTCCTTGTTCGTATGCCACTAAGTGGCTTCGGTGCGTCAAGTATTGGCCTTCTCTTAGGTGCGGAACTGACCGTCTACGTGAAGAAGCAGGGCTTAGGGCGCGTGACGGGCGAACAGGGCGGCTACCGCCTTGACCCCGCCCACCCGCGCGACACAGAGCTAGGACCCGACTACGCGTTTGTCCGCGCGGATCGCCTGCCGCCGCGCACGTCGCCGGAGTATATGAAGGCCCTACAGCTGGCCCCCGACCTTGCCATTGAGGTGGTGTCTGAGAACCAGTATGCACCGGGGATGGCCGCGAAGGCGAAAACCTACCTGTCCTTTGGGACGCGCCTGGTGTGGGTGGTCTGGCCGCGCTACGCGCGCGTGGACGTCTGGCACCCCGGCGATGAGACCCCCACCGCTTTGGGTGTGGACGACACCCTAGACGGCGAGGACGTGGTACCCGGCTTTACCTACCCTATTGCCGATCTCTTTATCTAGCGCCTACCGCCCGTCAGTGGCCTGGTACTATTCCCCTCATGATGACCGAGAGCACGCACACAGGCGGTCATGACCGCCTACACAGTCATGACCGCCTAGACAGTCAGTCAGTCACCGTCTTAGACGGTCATGACTACACCCTGAGCGTTGATGAAGCTGCTGCTATTCTTGGGAAATCGGTCGAGACGGTCAGGCGCTATGCCCGCTCAGGACGCCTGCCGAGCATGCGTGTGCAGGGCGACCGGATCATTGAATACCGCTTCCGTCCCGACGACCTCCAAGGCGGTCACGCGGTCATAGGCGGGCAGGCGGGTAGCCAGTCAGTCATGCGCGCCAAGGCAGACGGTTACACAGATGACCGCCTTATGACCGCTTCAACCATGGAACGTGTGCTAGCTCCGCTTCTTGTAAGCGTTCGTGATGCCCTTCAAGCAAATGAGCGACTAACGAGGCAGCTCACGGAGCTTGCAGCAGAGAAGGGGGAACTAGCGGGGCAACTCGCCGGTAAAGACGCGCTTATCGTGGAGCTACGCCGTCAGCTTGCCGCCCAGGTCACAGCGACCGCGCCGCCCAACTCGCCGGAATTAGAGAAACCGGTAGGGCAGCCAACCCCGCCACGTCGCCCCCGTTCTCTCTTGGGGCAGCTCGCCGCCCGCGTCGCCGCGCGACTAGGCTAGCGGACTGCTATCAGTAGGAGCGCACCCACCGCAAGCACGCTGCCGCAAAAGCAGCCTATCCATCCCCGTCCATGGAGGCTCGACACACGCCCCCAGGGGGAGAAAAGGGCCGCTTGACAACCGTCACGCAGGTTTTCAATAATACTTGCGTGACGGTCTAAAAGGGGGGGACATGGCGGTTAAACAGAAGCGCATCAAGTGCGCTCGGTGTGGCGAGCGCGAGGCGGTGACGCGGGGGGAGCGGGGGCCAGCGTCGATCTACTGTGACCTCTGCCGCGATGAGGTGAAGCGCGAGGAGGTGTGGCGGCAACGCCTGCCGGCCGAGTGGGGTATCGCGCCGCTGCGCCGACGCGCCGACGGCACGACCCGCTGAGGGCTCGTGAGAGGGGACAGGAAGGGCCGTAGGGACACGGTGTCTCCCCCAGCCCGACGGCCCGTAGCGAACCTAACGGCGCGGAGGCGACCGCAGACAGGTACGCCGACCGGGCGCTGGCCGCACACTCAGGGAGCGCCGGCAAGGCGCGCGGCGAGGCCGTCGAGGACGGTCTGCAGCCCGAACTCGAAGCTTTGCTCGCGCACCACCTCCAGATCCGCCCCCGCCACGGCGTCGTACGCCATGGCGTCGTAGCGGTCGCGGAGCCGCGGGAACGGCGCGACCGTCTGCCGGACCGCCGCGATCAAGTCGCTGGCGTCGGCCGCCGCGTTGACGCCGCCGCGGCACAGCCGCGCCTTCAACGCAGCCTCCCCGAGCGTCATGCCCAGCACGAACGCAGCCACGGTGTCCGCCGCCCGGCCCAGGTCGGCACCGGCGAACCCGGCCGCTTCGTAGACGGCGAGGGCGTGATTTTCGTACCGCGCGATGCGTGGGCCGTAGGTGGGCTGGGAGCCGAAGATCGGCGCGAGCCAGGGGTGCCGCAGGATCATCGCGCGCAGGTCGTGCGCCATCGCGGCGGCCGCCGCCCGCCAGCCCACGTCGCCGGGGTCGGGTAGGGCGAGATCGCCGACGAGGTATTCGGCGGCGAGGGCGACCAACTCGTCCTTGCTCCCCACGTACCAATAGGACGAGGTGGCCCCGGAGCCGAGCCTGCGGCCGAGACGCCGCATGCTCAGCCCTTCCACGCCCTCGGCGTCGAGGAGCTCGATGGCGGCCCGGACGATCCGTTCGCGGTTCATCTCGCGGTTTGGCGAATCAGCGGTCATAGCCCAAGTATAGAGCAATCTTGCACGGTGGACTGGGCCACATGACCTGTGGCCCAGTCGATTGCACCGTGTGCGAGATTGTCGTACACTGTGCGAGTACCCTACTCGCACAGTGTACGACATGACACGACGGCGACAGTAAGAACGATAAGAACGAGAGGAGATATGATGGATCTGCTACGGAATCGCGGGTTTGCCTTGCTCTGGGGCGGCCGGTTCCTGGGCTTGTTAGGCGACTGGGCGTTGCGCACCATGCTGCTGATCTGGGTCTACCAGTTGACGCGTTCCGGCCTCGCGGTGAGTATGGTAGGGGTGGCGGAGGCGTTGCCCTTGCTCGTGCTCGCCCCGCTGGCCGGCGTCTTCGTCGACCGCTGGCATCGTGCCTACACGATGGCCGGCGCGGTGCTCGCCCGCGCGGTGTTAGTGCTGCCGTTGCTGACCGTGACGACACGCGCCGGCGTCGGGGTGATCCTGGGCGTGACCGTGCTGGCCAACGCCGCGTCGCAGTTCTTTATGCCCGCGGCCTCGGCTGCCGTGCCGGTCGTGGTGGATCAGGAGCAGGTGGGGCAAGCGAACAGCCTGCTGTCCCTCGTCAGCGGCAGTATTACCGTGATCGCGCCGGGTGCCGCGGCGCTGCTTTTCGCGGGCGCTGGCCCCCACGGGACCGTCGTCACGATTGCCGCGCTCTACGTGGTGGCAACGCTCGTGGTGCTCTTCGTCCCGGCGGGCCGTCCGGTGGGGATGGGACAGGAGACACCCCCAGTCGTGCGCGAGATGCGGGCTGGATTGCGCTACGTGCGCCGGTCCTCCCTCTTGGTCGCGCTGATCAGCATGACGTTCGTCGGCATGCTGGGTGTCGGAGCCTTGAGCGTACTCGATGTTGTCTTCGTCACGCGCGCCTTGCACTTGCGCGCCGCCACCGTGGGCCTGCTCCTGACCTCCAACGGCTCCCGATCGACGATAACGGCCGGCTTAACGCGCGGGGCTTCATCGGCGGGGATCGCGGCCGTTTGAGCGCGCTGCAGGACGGCTACCACGACGCCGTGGGACGGTTGGGGCTCGAGCGCGGGGTGCGGGGGAGTGTGGCCGAGCATCAGACGGTGCGCGAGTTCTACGCCGCGCTCAAGGAGGGGCCGCGGATCGCGCGGGAGGAGATCGCCCAGGCGGTGCGCGTCGAGGAGCCGGGGCATGTGGTGGCACGGCCGCGCGCCTTCGCCGAGGAGCAGCAGGCCAAGATCGTCGACCAGGTGATGCCCGTGATGTGGACGCTGGGCATGCGGGCGGACGAGTTGGCGCGACGCGTGGAACAGCAGGAGCGGCAGATCACGGCGCTGAATAGCCAGCTAGAGCGCACCACGCGCGATCTAGGGGCGCTGGCGGCCCAGGTGCGGCAGGTAGACCTACGGGAGGTCATCGAGCGCCTGGGCGGCGTCAGGGACCGCCACGACGGCCACATGTGGCGGCTCGACGGCGACCACATCAACATCACGGGCGAGAAGTTCTACAATCACGACCAACGGCGGGGCGGAGGCGGGGCCATCGACCTGGTGATGCACGCGACGGGCTACGACTTCAAGCAGGCGGTGGGGTGGCTCAAACATGAGCATAGCGCCGAGTTGGCCGTGGCCGCGGCGACGCACCACGGCGCGCGGCGAGCGCAGGAGATCGCCGCGCGGGAGGCGCGCCCGGCCTTCGTGCCGCCGCAGGAGGAACGCGCGCGGTGGAGCCAGGTGCGCGACTATCTGACCGACGTGCGCGCGTTGCCGGAGCGCCTGGTCGACGCGCTGCACAGGGCCGGGACACTCTACGCCGACGGGCGGAGTAACGCCGTCTTCCTGCGCCGCGACCACGAGGGGCACACCATCGGCGCCTTCCTGCGTGGCACGGACCCCGAGAGCGACTACAAGGGCCTGGCGGCGGGGACGCGGCGCGACGCCGGCCACTTCAGCCACACGACGCCGGCGCCGCACGAGAGCTGGGGGCAGCGCCCGACGCTGGTGCTCGCCGAGTCGCCGATCGACGCGCTCTCCTGGCAGGCCGCCCGCGCGCCGGGGGGCTTGTCGTCCGGGCCGCTCACGGTCATCTCGACGGACGGGCTGGGGGCCTTGCCCTGGCGGGAGATCGTGGCCACGCAGCAGGCCGGTGGGGTGGTGCGCGTGGCGACGGACCACGACCGCGCCGGCGAGCGCCTCTGGCGGGAGCTGAGCGACCGCTACCCGTCCGAGGAGACCTTCGGGCGGCTGGTGCGCGAGCGGCCGGCGCTCAAGGACTGGAACGACGACCTGCGCTTCCCGGCGCAGGCGGAGGAGATGCGGGAGCGCGAGCGGGCCGAGGCGCGGCGGCAGGAGGCGGAGCGGCGCACTCAGGAGCGGGAGGCGTCCCGGCAGCGGGCACAGGAGCGGCAGCGCGACCAGGGCCGCGATCGTGGTGGATGGGACCACGATCGCTAGCGACTGGGCGCCTGGCATCCGATACACCGGCAGTATCGGGCGCCAGAACAGGCGGTAAGTTGATAGCAGGCATTCGTCTATGATCCACCGTTCAAGAACCGCCACGGTGCTGCCGGCTCACATGACGGACAGGGCGAAGGGGCGAAGGGGCGAAGGGGCGAAGGGCCGATAGGGCCGATAGGGCCGATAGGGCCGATAGGGCCGATAGGGCCGATAGGGCCGATAGGGCCGATAGGGCCGATAGGGCCGATAGGGCCGATAGGGCCGATAGGGCCGATAGGGCCGATA
>JAABUO010002835.1_pt1 | contig 20976 bp, 24 predicted proteins | sample 5559291 | NCBI WGS metagenome assembly JAABUO01 (sample SAMN10711878, study PRJNA513372) | rock metagenome | isolation source: Antarctica rocks | place: Antarctica: Victoria Land, Finger Mt sud
CGCGAGTACCCGGGCGCCTCCATCGTCCTGCCCGGCCTGCCGCCGGAGCATGCGGCCGCGCTGCTGGCGCTGCGCCTGGTGGCCACGCCGCTGCCCATCGAGGAGCCCGCAGAGCCCGGGCCCTGAGTGCGGCACGCGCGCCGGGCGGCCGGCGCGCAAGCGCGCGGTGGGCGGGAGCGGGCGCGCGCGCGGCTAAGGCGGCCCATGGGCCTGGCGGCCGGCGCGTGCGCGGGCCGCGGGCGAGGGTGGGCGCGCGTGCGGGCGAGGCTGCCGTCCGCAGGCCTGGCGGACGGCGCGCGCGCGGGTGAGACAGCTTGCGCGCCAGGCGGCCGGCGTGCGTGCCACTGGAGGGCGAGGGCGGGCGCGCGTTCGGCTGAAGCAGCTGTGCGTGCGCTCGGCGGGCGAGAGCGGGCGCGCGCGCGGGTGAGACGGCCCGCGGGCCCGGCGGCCGGCGCATGTGTGCAAGGCGGGTGAGCGCGGGCGCACGTGCGGACGAGAGACTGCGGCCGGAACGTGCATGGAACATGACTTGTTTGCCAATGCGAAGATGTGCGTCATTGTGTAGCCAGGACTTGTTGTGTATGCACTCTGCATGTGCAGGGTGCCCAGGGAGGGCGCAGGAAGCAGGTATCCAGTAGGTGTTCGACATAAGCGCACACTCGCTGCTACATCTCCCCGCCCATACAGCAAGCGCCCAGCTGGCACACACGCCACACAGCACGGAGCACTACCAAACTGAGTCAGGTTATGGGGCTACCACAGAGCTCACCGTCGCCACACGCTGTCCCTGGCAAGTCCTGACAGTTGTTACACGCCACAAAACAGACACCTCTTGCCTGCAGGCAAAACAAGCGACCACTGGAGCAGGGCACAGCAGGCGAGCTCACCGGCAGCACCGCCTGGCGGCCCCGCAACACATACTGTACACGACTAATACAGATACCCTAGCTCATGTACACGCTGCCCAGCGCAGGCCAGCATCTGCTCGCCACGACGCCAGACTCGCCCATGTGATAGGCAGACCCTATCCTATTGCAGCCGAGCGCCTCCTCCGCTCCGGCCTTGTGACGCGGGCTGAGGCGCCCGCGCGCCGAGCCAGGAGCCATCCAGCGGCCCGCGCGCCACGCTGCGCGCTCAGCACTGGCTCGAGCGCCGCCGCGCGAGCCGCCGGCGCACGCTGCGCCACAGCGAGGGCGTCTGCAGCCAGGCCGACCCTGGAGCCGGCCCCGGCCCGCCCTCAGCGTCGCTGTCGTCGGCGGCCGCGGGCGCCGCCGTGGCCGCAGGTGCGTGCGCGGCGGCCGGCTGGGCGCGGGGCCCCGCCGGCGCGGCGGCGCCGGCCTGGGGAGGGCTGCCCCATGCGGGGGCCCTCCAGGTCCCCCCGCTGGAGCTGCGCGCCAGCCAGGTGAGCGCGCTGCGCGCCCTGCCCGCCACGCCGCGGCCGCCCGGGTCGTCCGAGTCCTCCGAGGACTCCTCGTATCCGTCCTCGACGGCGCCGTCCAGCGCCGCGTCCGCGCCTGCCGGCAGTGACGGCAGCGGCGCGGGCGCGGCGCCTGCCCCCGCTGCGGGCCGGCCGCCGAGGCGGCTGCGAGGGCAAGATGAAGCATCGTCCGCCAGGGCCGCGCCGCCTCCCAGGGCGCCCGACTGCGCCGCAGCGGGCGCGGCGCCGGCCGCGGGCGCGGCGGGCGCGCTGTGCGCGGCGCCGGCGCCGTTGGCTCGCACGCTCGCCGCCGCGCCGCGCCGCAGCCAGGCGGGCGCGGCGCCGGCGCCGCCGGCGGGCTCCCGGGGGCCCTCCGCCGCGCTCGCGCCGCCCTCCGTCTCGCCGTCCGAGTCGCTGCCCAGGCCGCTGTCGCCGCCCGCGCCGCTGCCGAGCGCGCCGAACGAGTACGCGCGCAGCGGCGGGTCGAGCCCGGACAGGCCGCCGTGCAGGAAGCCAGGGCATGGCCGCAGGCCCGGCACCCGGCGCCCGCCCGCCAGCCCCGCCGCGCGCCAGCCCAGCTCGCCCAGCTCAGAGGCGGTGCAGGTCTCGGAGTCGGTGGGGTCGGGCGGCCGCGCGCGCAGCGCGCGCGGCGGGCTGAACGCGAAGCGCGACACGGTGCGCGGGCCGGCGGGCGCGTCGTCCCAGAGCCGCCCCGCCGGCGCGGAGCGGCGCGGGGAGCCCAGGCGCCGGGTCGCGCCGTCCGCGCCGCGCGAGCTGACGCCGTCGGAGAGCTGGACGGCGTCGGCGGCGCGCGGCGGAGCGCCAAAGCCGCCGAGCGCCGCGCTGCAGGCATCGTCGTCGGCACCCAGGCCGGCTGCGCCGTTGGCCAGATCGCGCGCGACAGCGCAGACCTGCACCGCCCGCAGCCCGCACAGCGTCAGGGCCCCGCATGCCCCAACCGGGCTCGCGCGCGGGCTCGCAGCGCGCGCACGCGTCGGGGCGCGCGCACGCGGCCGGCGCGGGGCAGGAGGCACCAGTCTCCCCCAGATATTTTGAAGAAGAGGCCGCTGAATATCAAGTTTGATCAGCAAGGCAACCTGTCCGTGGGAGGTTCGAGTCAGAAGGCCTTCGCGCCTCGGCGTCGGCGCAGGCGGGCGCGGCGGGCGTGGCGACCTCGCCCTCGTCCTCCCACAGGTCAAACACGTCGCCGAGCGCGCGCAGCATGGCCGCGCCGCTGCGCGCGCCCTCGCTGCCCGCGTCGTCGTCGCCGGCCGGCGTGTAGCCGGGCAGCGCGCGCACGCGCGCCTCCACCATCGCCGTCCTGGCGCGCGGCGGTCAGCGTTAGTGCGCTCTCGCGGGTCTGACAGCTTGCTGAATGGCAGCAGGTTATCAGCCGGCTCTGCCGGCCCCGTCACTCGGGATCAGGAGGCGATGCGCCGATCCGGCGCGCTGCAAGACGCTGGGCCGCGCCCGCGCGTTAACTGCCCCCAGCGCTGACGCTGGCCGCCCCGGCGCAGGGGACACCAGCGCAAGAGCCCTGGACAGGGGGCCCCACCGAAGGCGCTGACGACCGCACCGGTCAAACAGCACGGACATGCCCTCGCTCGTGGACGTGGCCCAGAAGGCCTCCACGAGCGCGCGGCGCAGCGTGGCGCCAAACGTCTCGCTGACGCTGTCCAGCTTGGGCCAGCTGGCCATCTCCACGCAGCGCGCCGGGCCGCCCGTCTCCGGGTTGAACGCCTGCGGCCCGGGCGCGGCGCGCGTCAGGCAAAGACAGGTACGCGAGTCGGGGGGCGCGCGCACGCGCAACGGATGGTGCGGCGCAGAGCAGGCGAGGCCCGCCGCAGGCAGAGCGCGCAAAACGAGTGGATGCGCCCTGCGTGCGCGCGCCGTCCGCTGCAGGGCGGCGAGCATGCGCGCTCCTGTGAAATGGCAGTTGGGCACACGGACAGGTGTTCTGGCGACGGCTTAAGTACGGCGCGGCGCCGCAGCAACGGAGTCATGCGGCAGCACAGCAGGGCGCCGTGCGCAGCGGGAGTCTGACCCTGCCCTAACCTTATCCAGCACACACAAAGGCGCCGCGCGCGCGCGCGCCTGCGCCATGTGCCACATGGAGTGCTGCTGCAGGATGTGGCGCAGTGTGGTGCCCAGGCGCGCGGCAACGAACGTGGCCGCGCTCTGCAGGCCCCAGTACGCCGAGGCGGCCACGGGCGGCACAGCCACCTCCACGGCGCACTCGCTCGCAATCAGCTGCGCACGCGCGCGCGGCCCCCGCAGCTCAGCGCCGCCAGTGTGCGCCGGGCTGCCGGGCTCGCCCGCCGCGTTGCCCCCCGCGCCGCGCGCTTCTTGTTTTTGCTGTTAGACTGATGCACGCTGTATCCCTTTGACAGCTCCGGCTAGGTTGCACGACCCACGCGAGCTCGCCCTCTGTCACGGGACTCGGGAGGCATGTGCCGCCCCTGTCGGCTGCTGCAGCACAGGCAATCAGCAGAGCGCGGCCGCAGCAAGCCCGCATCCCCGACGAAGGGTCAGACGAGCTCGTTTCCGGGACACGCCGCACGCGCGGCGCACGACAAACACGTCCCGAACCGCCGCCGCAGCAAGGGGCACAAGGCGCAGGGCCGACCGGGCTCGCGCCTCGAACAGGCGGCAGACAAGCACATTGCGCGAGACGCCGAACGCGAGGCACATGGCCGACACGCCCGCGCTGGCCGCGAGCGCCCAGTTGACCAGGCGCACGCCGGTGCCCAGCAGGCAGCGCAGCACGTGCGTCGCGTCTGTGCGGCACTCCAGGCGCGGGAAGTGCACCCTGCGCGGGCGGCGTACCCTCCTGCTCAGGCACCTGGCTGGTGGACGGTAGCGGGCCAGGACGTCTTCCCGGAACATGCTGCCATGTCAGTGAATAAGTAAGACCGGGTAGCGAGCCATGGCGCTAAACTCTCCGTTACTCGGCAAAACCCCACCAGGCAAAACCCCACCAATAAGGCTAGATTGCCATGCAGAGGGAGCACTGCTCGGTGCGCATGACTTCAGCAGTCAAGAGGTCATCGGCCGTGGCTGGCTGGGCTCCAGGGGCGGGCGCGGAGCGGGCGCGCGCCGCACGATGCGCCCCAGGTGGCTCTGGCACATGTTGATGGGGTTGGGGATGGCGAGGTAGGTCGTCACGCGCTCGCGCCAGTAGCCCGCCCCGCCGCGGCACGCGGCCGCGCGGTGGTAGAAGGTGGTCAGGCCGGGCGCCTCAAACGCGACCGCGCTGTGCAGCCGGTCGCACAGCACCGCGCAGCTCACGGCCGTGAAGCCGCCCAGCGAGTGGCCTGCGCGGCCGGGCGCGGGCGCGCTCGGCGGGCCCCGGCCGCATGACCCTGCCTGCAGGACCCTGGCCGAGGCGCTGGCTGCGGTGCGCGCTTTCCCGCACAGCGTCCCCTTCGGTCGGCGTCGGCTCATACCTAACCCTAACCAGTGCAAGGGCGCCAACATGGACCACACGCTGCAGGCCCGGCGCGGGCGGGCGGCACGCAGTGGCGGGCAGGGCACGGCGCCCCGCGGCCGGCGCGCGCACCGGTCGTGAAGAACGCCCACTGCACGTCCGGCGCGGCGGCCTGCAGGCGGCGCACGTGGCGGCGCACAAGGCGCAGCGCGCGCGCGGAGTAGTACAGCTCCGCATCGCGGTCCTTGAGCAGCTCCAAGTCAGCCGCGACGGTGCCGGCCTTGGTCAGGCGCGTGCCGCGGAACGCAAACACGCACGGCGCGACCTGCGCGCTCAGGGATAGGTTAGGGTTATGCTACGGCGGAGCACATGGCTGCTGCATTGATGCCTCTTTGCTTGGCGGGCGCGCGAGCGTCTCAGCGTGCGCTGCCGCAGCCACGCGCAGGCCTGTGCGGCGACCCGCGTCGGCGGCCGCCGCGCTCGCCTGGTCGGGCCTGCGCATGGCGCAGGCGCCTGCGCTAGCGCGGGGCGGGCGTTGCAGCGAGTGCATGCGCGTGCGCAGGCTCATGTGATGCCGCACGTCGCATGCCTAGTCACAGATGGCTTGAGCCTGCCTCGTGCTCGCCGTGCCCATTCGCCTGCCGCCCGGCTTTCTAGCAGCCCATGCGCGTTTCGCCTCTGCGCGACGCCGCGCTCGGCGCCGCCGCGGGCGCCACCACTCTCGCCTGCCAACACTTTTCTGGGCTTCCTTGCTCGGCGAGACGGGTGTGGCGGAGCCAGGCGCTGGGAGTCGCCTGCACGCCGCCGCCCAGGTCGCGCACGGGGCCCGTGAACACGACCATGCGCAGGCCCACGCGCACGTCCTCCAGCTGGTGCGCCACCGCCAGCTCCGGGATGCCCAGCTTCGCCGCCGCGCGCGCCAGCCGCCGCTGCGTGTAGTACCTGCGGCGCGGCGGCGGCCGCCTCAGCTGAGGTGCAGACTAAGCTCTGCTGCTTATTCGAGTGTTGGAGTGTGGGGCGGGGCGCCGGGGGCGGGCCCGTTTGCTGCAGGCCGCACAATGCCGCTACGTCCGGCCTGTCAACGCAGGACGTCCATGTGTAGGTGGCAGCCTGCAGAAATGCCGGCGGCCGGGGCGCGCGGGCGCGCGCCTGTTGGAGAAGAGGCAACAGAGCGCCAGCTGCGCGTCGGTCGGCCGCACCTCTTCCGCCAGCGCCGCCCAGTCCAGGTACTGGGGCCCCTGCCCGGGGGCGCGGCGCGTGAGCAGCGCGCGCCTCAGGGCAGGACTGCTGCTGCGCCAAGCCAGCAAGCGGGGCAACAGGACAACGCTCGTTGGCGGCCAGCCAGAGACAGAGGCGCGCAGGCGGAGCGGCCGGGAAAGACACGCGGGTGCTAGCAGCGCGGTTCCGGGAAGGCGTTTCAGAGGCGTGTCCGGTAGGGCGGGCGTCCAACCCTACGCCCTGCCGCGCACCTCCGGCAGCGCCTTCCGCCGCGTCTCGCGCGGCGCGGGGCTCAGGCCCGCGGGCGCGCCGGGCGTCAGGTCATCGGCGGCCGCCGCGCCGTCCGGCGCGCCCCGTGCCGGCCCGCCGACGCAGGGCGCGCCGGCGAGCGCGGCCGCGGCGGCCTCTGGGGACCGCCCGCGCGTGCGCCGGCGCGCGAACGCGGGGGCAGGCGCGTCGCAGTCCGTGCCGGCGCGGCTCCCGCAGCAGGGCGCCGCGGCGTCGGGCGCGGGCTCAGGCGAGGCGCCGCGCGCCCTCCGGCGGGGGAGGATGCGCATCAGAGCCGTCTATGCGCCACCCGCTTGGCGCTTGCTGGCGCGTGCGAGGTGCCGCGCGGCGCCCTCCCAGCAGCGCCCCCGCCGAGCGGCAGGCATCCACCAAACAAACCCCCCGGGTCTGTGCCGCGGGCGCCCGCCGCCAGCGCCGTTGCCTGCCGCAGCGCCGCACAGCCTGAGCCGCTTGCTGCGCTCCGCTGGCCTGTCGGGGGTGTGCGAGTGGAGGGTACGGCAAGGACGATAGCTTCTGGGTGCACAGAAAGCTGACCACTGACAGCGCGGTCAGAGCGAACACTTGCAGACCCCTTACACACGCTGCAGCACCCGGTGCAGGAACATCTTTTAGCGTGTTGCGCTTCAACGCTCGATCTCTCAACCCTGCCTTGCTCAGCTCGGCGACAGGCACCCACCTGATACAAACTAGGAGAGAGTGGCGAGCTTGTGATGGTGCCAGCACGCGCACGGCTCTGACACGAGGCTGACCGTGCCCTGCTTCACAGGTTGCTCTGCGAGCAGCAGCCCTCCTATTTCACAGCTGGACAGGGCTCTACGAGTCTACCTGGAGCTCCTTGGTGGCACGAGTTTCTAGGGTCCCAGGTCTGGAATCGAGCTGGCGGTCGGGTTCGTGGCGATGGATGGAGGCACGAAGCAGACACTGCCTGCTATCTGAAAGAGTTGTTCAAGGTGCAGAAGAGCTGGTAGGAGCCTCACGGCGACCAATCAGCGCGGCGCACCACATCGATGCACCGCTAGGCCTGCAGCACTGGCAGGGGTGCTTGGGTAGCTGATGTGGCACCAGATCAGGCTCAGCCTCTGGGCTTGTGCGCTCGCGGCGCTCGCATTTTCAGCGCGCGGCGCAGATGAGGCACGGGTGCGCGCGCTTTGTCGCTGCAGGCTTGCTGTGCGCGAGCGACCCTTGACACTGTAAGTCCGGGTGCACTCTGTTCAGACGCGCGGTGCGTGCAGGTGACCTGCGGCAGTGTGGTAAAGCTGCAGCACCTGGGCACCGGCGCGGACCTGCACTCGCACGAGGTGGCCTATGGCAGCGGCAGCGGCCAGCAGTCCGTCACCGCGATGGCCGATCCCGAGGACGCCAACAGCTTCTGGGCCGTGCGCGCGCCGCTGGTGCGCCCTCGCTGGCCCGGTCCGCTGTGCCTGCCGGCATGCTCGCGCGCTGCCTTGCTGCCTTTCCGGAGGCAACGGACGGGGGCTCGTGCGTCGGCCCCCCTGACCAGTACGGCGCGGCCTGCGCAGGGCGAGGAGTGCCCGCAGGGGACGGCGCTCAAGTCTGGCGCGCGCGTGCGGCTGCAGCATGTGAACACGCGCGCCTGGCTGCACAGCCACCACTTCCCCTCGCCGCTCACGCAGTACCAGGAGGCACGCCCCGCAGCTCGTCTGGTGCAGCGCGGGCTGCTCTCAGGCCGCTCTGCTGCTTGGCAGGGCGCCGCGGTTGCGGGACCCACTTGTCGCTTTTTCACCAGGCGAAAGTCGGGCTCCGAAACCCTGGCAGGTTCGGAGGCCGAAACCTTGCGGGCGTGTGCGCGGCGGCGCTGCCAGTGGCCTTGCACGCCTGGAGGCAGCGCGGCGGGGGCGGCAGGCGCGCGGCCGGCGCGCGGCCGCCAAGGTCCTGGGGCGCGCGCGCGCAGGTGAGCGCGTTTGGCGGGGAGGGCGAGAGCGACCACCTGGACGTGTGGGAGGTCAGCTGGGACAAGGGAAGCGGCGCGCAGTGGCTGCGCGACAAGAAGGTCCGTGGCCCCCGCACGGCACGTCCGATGCTGGCTGGCTGGTGCCGGCGGCGAGGCGGGGCGCCGGGCAGGCCGCCGCGCGCGGCGCCATTTGCAAGGCAGGAGACTGCCGCCCTCCCAGCCCTAGGCCGCGCATGCAGCAGCGCAGCCTGCTGCAGCATGTCGCCGGGTACCGGTGGTGCCTTGTGGCCTCACGCTCCGGCATCATGCGTGGTGCATGCCGTGCTCAGAAACGGGCGCTAACTTGGGAAACATGCTCACCGTGACGCCTGCACTGCCCGTCACCGCGTGCATCCCACGCCATACGCGCCGACACGCACGCAGCGCACACACGGCCCAGCGAGCGAGCAGACGGGCGCGGTCACCTATACTGCGTACCCTGTCATGTACCCTATCCTGCGCCCAGGTCAAGCTCAAGCACGTGGAGACGGGCGTGTACCTGGCCTCCAGCGAGCGCAAGTATGGGCGGCCGATCTCCGGCCAGCAGGAGGTCTGCGGGCGCAAGAAGGCCGACTGGTGGGCCGCCACGGAGGGCGTCTACTTCACCGAGCGGCCCGCGGATGCCTGAAAAGGTCGCGGGGTGGTGCTGAGCGGCGGTCTGTTGCAGCACATGCATTGCCTTGTTTGTATGCAGGTGGCAGTACTTGGCGCTCTGTCCACTCTACAGTCAGACTGGCCTCAATCTGACTGTAAGGCGAGTTGTCTGTGGCTGAGACAAATGGCTGGTGAAGCTGACTATGGCACTAGTCCTGCCTGAGACTATGGCACTAGACCTGCCTCCCACATGCAGCCGTTGATGAGATGAGCATTTAGTGATTGGGCGTCATGCACATGCAGATCTGTCTGCATGCGCAGGCCATTCGAAGAAATCTTCGCCCTTTGCACTTTTTGTGACCAGAGCAGTATGCGCTGCTGCTGCACTGAGGTGCAGCACCCCCAAAGTCAGCACAGGCATTGAAATAGCACGCACTTGGTTTATCCAAGTCAGCACCATCTCAGCGCCATGGTGCGTGCGTGGTCTGCCTAGCAGCCAGCTATGACACACGCTGACTCGCAGACACGCTGACTCGCATAGGCCGAAGGGCTCATCTGTGTATGTGTATACCACCCGTCTCCGCAAAGCAATAAGCAACGCATCGAGTACAGTGCTCACCTTGGCCCAGGTGTACCTGCTCAACAAGCCGGAGGACGCCGTGACAGAGATGCTGGACGGCCTCATAGCCTCGGTGCCGCACCTGCAGCGGCTGGATGGCTTTCCAGAGGCGCGCCTTGCTTGGTCTGAGCATGCCTTGCTTGTCCTGCTCCTCTTGCCTGTGACTGTGGGAAAGGCTTACAGGCGAGATGTGAAGATTGGCACAGGTCAAGGTGGTTGTAGACAGCTCTGCCTACCGTGACAGCGCCGAGGCCGGTGGCGGCGCCGGGAACAACCCCGTAGCCATCATCTCTGGTACTCCTGCAGCCTGCACGCCCCGCTTGGTGTGCACTTGAAGGCAAATAGACTGGTTTCAAGCACCCGCTCACAGAGCCGTCTGGCTCTCAGGGGGCGGCAGCGGCCATGAGCCGGCGCACGCCGGCTACGTCGGCCGCGGGATGCTCTCCGCAGCCGTCGCGGGCGACATTTTTGCGTCACCGCCTGCAGAGGCAGTCCTGGCAGCCATCCTGGCCGTGACAGGGCCTCCCGGCGCGCTGCTGATTGTGAAGAATTACACAGGTGCGGCACGTGGCTTGGGTGCCAGACTGGGAGCCACTCTGCGGTTTGAAATGCACTGCCAGTCAGGGCCACATTGAGCCTGGCCACTTGCGCAGGGGACCGCCTGAATTTTGGCATGGCGGCGGAGGAGGCCAAGGCCAGGGGCCTGAAGGTGATTCAGGCCCCCCCCCCCTCCCCCCAACCCCCTCCTGCTCTGCATGCTGCTGACGAGGCAGAGGCACTGCCAGCACCCAGTAATGCTGGCCTGGCAAGCTGGCTGGGAGGCCACGCGGGGGTTCTGGTAGGCGCCCGGCGCCACGCCGGCGGCGCTGCGGTGCGGGCATGCGCTGCTGCCCGGCGCGCTGCTCGCCGTCATCAACAGGTTCAGCCCTGCCAACGCGACCCTGCTGCCGTCGCGCAGCGGTGCATGGTACTGCAGCGCTGTTCCTGGCCTGGGACGACGTGGAATGAAGATGCAGCGCGGACAGCCTCACTCCTCGGGGTAGTTCACGCTGCACGTGAACCGTGATATGCTGTGCTCATTGCCCATATGCTGCTGCGGGGTGCTGCGGCCGCGTCTAAGATGAGCTGGCGTCACAGCATCTGCCAGACACCGTCACCATCCTGAATACGGTGCCTGGCAAAATGCTGTGACACTAGCTCATGCAAGGACGCGACTGCAGCAATTGCGAGAGCATGTGGACAGCATATGATGGTTCAAGGCACAGCGTGCACTGCGTCGAGGAGCGAGGCTGCCCATGCTGCATCTGTGCATTCCACGTAGGCCAGGACCAGCATTGCGAGACCACGGGCACGCACCGCTGGGCGACGGCAGCAGGGCCGCGTTGGCACGGTTGAAGCGGTTGACGACGGCGAGCAGCGCGCCGGGCAGCAGCGCATGCCGAACCGCAGTGCCACCAACCCTGCGCCCGGCGCCTACAGAGACCTCTGCGCGAGTTCCTCAACCCAGATGCACAGATGCAACGCCTGAGCGCGCAGCGTAGGTCGAGATGGTGATCGTGTCGGACGACTGCGCGCTGCCAGACAAGCGCAACGTGGGGCGGCGCGGCATCGCCGGGACCGTCTTTGTGCACAAGGTGCGCGCCCCTGTGCCCCGAACATGCCGATGAAACACTCCCATGCCGTGCATGCTCCTTACTGCTCTCTTGCATGCTCCTTTTTGCTCTGTGGGCTCAGCAATGCGCATGTCAAGATACCTCCTGTCCAAAATAGTCACGCCTACACTGCAGTTTACACTGCACTGGTCACACACATCCGGTCGCAATGGTGTGTCGCTTGCAATATCGTTTCCCGATCTGCATGCTCAGCATGTCCGAACAGTGGTGCGCATCGCTCGCCAGGTGGCCGGCGCGGCCGCGGCGGCCGGCCTGAGCCTCGAGGCAGTCGCCAACGAGGCCGCGGCCGCGGCGCGCGCCGTCGGCTCCATGGGCGTGGCCACCGCGGTGTGCACCCTGCCGGGCGCCGCGCCATCCGACCGGTCCGCGGCCCCCGCTCGGCTGGCCCGCCGTCCAGCACACCTGCGCAGCTGCACATGCGGCACATGCACTCGGCATGCCGGCGTTGGCAGCCTGCGGCTTGGCTCCCTCCAGGCTCGCGGCTCTGCCGTGCTGCACATGTGCAAGTACATGCGTGCATGCACAAAGGCAAGCTGATCAGCCACGACGCGGCGACGCTGTTTGACGTCGTTCCCTCTACCTGCAAGTACCCTGCTCCATTGGCTCGCGCATACATGTCCAACGGCCGACAGCCTCATGCCTGCAGACCTCTACCCTGTGGGTCAGGCTCAGGGCGTCCACATGCCGGGACCCGGAGGGCGGCGCAGCCGACCCGGGCCCCTGGGGCGCCGCGCGCTCGCAGGCTGGGCCCGGGCGAGATGGAGCTGGGCCTGGGCATCCACGGCGAGCCGGGCGCGATGCGGGGCCCCGCGCAGCCCGCCGACGCCGTCGTGGACCAGGTCGGCAGCCCCTGCCTTCCTGCTCCTGGCCGTCAGGCCTGCTCAAGCACCGGAAGCCGCGCTGTTGCCGTCTCTTTCAAGGCACTGAGCAGCATGCGTCTGCGTGCCAGAGGCCCGCCGCCGACGCGCACACCGCTGCGGCTGCTCCAGCCAGCACCGGTTGCACCCACAGCGCCAGCACTGGGAGCGTTCCTCACGTCATTCTGGGAGCCTCAAAAACCCCGCAGGACAGGCTGCTCATTGCGAGGCGGCCCTGCCGTGACCGAGCGTGTGGAAGCCCGGCAGATGCTGGATCATATTGCGGCGGGCATCGGTGGCGGCGGCGGCAGCGCCGGCGGCGGACTCGTGGCCGGCGCGCGGGTCGCGCTGATGGTAAACTCGTTGGGCGCGACGGCGGGCATGGAGCTGGCCGTGGCCGCGCGCGCCGCCCTGGCGCGCCTGGCCGCCATGCAGGCGCGCGCTCTACCGTGGCGCATGTGGATCCTCACAAAGTGGCGCGCCTGGCTGCCCCCTGCGGGCGTGCCCCTCGCCGTGGCGCACGCCCGCCTGCGCAGCGTCGAGGCGCCTGGCCGCTGCGCAGGCGCTTGGCGGCGCCTTCCCGTCTGCCCTACCCCCGACCCTAAACATTTACGGCGCGCGCAGCGCAGGTGTAGGTGGTGCGCGTGCTGATTGGCGCGCTCGGCGTCGCCCTCCCGGCCCTAACCCTGACCATTCTCGGCGCGCGCGGCGCAGGTGACGGTGGAGCGCGTGCTGGTCGGCGCGTTCATGACCGCGCTGGATATGGCCGGCCTGTCCCTGTCGGTGCTGGTGCTGGACGCGCAGCGCCTGGCGCGCCTGGACGCGCCCACGCTGGTGCGCGCGCGCGCGCGGCGCGCGCCCCGGAGTGCTTGCATGCAGTGGGTGCCGCGAGCGATGATTGAAGGGCAGACAGAGGAGCCGCACGGTGCACAGCAAGGGGTTGCCGCGCCATACTCCCTGTGGCGACCTAAGACCGCTGGTGTGCTTGACATGTTGAGACATGCAGCAAGCTACCTCTCATGTCGGGGCGCCTTGCTTCATGGGCGGGATTCCAGTCGCATGAGGTGCGCTCCTGCATGAGGGCCGCTGCGGCGCGCCGGCAGGCGCCCGCCTGGCCGAGCGTGCTCCAGCCGCACCAGCCCGGCAAGGCGCCGCTGCGGCTGCCGGCGGGCCTGCGCGAGCCCGCCGCGCGCGCGGCCGCCGCGCCGGCGGGCGCAAGCGCGGGGCCGCCGGCGGGCTTGGGTCCCGCGGTGCGGCGCGCGCTGGCGGCCGCCGTGGCCGCGCTGGCGGCCGCCGCCCCGCAGCTGGATGAGCTGGATGGCAGGTGTGCCGCGAGCACAGGAGGATCCCATGCAAGTCCGGGGTGTCCAGGCTGCTGTTACAGGAGGCCTCGTCCGTGAGCGGAGCCAGTCTCTGTGCATTGACTGCAGCGCGTCCGAGACGCGGCTGGTGCAGGGCGTGCCTTTGCTGGCCTCTGCTGCGGCGTCAATCGCAAGCGGCGACTGACCTGGTCAGGAGCGGCACTTGCGAGGACCTGCTGCACCGCTCTGTGCGCTCCTGCAGCCCTCAGGCTCGATAGGACTCCTGCCGGGTCCCGGCATGTGGCGCTGGCGCAGGCGGCACCTGCTGATGCACGCGCGCAGGGCGGGCGACGGCGACTGCGGCTCGACGCTCAAGCGCGGCGGCGCCGCCATTGCCGCCGCCCTGGCCGAGAACCCCGCGGACTTTGACACCGCGGCGGGCGCGGCCGCGAGGCTCGCTGCGGCGGTGCGCAGCATGGGCGGCACGTCGGGCGCGCTGTACAGCCTGGGCCTGTCGGCGGCCGCGGGTGCGCGCTTGCTCGCCTCCGCAGGGCGCCGCGCAGGGTGCGCTGTGCAGTAGCGGCAGGGCCGCAGCACAGAACAGCAGCGAGTGTGCCTGTTGCATCCTCCTCAAAGCTTGCAGGATACCACGGCATGAACAGCGCGGAAAAGCACAGCGGCCGGGCGCGCGCCGACGCCAACGCAGGGCACATGCGCGGGCGCTCGCCCCGCCTTGGTGCTCAGGCGGGGCCAGCAGAGGAAGGTTGCACGTCTGGTGACGCGCCCCGGTCTGGCCGCCGCAGCCAGCCTGCGCGGCGGCAGCGCCCGCGGTGCACGCACACTGGCGCGCGCGCTGGAGGCCGCGGCGGCTGCCATCTCGCGGTACGGCGGCGCGGGGGAGGGCGACCGCACGATGCTCGACGCGCTCGCGCCCGCGGCCCGCGCGCTGCAGGAGGGCGAAGCAGCGGGTGCGCGCCCGAAGCCTCTCTGCATGGGGCGTAGCCCGGCGGGCGGCTGCGCAGCTCGCCGCGCGCCCCTCACCTCGCGCTTGGCCGCGCCCGCGGCCGTGCGTGCACGGCTACGCGGCAGGACGCGCGCCGCAGTGCAGCGATGCCCCGGCCGCTTTGCTGACGAGCGCACCCGCGCGGCAGCCTGCCGCCAGCCCTGCTCGCGCAAAGCCCACGGCGGTGCCTGCACCCTGCGTGTGCGCAACTGGTGTCGGGCGTGCCCAGGCTGCGGCGTGCCGGAGGCGCTCCGGCGGGCGGCGGAGGCGGCAGCGGCCGGCGCGCAGCGCACCGCCGCGCTGGCTGCGGGCGCCGGGCGGGCGAGCTATGTGCCAGGCGCGCAGTACCAGGGCCACCCCGACCCGGGCGCGCTCGGCGTGGCTGTCTGGCTGCAGGCCGCGGCGGATGCTGTCGCGCATGCGCCAGGCGAAGGGCGCCTGCAGGACCAAGGGCATGCATCGTGATCAACCTGCCGGATACTCTGCCCTATCTGCAGGCCGCAGCGGAGGCCCAAGGCCGTGCAGGGCCCCACCCTGGACGCCCCGGGCCTGTGCCGGCTTGGTCCATGCTGAGGTGAGTGTTGTGCATCCCTCTTTTAGCAGGCGCCTGCTTCTGCCCTGGCCAGCGGTCGGTAGCTCGGCTGGCACTGCATGCATGCGGGCTGCGCTCCGAGCATGCACGCCCGGGGCTCCAGGCAGACCCGGTTCTGCCACCGGGCGGGAACCGCAGTGGCGGGCGAGGCCCTGGGGTTGCACGCGGGTCTGGCTGGTCCGTGCCATGCACGGGTGGGGCACAGGATACTGCCTCATGTGCGCTGCTGCGGTGCGGGGCAAGCCATGCGGTGTGCAGCATGAGGGCCGAATGTCCTGCAAGGTGGGTCTGCCGGAAGTGTGCACGCGTTGCGCGGGGTGGTCATCGTGTGTGCAGCTGGTCTTTGACCCGTCATGCGCGCTCGCGGCAGTGGCGAGGAATGCACGGGGCATCAGCATGCATCATTCGCGCAGGTTATTACAATTCAGCGCGCAAAATCGCAAAGTGCGCTAGCTCAGAGGCCCGCGACACCCAGCAGGCAGCCGTAATCCCTGGGAGCCTGTCATGAACGCCGCAAACACGCACAGCAAGATTACGCTTGCAGACATCTGAGCACACAGCCCCGCAACTGCGGCGTGCCAGCATAGGGAATGCAATGTGTTCCTAACGAAGGCCTCTCCACACTGCGGCCAGACTTCTTGGACATTCACAATACGTGCACCGCGCAGTGCTCCGTAAGAGCGCAGCCTACGCATCTGGTGTAAGGCGCACATAGAACTTGCAACACTGCTGGCCACCCCAAGCCTGCCCGCGACATCCAGACAACATACCCTGAAAACAGAGCCCAGTGATCAACAAGCTATTTGCACAGGTTGCGTGCAACATATTGCAGTTCTGTGACCCGGGGCAACAGGCGCCTCTGCAACCATGACTGTGCGCGCGTGCGGCATGCAGCGCGGCCAGCGCTTGACACCCACATACGTGGTACGTTACTGTACAGGATTGCTAGCCCCGAAAAAGAGCAGGAACTGCGGGTCGTCCCAGGCGTGCGGCCTTGTCGTGCCCAGCCTGGGCGGCAGCGCATGCGTGCCCGCTTCCAGGGGCGGCAGGCAGACCTCGCAGGACCGCATGCAGCCTGGCATGCTGGACCGCACACAACCCCTCGCCATCCTGCACCGAAGCGCTACAATTAGGAACCCATACAAACCCCAGCTCGCGCGACGTTTTAGCCTGTGCTCTGCACATACGCTGCAGCACCAGGTCTGGAAACGAAACGCAATAAGGAGTAATCCTGACTGACATCGACAGCTGGCATGCCCCATCAACTGCTAGCACAGCTGTGCATACTTCCGCAGGGTACCTTCAGTGCAGAATCAGACGTCACCGCAAGCCTGCCCCAGGGGCGCCTGCTCTGCACGACGACCTGACAGGCTCCCAAACAACGACCAACCCAGTTGAATTTGCCGCGTCTGCACTAAAGCCAGTATAGTGTGGGTCGTCACCACTCCCAGCAGGTGCGGCGCTGGCAGCACAGCGAGGGCGCCGGTTTGTCGCCACACTGCTTCCGGCCCACCTGAGATCCTCGTAGCGCCCCTCCGACCTCCGGCTGCAGCGCACCAGCCGGCCGCCGCGTCGCGCAAGATAACCCTCTCTCGCGCCGCACACCCGCCCGGGCCCCCAACCGCCCCGCGCGGACGCGGGGTCAGCAGAAGCAGCGGCAGCAGCAGCAGCAGAGGAAGGAGAGGAGGAGCAGCGCGAGGACGGTGCCGACGGCGATGACGACGATGCCCACCGCGCTGATCGACTTGCTGGCCACCTGGACGCACAGCTTGCCCTGGTAGTCGGTCGTGTCCAGCTGCGCGCGCGGCCCCGTGCGGCGCGTCAGCGGTATAGAGTATAGTGTTTGTAGCTATCTCTACCCTATCAGCGTCATTAGCCAGGCGCCGTGGTCGCGCCGCCGAGCCTCAAGGCAGGGCGCGACCCGCGTCTCAGGGCCGAGAGCGACAGCGAGCGCGAGGCGCTGCTGGGCGGCGCGCTGAGGGTCTGGGCCTGCCGGCGAGCGGCCGCAGGGTGGCGCGACACACAACGCCCGGCCGCCCTGCTCGCGCTGCGCCTCCACGCGTGTCCCCAGCAGCTTCTTGGCCCACAAGCGCCGGCGCGCAGCGCGCTCGCGGGCGCGGCGGCGGCGGCGCACCTCCAGGCCCACGGTGATTGGCGTAGCGCAGCCGTTGGTGACGTACACATAGCCGCGGTCGCCGTTGGATGCGCACACGTTGCCGGAGTCAAAGGACTGCGCGTCGGTGGCGTTGCCGGCAGTGAGCAGGGACTCGGGCTTGGCTGCGCGCCCCGCAAGGATAGGATTAGGGTGGCGGGCGGCGTCGAGGACTCTGTCAGGCCCCGCCAGCGGCGGCCCGAGCAGGCGCGCAGGCTGAGGGGCCGGACGACGGCGGGCAGCAGCTCGCGCAAGCGGCGAGCCGTGGGCGGCGGCGTGCGGCCGCGACAAGGCGCCATGAGCCTCGGACGGCTCCGGGCCGGCCAGCCGGGCCGGGACTGGGGCGGGCTCGGCGCTTGGGAACGCGACGAGCTGGATGACGCACATCATGGACGCTGGTTCGGTGAACTCAAAAAGCGCACCGAGCTGGAAGGCGGACGCGCAGGTCGAGGCCGCCGCGTCCGACGCGGCCGGGCAGGTCAGCGTGTTGTACGAGTCCAGGCCGAGCTCGTTGTCGCGCTGCTTCAGGCACGCCTCCTTGATGTAGAACTTGGACAGCCTGCGGCGCGCCGGCCGGCCGCCAGCTTGGTGCGCGTGGGTTTGGCCGCCGGGTCGCAGCATTGGACACAAGATGCCGCCCTGCAGCACCAGGCACCACGTGGCCACCGCCTGCTGCAAATTGGCGCGCGCGGAGCCACCCACCTGACGAGGCCGCGGTCACAGCCCGCGGCCCCCACGCTCAGCAGCTTGAGCGTGTACGAGAACTTGTGCGCCGGCTGGGGCGTGAACTCGAACGCTGAGCACGCGCCGGCCTGCACGAGGAGCGAGCTGCCTGTGTTAGGTTCGAACGCTGCGGCGCCGCCTGCTGCCGACAGCACGGCGAGCACCAGGATGTGCATCATGGCGGTGGCCTGTATAGGACAGGAGCTAGCATCCGACGCACGCCAGGCTCGCAGGGGGGGGGGATGTATGGGCACCTCAAGGCCCTAGTAAGGGTTAATATAAGCGTATTTTGATCACCAGGACATCCTCTGCTGCTTTTTAGCACATACATTCGCAGGCCTCATGTGACAGAATGCTTTGCGAAACTTTCGAGTGACAGTGAGTGGTACTAAACGTTGCGACAGTCATCAAGGTAGAGCACTGTGTATAGAGTATATACTACACAATATATATAGACACTCCGTTTACACACGCGTTATTATGCAAACATGCATTACCAGGCAAAGACGCGCTCAGAGCGTGCACTAAAAGAGACACTACCCTCCTTCATACTGTTCGAAAGTACTGCACATAGGAGTTTGATCTGTTCATAATACTGCACAGAAGAATGCTGCACATACACAATTGCAAGCCCTGGATCAGCTTAAAAGAAAATTGATTCAGCAAGTCATGCGCCTAATGAAGGCGCACACAGTTTGCCTAATGGCGGCTAAGGTGACAAGACAGGCTTGTCAGTAGCCCTACCCAATACTATGGTACCAGTGCTCCGATCGAATCAATGAAATTAGCTGTGCCATAACTCTTCATGACAAGCTGACTTCCTGGCACCATACATCAGACCCAGACATAGGCCACTTCATGTATATTGAGTAAGACTACTTCACAGACGCGCCCTTGCTGGCTTGACCAGTTTTGTGCATCCAGCATGCGCTCTTGGTGGAAGAGCAGCTCTTGGTGCAAGTCCGACCCACAGTGCTCCTTGTGCACCGCGGGCTCGCGGCGCGCGCCGTGCAAGCTGCACGCGCCGTCTACTTCTTGCCGATGTAGATGCCGAAGCCACCGCGGTCGCCAGGGCCGTACCAGCGGTCGCCAGAGTAGTACCTGCTCCCCGACACCAACTTCTCAACACTGCAGCCAGCGCAATAGTGCACGACTCGCGCAAACGCAGAACAGCAACACTGAGCAGCAGCCATACCAACGAGGTACAGCTCAGACAACAACTTGGTCAGCAAAATCCTGCAGGCAAGCGCTTAGGACGCTTGTGAGTTTTCTGACATGCGCCAGCTCACGCACCGGCCATCGCGGTCCCAGCGGCGACCATCGCAGTAGTAGTCACCGCGGTAGCCACGGTCCCTCCACCCATAGCTGCTCCCCACCCAGAACTTTACGGTCAGCTTGTCTACAAGAATATGCAGCGTGCGCACGCATCACCGCTCAACGTTTGCGGTGACAGACCACAAACGCGCCACCTGCCACCGCCAGCGCTGGCACACGCTGCGTGTGGCAGGCTCTGACAACAGCGTCCCATATTTGGCATGCGCAGCCCACAAGCGCCCTGACAAGCAGTACAAACTGCACACGCAGTACCACCGCACACGAGCAAGCCTGCCAGCGCAGGGCGCACTAGCCGCCGCGGCAGTCGTCGTAGCGGTCCAGGAGCTGGCGAGCGGCCTCCACAGTAGACATGGCGACGATCAGTGCCAGCACCGCGCACAGCAGCGCGAGCTTCAGGTGAGCAAACATGGTGAAAGTTTCTTCCACAGTCGCAATACGAGCAAAGAGTGTGTCCGAGGCCTGGTATTTACATATACATAAGCGTTAAGGTAGGGCTGCCACAACCCTGGCACAGCTGGCACTGGCCGCATGTGCTTCAGCCGCAGCTGTTCTCGCTGAGGCCGCAGCACGTCACACATCCTTCGTGTCACCAGCTCGTCGTGTCTCAGGAGCGCTCGAAAGAATGCTTGGTCAAAACGCCTTGCTCGAGCGCCGACACCCGATGTTTCACTGAGTCACGTGGAAGCTGGCAGCATCTTCAGCCTTCTTGGCTACACGTTCATGCCGCATACGCCCACCTGCTTATGACGCATACCTGCATGCCATCTGCATGCCATATGATGCATCACTGCCATCTGCATGCCATTGCACAAAGCACCATATGCAGCGCGTAAAGCATCATCGCATGTCTGATCATTCTGCCAGCCCTATTTGCAGGCTGAGTGCACTTGCAATCCAGAACTTGTCCGGAAGATTGGGGCTATTGACATCAATTTTGGATCGGATGGCAGATTTAAACTACGGTGTCATGCATGGCGGTGTGGTGTCCAGTTGCCTGTTGCGCGTTGGTGACACTAATCATGCTCATTCCTGTATCTGGACCAGGCTGTTCTTTTGAAGTAGACAAGCTGAACGCCCATGCATCGCTGACATTGATTGTGATCTAACGAGTACATGATTGCAGGCGCATACGCGTGCTGATGAATGGCCTCTGGTAGGAAAGCAAAGAATGCATTAGACTGTTGGAGTAGTATTTTCTAATAGCTGCACCCTCCATGATTACACATGAGCATCAGAGTACCACCACAGCCATGCAGTACACCCAACAGCCACACTTTCTGCGCAACATATCTACATCGCACTCACGACTACTTGCATGCTGAGCTTACTTGCCAACATTGATGTTGATGAAACCGCCTGCAAGCGCACATAAGATTAGCCGCATACATTGACCGGCCTACAAATCAATCTCAGTTTGCAATGTGCGAAGGTGCAATGTTATACACTGCGGACAAATACACATCTGGTATCAGAGCGGGGGCGCACCGCGGTCACCCGGGCCGTAGTACCTGGAACAATCCCCGCGCGTGTCAGTGCGTTGCTTTTCGCAGCTTCACCTTTGCTAGCACCTCAGCAGCAGGCCCAGCAACAGCAGAGCCGCAAATGTAATTCCAGGCGTCACAGGACTGCCAAAGCAGCAAAGGGCTCTCACCGGTTGCCATAGTAGTACCTGGGAACCACAGTACAAAGGTTCAGCAGTATGCATTTTTGAGAAAGTGCAGGCAGCAGAAGGCAACAAAGCACCACACACGACCAAGTTCCAGGGCCCGCACCCGCCCCCGCGGTCCCAGTGGCGCCCGTCGCAGTAAAAGTCTCCGCGGTACCCG
>JAABUO010002836.1_pt1 | contig 20972 bp, 13 predicted proteins | sample 5559291 | NCBI WGS metagenome assembly JAABUO01 (sample SAMN10711878, study PRJNA513372) | rock metagenome | isolation source: Antarctica rocks | place: Antarctica: Victoria Land, Finger Mt sud
AGCAAAAATGACGGTAGGAATGTCATCCATACTGATGTTCTTCTGCGTGTTGGACGTACACAAAACATCAACCTGTGCCTGGCTGGCTTGGCTCTTGAACGCATACTCCAGAAAGGCGGCATCAACGCTGGCTTTGTTGGGCTTAATAAGTGCCAGCGGCGACCAGATGCTGAACTCGAAGTCTACTTTGACTCGTGCCACTTTTCCGGTAGATGCTGCCTTGCCAAGAAGAATGTCGCCCCTTTTCGGCAAAGCCTTGACTTTGTAGCTGGCATGGTCTTCTTCGGAAACGAAGCGGCAGCCTTCAAACACAAGTTCACCGTCCTGAATGCCATCTACCGACAGGAAAGGCACACCGTCGTCTAGGAAGGTCGGAGTAGCATGAGGGCCGTCTGTAATCTTCTTACGGAGCAGATACTTGAGGCACATCGGCTGCCAATCCTCCGGCAGCTTATCAAACCATTCTACGCCGGACGGCTTGACTTCGGGATAGGCAGGGTAGCTCATTTCATCGCCTCGCGCAGCATCCCCTGTATCCGCGTTTCTAGTGTCAGAATATCGGCCTCAATCTCGTCCAGCGGGCGCAGCGGCGCGTACTCGTAGAAGTGTCGCGTGAACGGGATTTCGTAGCCGACCACGCCCACGCCGCCGTCGGTCTCATCCCGCTTGCTGGTGTTGATCCAGGCATCGGGAACATGGGGCAGAACTTCGCGGGCGAAATATGCTGTCACCGACTCCTTCAGTGGCACGTTTTCAAAGTCGCGCCCTTCCGGGTCGGGAATGTCCTTGCCGTCGTCCTCGGTGAACTTTTCGGCGGCCGCGTCGGAGACGCCCAGTGCTTTCTCCAAAATCAGGCGCAGATGCTTGGGGGACGGCGGGGTCAGCGTGGCGGCGACATAAAGGGCCAGCACGACGGGCAGGAAGGCGGCGCGGCTTTGGTAGACGGAAGAACCCCTCCCGGCTCGTTCCTCGCCTCCCTCCCCTGTTAGGGAAGGGCCAGGAGTGAGAAAGGCAGGAGAAGAGGGCGCGTCTCGCAACGCCCCTACGGGTTCTTCTCTGGCTCCCCCATTATTGGGGGCCGGGGGGACTCCTCCCAGCGCCTGCAGGGCGCGGGTTTTGACTTCTTCGGGCAGAGTCAGGGTTTGGAGCTTGGCGAGGCGTTCGGGCGTGAGTGAAAAATTAAGACGCAAGGGGCGCTCGACGGTGATACGGCGGTAGCCGAAGTCGGTGTTGTCGAAAATCTTGGAATATGGGCCGGAAGCGAACGCGCCGTGCGCTTGAACAATCTCGGCGATCTGGTTGGGCCGGCCTTCCGCGCCGTCGCCGATCTCGTTGCGCTTGTTGCCTAAACTCTTGCGCTTCTTGACAAAGAAGCCAGCGGCGTTGATGAGCTGGACCTTGCCTTGTCGCTCTTCGGATTTGCGGTTGGTCACAATCCAAATGTAGGTCGAGATGCCCGTGTTGTAGAAAAGCTGGTCCGGCAGGGCGATGACGGCTTCCAGCCAGTCGCGTTCAATGATCCACCGGCGTATCTCGCTTTCGCCGCTGCCCGCACCGCCGGAAAAGAGCGGGGAGCCGTTGAAGACAATGGCAAGCCGGGTGCCTTCCGCCGTGTCCTTGCGCTTGGAAAGCATATGCTGGAGGAAAAGCAGGGAGCCGTCGCTGATGCGCGGCAGGCCCGCACCGAACCGGCCCGCCCAGCCCTGGGCGTCTTTCTCGGCACGGATGATGCCCTCCACCTTTTTCCATTCCACGCCGAACGGCGGATTGGAGAGCATGTAGTCGAACTGCGTATCGGCCAGGCCGTCGGAGGTGAACGAATTGCCGAACTTCATGTTGGCGGCATTGCTGCCTTTAATAATCATGTCGGCTTTGCAGATCGCATAAGCCTCCGGGTTTAATTCCTGACCGAAGACTTCCAGACGTGCGCCTGCGTTGAGTTCGTGCAGATACTCCTCGGCAATCGAGAGCATTCCCCCGGTCCCGCAGGCGGGGTCATACAGCGTGCGGACAATGCCTTCCTGGGTCAGTATCGCCCGGTCTTCCTGAAAAAGCAGGTCCACCATCAGCTTAATCACTTCACGCGGCGTAAAATGCTCACCGGCAGTCTCATTGGACTGCTCGGAAAACTTGCGGATTAGCTCCTCAAAGACGTTGCCCATGTCATGCGGCGAAACATGCTTGGGAAGCAGGTCAATGGTCCCAAAGCGCACGACAACTTGATACAGCAGGTCGGCGCTTGACTTGTCCAGCTTGATAATCTGCTCGGCGAAAGAAAAATACTCGAATATCTCCCGAATGTTCGCCGAAAAGCCGTTGATGTAGTGCGTGAGATTGGCGGCAATCGCATTGGGATCGGACAGCAGCAGGGGCCAGGTATAGCGGCTGCGGTTATGGAAGGTATAGCCTGCCGCTCGGTTTAGAATATAATCGGCGGCACTCTCGCCGTGTGTGATCGCGCCGGGGACTTTGGCTACTACCGCCGCCTGGGTCGGCTCCAAAACGCAGTTCAAGCGGCGCAGCACAGTGAAAGGCAAAATTACTTTGCCGTAATCCGAGCGCTTGTAATCGCCGCGCAGGAGTTCAGCAATGTCCCAAATGAGACCGGCCAGATTTTCAGGGTTGGGCATAGCGGTTGTTGATGCAGAGGAAGAAAAGAAACGACTGTTGGGGGGCGTTATTTGCCCTATTATAGCGGAACCTGACCCCCTCGTCAAGCAGAACGCAAAAAACATGCGTTTTATGAGAAAACCTACTGAGAGATAAGCACGTCCCGGCGCATCGAAGTCAGGCCGCTGGTGGATTGACGCAGCCCGGCAGCAAATAAAGGAGCAGTCCCCGACAGGAACAAGCGGGAAGCACTAGCGCGTACTGCGTGTATGGTATCATAGAAGAGCATTCATGCAAATGGAAGGGAATACTACTGAGTTATGTTGAACAAAGCGCTTTTGACGACGCTCGGCGCGGCGGGAGCCTGCCTGGCGCTCGGCCTCGCCGCGACGGCGCAGCAGCCGGCGGCGACGGGCGGGCAAATCAATCCTATCCGGCCGCCGGCGACGCCGCTGATTGTCCGTGACCCCTATGTCAGCACCTGGCAGCCGGCAAACAGCCTGGCGGGAACCTGGCCGACGTTCTGGGCGGGGCACACGACCGCCATGACCGGCATCGCCCGCGTGGACGGCCAGTCGTTTGTGTTTCTCGGCAATCCCCTCACCGGCGGCAAGCCGACGGCCCCGGCGATGACCCAGACCGCGCTCTCCGTGACGCCGACCCAGTCCAAGTATACGCTTCAGGGCGGCGGCGTGACGCTGGATATAGACTTTTTGTCGCCGGTTGAGCCAAGCAGTTTGCAGCGGCTGTCCGTGCCGTTCTCTTATCTCTACGCGACGGCCCGCAGCGCCGACGGCAAGCCGCACACGGTCAGCCTGTATTTTGACATCACCGGCGAATGGGCGTCCGGCGACGACAACACGCCGATTAACTGGGCGCGGCGGAACGTCGAAGCGCAGGGGCAGACTTTGACGACGTTCGCCGTCAACGCCGCAAACCCCAAGCTGCTGAGCGAAGCCAATGATTATCCGACCTGGGGCACGGCGGTCTTCTCGGCGGTTTCCCGGCCCGGAATGACGTCCGAGGCGGGCGAGGACTCCGTGGTCCGCTCCGCTGCCATCCGCACCGGCACGCTGGACAACTCGGTGGACGCCGACCAGCCGCGCCCGATCAATACCCGCTGGCCGGTCTTCGCGTTCAACTTCGCGCTGGGCCAAGTCGGAGCCGCCGCCGGAAGGCCGGTGGTGCTGGCCGTCGGCGACGTCCGGGAGCCGGCGGTCAGCTACCAGGGCGTCCCCGTCCCGCCGCTCTGGAAATCTTACTGGCCGGACTGGACCCAGATGCTGTCGTCGTTTTGCTTGGACGCGGGCGACGCCCGAAGCCGCGCCGACCAGATGGACGCCAAAGTGACCAAAGACGCCACCAAAGCGGGCGGCACAAAGTATGCCGCCCTCTGCACCCTGGCGCTGCGGCAAGCGTTCGGCGCGACTCAGCTTGTCGGCACGGCGGATCATCCCTGGATGTTCATGAAGGAAATCAGCAGCAGCGGCAACGTGTCTACCGTAGACGTGATGTACCCGTCGTTCCCAGTCTTTCTGTACGCGAACCCCATGCTCCTGAAGCTGCAAATGGACCCGCTTTTGGAGTACGCCGAGTCGGGAAAATGGCCGCTGCCGTTCGCCGAGCATGACATCGGCGGCTCGTATCCCAGGGCAGACGGCCACAACGACGGCGGCGGCGAGAACATGCCGGTGGAAGAGTCGGCCAACATGCTGATCATGGCGGCGGCGTACATGCGCTACTCGCCCAAAGCCGACGCCGCCGCGTATGCCCGCAAGCACTACAAAGTGCTGAAGCAGTGGGCCGACTATTTGCTGACGGTCCCGGCGGGGTCCAAGTCCCCCAACGCATTGGACCCGCAGTTCCAGAACCAGACCGACGACTTCACCGGCTCCATCGCCCACAGCGTTAATCTCGCGCTCAAAGGCATTTTGGGCGTCGGCGCGATGGGCCAGATTGCCTCTTATGCCGGCAGCAAAGAAGATGCGAAGCACTACGGCGGGGCGGCGAAGGACATGATCACAAAATGGTCGCGCTTCTCGCAGTCTGCGACCGGCCCGCACCTGACCATGCAGTATATCGAGCCGGACACGCCGCAGAAAGCGGGCTGGACCGAAGGCATTGTCGGCCCCCATGCCCTGCTTGTCACCGGCGCGGGCGGCGCGGATATCCCGAAGCCTGTTTTGGACACGACGAAAAGCTACACGGTCGCGGCGTGGGCCAAGCTGACTAGCCTGGACGGGTTTCAGACCATTGCCGGGATTGACGGCGTCCATGTCGCCGGGTTCTTTTTGCAGTTTCGGGGCGACAGCCACAAGTTCACCCTAAGCGGCGTCACCCAGGACAGCGCCCAATCTGGCGACACGTCGATTGCCAGCGAGAACGCTCTTCCTGCCGTGAACCGCTGGTATCATCTGGCCGGCGTGTACGATGCCGATGCCCAGACGCTGGCGCTGTACGTCAACGGCGTTCTGCAGCAGATGGTGCCTTATACCCATGCGTTTAAGGTCAGCGGCCACACGTCCATCGGGCGCGGCTTCTTTAATGCCGGCCCAACGGACTACGCCCACGGCGCGATTGACGACGTCCGGTTCTATCAGTCGGTTCTTTCCCCGGCAGACGTTCTTGCGATTGCCCGCGACGGCGGGACGGCGCTGCCGACCGCAGAAGCGCCGGCCTTAGCGTCCGTCGTGGACCCGATTGCCGAGAAGCCCGTGGCGTATTACACGTTTGACGCCGGCATGGGCCAGACGGTCGCCGATGCGTCCGGCAGCGGCAACGACGGCTATTTGGACCGCAATGGGGTTGACCCAAACGATGCTTGGAGCTTGAAGTACAACGCCTTCCCGGACAAAGTGCTGGGCCTGAACCTTGTCCCGCAGTCCATTCTGAAAGAAGAAGCCAAGTTCTACAAAGCGAACTTGAAGCCGTATGGTATCCCGCTCGACATCCGGCACACCTACACCAAGGCCGACTGGGAGATTTGGACGGCGGCGTCTACTGATGACCCGGTGCTGCGCCAGGACTTCATTGACGGCATCTATAAGTTCGCCAATACGTCCGACAACCGCGCCCCCTTCACGGACTGGTACGACACGGTCTCCGACAAGGAGTATGGTTTCAACGCCCGCCCGGTCATCGGCGGCGTCTTCGCGATTTTAGACCGCACGGCCCTGACGCCGGGGAAATAGCCCAAAGACGGACGCAGAAAAGAAGGGCAGACGCAGAAAAGAAGGGCAGACGCAGAAAAGAAGGGCAGACACGGAGGTCTGCCCCTATGCCCGGTCCATGCCCCGTAGGGGCGAACCCCCTTGTTCGCCCTTCCTATCCGTGTTCGCCCTTCCATTTCTCGTCTGCCCAAGCATCCGGGTATAATCCGTGCAATGCCCCGAACAAAGGACTGCTGTTAGATGACGCAAACTTATATTTCCCGACGCCCCGCCCCCGCCGAGCGCAAGTTTACTTCCCCTGCCGTGGAAGAAACGCTGCAAAGAGTAAAATCGCAGATTGCCGACCCCGAGCTGGCTTGGCTATTCGAAAACTGCTACCCGAACACGCTGGACACAACGGTCCGGTTCCGCCCGGACGGCGGCGAAGGCGGCGGGCCGGATACGTTCGTGATTACCGGCGACATTGACGCCATGTGGCTGCGGGACTCCACCGCCCAGGTCTGGCCGTTCCTGCCGCTGGTCAAGGCGGACCCGCGCCTGATGCAGCTCTTTGCAGGCGTCATCCGCCGCCAGTGCGCCTGCATTCTGTACGACCCCTACGCCAATGCGTTCATGGCGGACCCCGAAGAAAAGACCCAGTGGGTCAGCGACCATGCCCTGATGCTGCCGGGCATTCACGAGCGCAAGTGGGAGATTGACTCGCTCTGCTATCCCATTCGCCTGGCGCACGGCTACTGGACGCAGACCGGGGACGCGACGCCGTTTGACGCCCGGTGGGAGCAGGCGATGGCGCTGATTTTGCAGACGTTCCGCGAGCAGCAGCGCAAGAACGGCCCCGGCCCGTACTATTTCCACCGCGATGAGCGGGGCCAGCCGCTGACGTCGCGCTCGGCGTCCGGCGAGCCGGTCCCGGACTTTGGCCCCCCCGCGCAGCCGAACGGCCTGATTTGCTCCCGGTTCCGGCCTTCCGACGACGCCACGACGTTCCAGTATTTGATCCCGTCCAACTTCTTTGCCGTCGCCGCCCTGCGCCAGATGGCCGAGTTGGTGAATATGCTGGGCCGCAGTTCGAAGCTTGCCGAGGAAGCGACCGCGCTGGCGGACGAAGTCGCCGGTGCTTTGGCGGCTCATGCCCGCGTCGAGCATCCTGAACATGGCACAATCTACCCTTACGAGATGGACGGCCTGGGCGGCGTGCTGCTGATGGACGACGCCAATGTTCCGAGCCTGCTGTCGCTGCCGTATCTGGGTGCGTGTGATCCCGCCGACCCGATTTACCAGGCCACGCGCCGCTTCATTTGGAGCAAAGCAAATCCGTGGTTTGCGGAAGGCAAGTACGTCGGCGTCGGCAGCCCGCATACGGGGCCAAGCACAATCTGGCCCATCGCCCTGTCCATGTATGCCCTGACCAGCACGTCGGAGACGGAAGTCGCCGCCATCATTGCGACGCTGAAAGCCACTCATGCCGGCACTGGCTTTATGCACGAGGCATTCCATGCCGATGACCCTACGGACTTCAGCCGCACCTGGTTTGCCTGGGCGAACTCACTGTTCGGGGAGATGATTGTCCAGACGGCAGAGCGGTTCCCACGTTTGCTGGGGTAGGAAGGATTCCCCCCCAGCCCCCAATAATGGGGGAGCATGATAGGGAAAGATAAGAGCAGAGGGCGCGGCAAGCAGCGCCCCTACGGGTTCCGTTCCGCGTTCTTTTCTGACTCCCCCATTATTGGGGGCTGGGGGGGAACCTGCTCATCTCAGCAGCCGCCGCGCCTCGTCGCGCAGCGTCTCCACAGTCAGGCCCGCGTCGGTCAAGCGCTGAATTCCTTCGGTTTTGGGGCCGCCGCGCAGGTAGGACTGGAACGCCAGCGTCCAGGTTTCTTCTTCTTCCTGCTCCCAGAGCAGGGCCACTTCGCCCTCAAAATTGTGCGCGACGGCCCAGAGCGTCGGCGACGAGCCGTAGCCGAGCGCTTCCGCCAAAAACGTGTGCAGGATTTCATGGTCGCGGGATAGTGAGGCCGTGTCCGTGCCATAGCCAAGCTCGGCGGCATTGGCCCGGTAGGGGTCGCTGTCTTCGGGAGTCGCCGTGACACGAGTGCCGTCATAGTAGCACGTTTCCGTGTAGCCAAGCGTACAATTGACCCAGCAGTGGCGGAACTGAAGTGTCTTCGTCAGCCGTGCGCTCAGCGCGGCAGCGGCTTGATACTCATTGGCGGCGGCAGACAATTGGGCCGGGTCAGGCTCGCAGAGATAGGTTCCCGGCGTCGGCGATTGCAGCACGCGCAGGCCGACAGAAGCTAACGCCGCTTCTGCGTCGGGTAAATCCGTATCTTGGAAGAGAAAGAGCCGCCGCGCTTTCCGGGCGGCGATGTCCAACGCCAGCATCGGGTAGCGAAGATGGGTGAGGCCACCCGCGAAGACCACTAAATCATAGGTCTCCCAAGTCGAGGCTAAGTCGTAGACCCATTGCTGCTGAAACTCGGTCTGCGAGTGCAGCCCAAGCCGTTTGGCTTCCGCACGGGCCGAGGCAAGAGCGTCCACGTCGGTGTCTACGCCAAGCACTGACGCGCCGCGCTTTGCTAAGTCCAGCACACGAAATCCGGTGCCGCAGCCGATGTCCAGCGCCGACCAACCGGTCAGTTCCGGCAGAAGCGCCGCGGCCTGCTCCCATTGCGTTTGTTCCTGCTCCCTCAAAATCGTCAAGCGCTTCTCCTTCCTGCCCTTTGCACGTCCTGAAGATACCCGGCAAGCTCCGCTGCCCGGTGCGCCGCCGTGTGCGCGGCCAGTACCCGCGCTCTCGCCCGTGCCGCCACTTGTTTTCTGTCAGCTTCCGGCATATCGCGCAGAATGCGGAGCGTATCTTCCGCAGACCGCGTGATCAAAATTTCGGTGCCGATCTCAAAAAACGTATTCAGGCCGTCCCAGTAGTCGCTCAAGAGGGGAACACCGCAGGCGGCGGCCTCAAACAAGCGGACACTGGGAGAATACCCCATTTGGATCATATCTGCCCGCGTGATGTTCAGCGTAAACCGCTGCCGGTTGTAAAAATCGCGGTGCCGGGTCGGCGGCAGATGCTCGGTGCGCGTGACGTTTGGCGGCCAGGCGACAGACGCAGGGTACAACGGGCCGGCAACCGCGAAGCGGCCTTCCGGCCAGCGCCGGGCGGGTTCCAGCAGCAGAGCGGCAAGCGGCGGCTGCCGGTCATCGCTGTATGTTCCCATGTAGCCGAGATCGTAGTCACACGCGGGAGCCGGGTCTTCGGGGAAGTAGAGGTCGGGGTCTACCGAACAGTAGAGAGCTTTGGCGCAGGGCGAGCCGTACTGCTGCTCTAATCGGGTCAGCACAGGGCCGCCGGCAAACGATAGGTACACGTCATAGTGGGGAATAAGCGCCGGGGTCAAATAGTCGCAGTCGCCGCGCTCCATCTTCGCCAGCGTCACCGGCGTGTCAATGTCATAGAACGCCCGGACGCCCCGCGCTTTGGACTGCACCCACTGCCCCACAGCAATGCCCTCGGGGACATAGGAGCCGACAACAACCGCGTCGGCGCTCTGGACTTCCGCTCCAAACCGCGCCTGAATCTCCGGCAGGCTGCCGTAAAGCGCCGTTTGCCCCCAGGGCGGCTGCGGCAGGTCGCGGTTTTCGGCGTACCAGGGCGCGTCCCATTCCAAGAACAAAATGTCATGCCCCAGTGCAGTCAATTCGCGCACCAGCCCGCGAAACGTCGTCGCGTGGCCGTTGCCCCACGACGACGTGATGGACAGACCCAAAATCACGATCTTCATCGCTGAATTCATTGCCGGGTCTGTCCTTCCAGCACGGCTTCCAGCAGCGCGACCCGGTGCGCGTAGGTATGCTCCGCCAGCACCCGCGTCAGCGCTGCCGTTCCGATCTCTCGTGCCTGCGTTTCCGAGACATCGCGCACAAACCGGGCTACGGCGTCGCCGTCTGGAGCTACTAAGATTTCCCGACCCGGCGCAAAAAATAAATCAATGCCTTCCCAGTCGTCGGTGATTAGGCACGCGCCTGCGCCGGCCGCCTCGAAGACCCGCGTGGCCGGTGAGAAGCCGTAGCGGGCCATGGACTCGCGGCTGACATTCAGCACCATACGGGGCGTACAGTTGAACGCATTGTGGTCCTGCGTGTAGACATGGCCGGCGTAATTGACGTTGGGCGGCAAAGGCTTGTCGCCCCACCCGCTGCCGCCGAGTAGGAACGGAGCCTCGGGCGAGAGCGCGGCGGCCCTGAGAAAGAACTCCTCTACCCGCGCTTCCCGGTCCGGCAGCCGGTTCCCGAGAAACCCGAGCGCGGCGGCAAAGCGCGGCTCGGGCGGCACGGGAAAATGCGTGTGCGGGTCCAGTGCGTTGTAAATCGGCACGCAGTCCCGCGCTCCTAAAGCCCGGTAAGCGTCCCGCACCGGCTCGCCGCCGCCGTAAGTCAGCACCAGATCGTAGCGCGGGATAAGTTCTCGGAATGGGTCTGCGGGGTCATTCTGCACCCGGTCCAGAGTCGCGGGCGCGTCCACGTCCCAGAACGCGACCAGCGTTTCAGGCCGCTTCAGTTCCAAGACCGCCGCTTCCAGTAGCGCGTCAAACACCCCGACGCCGCTGGCCTTGATGACCAAATCCGCTCCGCGTGCGTTTTCCAATGCCGCTCGGACGCCGTTTTCACCGTCTGCCGAATAGACCACGACTTTGGCCCACTCAGGGTCCGCCATATCCCGGTGCTGCTGCCGCTCGTGGGCGTCCGGCTCGTAGAACGTGACGCGATGCCCGCGCTCAGCTAACGCCCGAATGATGCCCCGGTAGTAGGTGGCGGCTCCGTTCCAGTAGGCGGACACGAGGCTGGAGCCGAAGAAAGCGATGTTCATAATGTGTTGTGGTGCGGACATAAGAGTAGGGCAGGCATAAGTTAAGAACCGTGCGTTTTAACGCACGGTTTCCAATTGCCACAGCCTCTCGTTATCCGCCCGCGATTTCCTCATAAATCCCCAGCAGCTCATCTACTCGGTGGGCACAGGTATGACGGCTCAAAATCGTTGCCATTCCATGCGCGGCCAAATTCCGCGCCAGACCTTCGTCTGCTTTCAAGGCCGCCAGATGCGCCTGCATTTCCGCGCCGTTTTGGGCGACCAGAAAATCTTCGCCGGGCGTAAAGAGATGCTCGACGTCGTTCCACGGCGCGGACACCAGCGGAATGCCGCAGGCCAGCGCCTCAAAGATACGGATGGTCGGAATGCCCGGAAGCGCCTCGACATACGGGCGGCGCGGGACATGGACAGTCATCCGGTACTGTGCGAACACTTCCGGCGCGGCGTAGTTCGGCAGCCAGCCGGCGTACTCAATGCCGGCGTCCGCCAGCGCTTTCTTCGCGGCTTCCGGGTAGCGTACGCCATGAACACGCGCTTTGAGATGCAGTGCGTGAACAGGTTCCAGCAGGAATTCGTGAAGCTCCTGCGTCCGCTCGCCGTCGCCCCAGTTGCCGATCCAGACCAAATCGCCGGTTTTTGGGACTTCGGGCAGCGGATGAAAAACCCGCGTGTCCGCCGCCTCATGCCACGTCCACGCCCGCTTGGCCCAGCCTTCCTTCAAGTACAAGTCGCGGATGACATTTCCAAAGGCCAGCACGCCGTCATAGTGCGTAAGATCGTAAGCCGCCATGCTGCCGCGCTCGGTTACGGCCCGGTGATGCGTGTCATGGAACAGAAGTTGGTAGCCGCCGCGCGTGGCCCGGTGCTCGCCGATGCGCCTGACCAGAGCGTGTTCGTTCCATTCATGCACCAGTACCAAGTCGGCATCGGCAAGCACGGTATTTAAGTCCAGCGTTTGCGGGTCATACTGCGTGCTTTCAAGCATAGGATACGCGGCATGGAAGCCATCTACGGCAGATGGCCCGGCATCGGCCAGCAGGTTTTGCAGGCTCCAGTTGTCCTGCGGCTCGTAGACTTGAACGTCATGGCCCCGTGCGATTAGTTCAGACAGCACACCGCGCAGGAAGTGGGCATTGCCGTGGTTCCAGTCTGAGAGTAAAGAATGGGTGAAAATGACTAGGCGCAAGCAGACGTTTCTCCAAGCAGCGTTTGATAGGCGTAAAGATACCCCTCTGCCATGCGTTCCAGCGTGTAGGTTCGGGCGCGGGCCAGCGCCCGAGCAGACATTTTCTGACGCAGCGAAGTGTCGGAAATCAAGCGCAGGACCGCGTCGCGCAGAATGTCGGGGTTATTCGGCGCGGCATACAGCGCGGCGTCGCCCCAGACTTCGCGCAGGCTAGGAATGTCCCCCAATACCAGCGCACAGCCGGACAGGCCGGCTTCAAGCGCGGACAATCCAAACGGCTCGTAGAGGGCGGGCAGGGCGTAAATCGCCGCTTCGGCAAGGCGTGAGGCGACTTCAAGGGGCGGCAGGCAGCCCAGCAATTGTACGCCAGGAAACTCCTGCGCTTGGTCGCCGGGCAGCGCAGTTTCCCCGGCCACGCAAACCGGCCAGGGCAGGGTCGGCGCGATTTCGGCGAGAGTGCGGATGTTCTTGGCGTCGTCCCAGAGCCGCCCGGCGCAGAAGACAAACGGCTGCTTTTTGGCAGGCCGGAAAAGCGCGGCATTGCGTCCGTTGGGCAGGACGCATGTTGGGCCGAGCGGGCCGTAATGCACTTGGAGGCAGTCCAGCATGGCTTGGGTCGGCGCGGCAACTAAGTCTGCGGCCTGCAAGCCCGCTTGGACTTCGTCGTGGTAGCGCTGCCACTCGGACGGCGCGGCACTGCCGTGAACGGCCTGCCACCAGGATAAAACGCACGAATGGCCGGTCATCAGCACGGGCGCGTTCCACGGCAGGCCGCCGTGGGCGTAGCCGTTCAGGTGAACAATATCCGGCTGCCACTCGGCTTCCAGCGACAGCAGCCAATCCCCGGCGCGGGCAATGTCGTCCCACGGGTTCGGCATCCACTCTAGTGCGAACGCCGACGGGTAAAGCGTCAGGCCGGGAACGGCAGACGCTTCCGCCGACTGCGCCGGGGTCGGCAGGCGGCCCATGGTTGCAAGCGCCACTTGGACGCCGTGCGGAGCCAGAGCGCGGGCTAAGTCAATGGCGTAGGTCCAGACGCCGCCGACGGCGTCCGCCGTCATCAACACGCGCGTCAAGGAAGTGTCACCAAAGCTTTCATAAAGCCTTCGGGCCGGTTGTGCGTCGCGTTCAGCGCGTCGCCCAGCTTATCTAAAGGAAACGTGTGCGTATACAGCGGGGAAGGGTCGAGAACGCCGCTCGCGACGGCGTCTACGGCCTTTTCGATTCCGCCGGTGTACAGCAGCGGGTCGCGCTCGTGGGCGTTGATGACGTCTAAACCGCGCCAGTTCCAAAGCTGCATGTTGACCGAGCGCAGGCCGTCCTGATGGTAGCCGGCGATCACCAAGCGCCCACGCTCTTTAGTTAGCTCGGCGGACAAGTCCAGCGGCCACTGCTTGCCGACGGCTTCAATCACCACGTCGCAGAACTTACTGTCGGTCAGCGCTTTGACTTGTTCAATAATCTGCCAGTGGTCGTCCATCGGCAGAACATGGGCCGCGCCCATTTCTTTCGCAACCGCCTGAGCGAACGGACGGCGGGCAATGGCAATGACTGTCGCGCCGGCATGGGTCGCCAGCCGGGTCAGCAGCGCCCCGAGAAAGCCGACGCCGACAATGGCAACCGTTTGGCCGGATTTGACTTCGCTGCGGGCGAAGATGTTCATCGCGCATCCGAGCGGCTCGCCCGGCAGCGGCGTATCTCGAAGCGCGTCCGGCAGCTTGACGACCGCGCTCTGATCGGCAACGTCATACTCGGCATACGCATGACCGGACAGCATCGCGACGCGGTCTCCGGCAGTGAGGCCCGAAACGTCCGCGCCAACGCTCTTAACAATCCCCCACCCTTCATGGCCCAAAGCACCGGGTTCCATCGGGTACGAGAACCATTCCCGCCCTTCCCAGGGCGGCAGGTTGGACGCGCAAACGCCGCAGCCTTCCAGGCGTACCAAGACCTCGGCGATTTTCGGCTCGGGGCGCGGCACCGTTTCGATCCGCATTGCGCCGGGGGCCGTCAAAATAGCCGCCTGCATCGTGTCCATTAAACGAGCGCCTCCTGCCGGTGGCTCGCGGCGTGAGAAATGCCGCGTGTCTCGCGGAGCCAGCCGGCTAGACGCTCAATGCCGTCGGCCACATTAGTAGCCGCATCCCACCCAGTCGCATCCCGGAACTTGCGCGTGTCGGACACATAATACCGCTGGTCGCCGGGCCGCCAGTCCTCAAAGCGAACAAAAGGCGTATCGCCGTAGGTCTCGCCAATCAGCGACAAAAGGCTGAGGAGGCTGACCGTGTTGCCCTGTCCGCCGCCGATGTTGAACGCCTGCCCCGATAGCCGCCCTATGTTGTCCTGCGCCAGCATGAAAGCGTTTACCAGGTCTTCGACATACAAAATATCGCGCACCTGCATCCCGTCACCGTAGAGCGTAATCGGCTTGCCTTCTAAAGCCCGAATCAGAAAATGCGCGACCCAGCCCTGGTCTTCCGTCCCGAACTGATGCGGCCCGTAGATACAGCTCATGCGGAAAACGACCGCCGGAATGCCGTAAGTGCGGGCGTAGTCTAAGACATACTGGTCCGCCGCGCCTTTGGAGCAGCCGTAGGGACTGTGGAAGTCCAGCGGCCTGGCCTCGCTGATGCCCAGCGAACGAACGGCACGGTCTTCCGGCTCGTAGCGGCTGCTGCGGACGCGAAGAGGAATGTCGGGTAGGCCGCCGTAGACTTTGTTGGTGCTGGTGAATACGAGCGCGGGCGGCGCGGCGCACCGGCGAATGGCTTCCAGCAGGTTCAATGTGCCGCGAGCATTGATCTCAAAGTCTTCCAGCGGATCGGTGAGGCTGGTTGTCACGGCGACTTGCGCGGCCAAATGAAAGACTTGCCCGACGCCGCGCAGGGCGCGGCGCAGACGGTCGGCATCGCGCACATCGGCTTCTTCGATCTCTACTAAGCTGCCGTGCGTGTCCGATAGCCACTGCGCGTTCTGCTCGACACCCGCACGGGCAAAGTTGTCGTACACGCGCACAGGGACTCCTGCCGACAGGCAGCGATGCGCGAGATTAGTTCCGACAAACCCCGCGCCGCCGGTGATCAGAATTGGATTTTGAGAAATGGTTTGAGTCATACGGTCAGCCCTCGCTGGGCCAGTTCCGAGCTGGCTTCGGCAACGTGGTCATGGGCCACCTGCCCTTCCAGCCAGACTGCAATTTCTTTGAGGCCGTCTTCCAGCGATACCTGCGGGACGTACCCTAAGACCTCACGGGCGAGCGAAATATCCGCGAAGCAGTGCCGGATATCCCCCGAACGATACTTGCCGGTAGTCTCCGGGGCGATGTCTTCCCGGCCCAGCGTCCGGGCCATCCGGGCCGCGATTTCCTGCACCGTGTACGCCTGCCCGCTGCCGACATTGAACACCCGGCCCGCCGCGTCCGGCGTTTCCAGTGCCAGCCGGCAGGCGCGGGCAACGTCCTGAACGCTGACAAAATCCCGCTGCTGCCGCCCGTCTTCAAAGATCAGCGGCGGACGCCCGTTTAAGTAGCGCGACGCAAAAATCGCCAGCACTCCGGTGTAGGGGTTAGACAACGCCTGGCAAGTGCCGAACACGTTGAAGAAGCGCAGGGCAACGGTCGGAATGTGATACGCGCGTCCGATCATCAGACACAGCCGTTCTTGGTCATACTTAGAGAGCGCGTAGACCGACGACAGCGAAGGCGTCTTCGTTTCCGGCGTCGGCACCGGCTTCAGTGCTTCTCCTGTCTCGCCTTGCAGCTCCCATTCCCCCGCTTGCAGGCGGCTCAGAGGCCGCTCATGGCCCGGTACCTGCGCTCCGCCGGCTGCCTCGTACAGCCCTTCGCCGTAGATGCTCATGCTGGACGCGACCACAAGCCGCTCGACGGGCTTTTCGATCAGCGCTTCCAGCAGGGTCGCCGTGCCGAGATTGTTGACGTCCGTGTAGCGCCGGATTTCGTACATGCTCTGCCCAACTCCAACTGTTGCCGCGAAATGGTAGACGGCATCCATGCCCCTTAACGCCTTTTGGACGGCGTCGGGGTCACGCACATCCCCGACCACAAGTTCTACCTCTTCGGGCAGATAACCGGGCCGCTTCTGCTCGCTGCCGTGCACTTGGGGCGACAGATTATCCAGCGCCCGGACTTTGTAGCCCAACCCGAGCAGTTCCAGCGCGAGATGCGATCCGATAAATCCTGCGCCGCCGGTAATCAAAACATGCTTGCTCATTTACTAGTCTTTCCTGAAAGCGAGAAGATTGAAAAGTGTTGAGCATCTTCTACCCGCACCTGCCCTGCTTTCAATCATGCCACCATTTAATCCTGCCTCAGCTTGCAGCCCGCACCCTGTCCTAAAGGACACGGCTACTGGGCGCAGACGCCGAAAACTACGCCTTCGGCGCACTCAAAGCGCGATTTCTTTCTGCTCTTAATCTCTTTCTTAGTCCCACGAAGTGGGAGTTATTGGCGTCTGCGCCCCGTAGCCGTGTCCTTTAGGACAGGGTTCTTGATTGATGCAACAAAGCCATTTTTTGCCACAAAAAAGCCGCTTCCCAGACAGGAAGCGGCTTCAATGAAACTTTGTCACTCGTCAAATCCGGGCAGGGACGCGCTGTACGGCAGCGGCTGCTCGGCGGCGGCGTAGCTTTGGACGTTGTCGTTGCTGTCGTCGCTTTGGAACACGAGCAGGTAGTAGGACGCGGAATACTCGCGGACGCCCCGGTTCTGGGTGTCCAGCTCCTCAAACGGGGACTGCTCCAAATCGCTGTTTTCGGACAGCGAGCGCCGCCAGGTATCGGGTGTGAGCGAGAACAGCACCCACCCCTGCTCCGAATGCGCGTCTAAAACGCCCTGCATTCCCTCGTAATCCGTGACCACTGTTTTGTACCGGCGCATCGGCATCCTCCTGTCTCCCGTCCATTTCTGTCGATTCGTTATTGTACCCCGAACAAGCGAGCGCTGACAAGCCGCTTCAGCGTCCCGGCAGAAGCACAAGCGCATCGGGGACGGTGACGCCGGTTTCACGGGGAGAGAGCGCCGCGCCGTTCAGCAGATAGGTCATCTGGGTAGACGCGCCGCCGTCGAGGCACATGGCGGCCTCAGCGCGGGAGTAGTCGTAGCGCGGGAAGTAGCGGGCGATAAACGCGGCAAGTTCGGAGAAGTCCGCGCCGGACGCGATGCCGATAATTAAGTGCTTGGGGTGTCCGGCGGGACCGTCGTAGGCGACAAAGGTGCGCGGCTCCGAGCCGGGGCTGACGAGACGCTCTTGGTACTGGGTGACGACAATTTTGCTTTGGGAAATCAGCGTCGGCCCGCAGCCGACTGCGTCAGCGGCATTCCAAACAGCAAGGCGGCGGAGCATCGGGCCGGCGTAAGCAGTCACAGACTGGGGATTACTAGAATCGGTCGCAGCCCAAGTGATGCTCGGTGTGCCGTCCGTCATCAGGCCAAACGCGCTGCGGACATACCGGCCCTTGCGAATGGTCGGGCTGCCGGAGCCGGTCAGCGGCGGGGCAGCGTGGCGGACGCGCCCGCGCTGCACCAATAGCCCGACAAACTCCTTGCGGCCAGCGGCGTCTTCCTGCCCGAAGTAGCCGCCGTTGACGGCCATCAACCCATGCGTCCGCGTCAGCCATTCGTGCGGCGTCCATGCCTGCCCGACGACATGACCGCCCGACAGCGTAGTTCCATGTGTCTGAATTGTCAGACGGCAGCGCGAGTGCACGAGGTCAATGTCTACTAAATCAATGCCCGCGCCGGCGCGTGTGGGAATGGCGCGGTGGACGACGCCGGGCGCAAGCATGTCCGCGTCAGCGGCAGGCGGGGCAGAGGACTTTGGCGCGGAAGCGGTGCGGGGCGCACAGCCGGACAGAAACAGTCCGAGGCAGCAGGAAGCAAAAAGGAGCCTCACCCGAAAACAAGTTTTCACCCTCTCCTTTCTTAAGAAGAGGGTCGGAACGCAGTTCCAGGGTGAGGTCTTCATTAGCAGTGCCAGTCTACGTTTGAGACTTCGCGGGCGTACTTGATGATGAACTGCTTGCGCGGCTCGACCTTGTCACTCATCAAAATCGAGAACATCTCGGCGGCGGCGTTGGCATCTTCGAGCGTGACGCGGGCCAGGCTGCGCGACTCGATGTTCAGCGTGGTCTCGAACAGCTCCTGGGCGTTCATCTCGCCCAGCCCCTTGAAGCGCCCGACTTGAACGTCCTTGCGCTTCAGCTCTTTGACCATGCGGTCCCGCTCTTCTTCCGATCGGGCGTAGAGGCGGGTGTCCTTGCCGGACTTGATGGAATACAGCGGCGGCTGGGCGATGTAGACATGGCCCTGCTCAATCAAGGGCTGCATGTAGCTGAAGAAGAACGTCAGCAGCAGCGTCCGAATATGGTCGCCGTCTACGTCCGCGTCGGTCATAATAATAATCCGGTCGTAGCGCAGCTTGGACATGTCGAACTTCGACGACGATTCGCCCTCGTCGTCCCCGTCGCTGTCTACTTTAATGCCGATGCCGAGCGCGGTAATCAGCGAGCGCACTTCATTGTTTTCCAGCGTCTTGTCGAGCGCGGCCTTAGACGTATTGATAATCTTGCCGCGCAGAGGCAAAATCGCCTGGTAGCGCCGGTCGCGGCCCTGCTTCGCGCTGTTATGCACAAACACGCCGCTTGCCAGAGCGAAGTTGTGGTACTTGTCTACGGTCAAGTCATAGACATCGCCTGTTTCTTCCAGCGAATGCACAGCAGCCACTTTGCAGTTGTAATTGGCGGCGGCTTGCAGCATTTCGCTTTCATTGCCGGCATAATGCCGCTGAAGAAGCGTGTCGTACCGGGGAGCCGTTGGGCTGCCTTCGGAACGCAGGCGGTCATAGGCGCTGCGCGTGTCAGCCTCTTTCAGAGCCGCACTCAGAAGGCGAAGCGCCTTCATCTTGTGTCCGTCCCGAATTCGCTGGCCTCTTTCTTCCGCCGACGTGCCTTCGCGCCAGCCGGCCAGACCATTTAAGATATTCGCTTTTTTGTCCGGGTCCTGCCATGCTTTCCTGAACCCGGCAACGATTTTGTCAGTATGCTTCGGGTTCTCCTCGCGCCACTGACGAACGGTTTCAATATGGCGCTGACGAAACGCATCGTCTTTCCACTGGTTCTCGGTTTGAACCGAGCGCCATAAGCGCAGGCCTTCGTCGTCCCACTGTTCCAGCGCCATCTGCCGGTGATGCTCACGGGCCTCGGGATGATCCTCAAAGTGCCGGCGAACTCGCTCCGACTGCTCCCGGCGACGCTCTGCATCGGCCCAATAGGTATCTTGCAGGACGCGCATCCGCTCACAATACTCTTCGTATTCCTCCGAAGTCAGTTCGCTGAACCAGGCCGCGAAGCCGCGCAGAAGCCGCTGATTTAGGTCGTCATCCTGCCGCTGCTTCTTGACGCAGTTACTCATAAACTGCCGGTACTCACTGCTGCGCCACTGCGCTTTGGCAGACTCACTCATTCGCTCACGATGCGCCGGGTCCTGCCACTGCCGGGTCGCAAACTCACGCATGGCACGAACAATTTTCTGCCGGTACAACGGGTCTTGCCACAACCGCTTTGCTGTAATAGAAGCAGTCGCCGCCATCTTTGCGCGGTACTCTGGGTTCTGCCAGAGCAAGTGCGCCATCTTCCTGTGCAGGGCAAGATGGTCGAGGGCATCCATACGAACAATGTTATGGGGATCATTGTTGCGCTTGTTAATATCCTTGTGATGGCGAACATTACCAGATTTGTAACTGTAAACGCCTGTGTGCAGATTATAGAGGTCAGCCAGATGATGTGTATGAACCCATGTTTGCTTGCCGTTCATCCAAACCATCTCGTAGCCAGCACCTAACGACTCGCCTTTTTCTGTCCAGCGTTGCTTGAGCGGCATGAGGCTTTCGCCGCTCACAAGCTCTGAGGCAGCGCGATAAGAACCATCGCGCAGACGGAATGGATGGTCAGGCGTACAGCGGATGCGCTCACCATTGTCCAGTTCAACCTCTACAAGAGACGCATTTTGCTTTGTCAGGCGCGGCTCGACCAGTGGTACAATTCGAACATCACCCTTTTCATTGGTCGCATAGCCGAAATGCGTAATGCCTTTGTCCCAATCTTCCGCCAGTTCTTGAATGGTTTTGTAATCTCCACTAGCTAATTTTAGTAATGTAGAATTCAAAACGCAACCACCTGCGCTGTCCCCTTCTACCAAGAAAAGTTCACACTTTTTCGGGTCGCGCTCGGTGCAGTCGGCCAGCTTACCGGGCAGGTTGGAGTTTTCTAAACTGCTCTGGCGCTTGATGAGATCCGCCGCTTTGCGGGCGGCGTCTCTGGCACGCTGGGCAGTTAAAGCCTTGTCAATGATCTTCTTGCCGACGGCAGGGTTCTCTTCTAAAAACTGGGTCAGGCCCTCGCCCATAATAGAATTTACGATGCCTTCGACTTCCGAGTTGCCGAGCTTGGCTTTGGTCTGGCCCTCAAACTGCGGCTTGAACAGGCGCACCGAAATCACTGCCGTGAGGCCCTCGCGCACGTCGTCGCCGCTTAAATTGGTGTCTTTCTCTTTCAGCGCTCCCGACTTGCGGGCGTACTGGTTGATGACGCGGGTCAGCGCGGTGCGGAAGCCCGACAAATGCGTCCCGCCTTCTTTGGTATGGACATTGTTTGCAAACGACAGCACGGTCTCGGAGTACGACTTGTTGTACTGAAGCGCGATCTCGACCTGAACGTCATCCCGCTTCTTTAAGAAGTAGATGGTCGGGCCAAACTCATTCTTGGTGTCGTTCTTGTTCTCGTTGAGATGGTCCACTAACTCGGCGATGCCGCGCTCATAGTGGTAGGTGACAGGCTCCGCGCCGGTCAAATTGTCGTGGAAGTGGATGGTCACTTCCCGGTTCAAGTAGCAGGTGTTGCGGATGCGCGACTCAAAGATTTCGGGCTTGTAGGAGTAGTCGCCGAAGATTTCGGTATCGGCCAGCCAGGTAATCGTCGTGCCGTGACTATCGGACGGCCCCATGTCTTTCAAGCCTTTGGGCTTCGGGACGCCCTGAACGCAGCGCAGCTTAAACTTTTGGCCGCGCTGCTCGACGACGGCCTCGCACCATGCCGACAGGAAGTTGACGCAGGACAAGCCAACCCA
>JAABUO010002837.1_pt1 | contig 20970 bp, 25 predicted proteins | sample 5559291 | NCBI WGS metagenome assembly JAABUO01 (sample SAMN10711878, study PRJNA513372) | rock metagenome | isolation source: Antarctica rocks | place: Antarctica: Victoria Land, Finger Mt sud
ACATTCACACTGTCATGATGTCACCCTTCTGGCACAGCCAACTGCAGGCAAAGGAGCTTCTGCCGGTAGCCCTGCCCACAGACCAAAAGGCCCTAGCCTTCATTGCAGATGCTGTTGCTGAACATAACCGCAAGCTAGCTAACAGTCAGGCCAAAGCTTCAGGCAATCCCGGTTTCCCGCTTGGGAATTCTCAGACCTTCTCTGGGGATGCCAGCCCTGTGAGTGAGGATGCAGGTGTTCGCCTAACACCTTGGTTGGCAACTAGCCTGGCGCAGCAGTGACTATTCAGGCTCATTGGCTAGGGTGGGTCACCAGGCGGGCAGTGGGCCCCCTGGGACCCCAGCTGCTGTGCAGGAGGGGCGCTGTCTGCATACAGCGTGCATGGCGCTCATGTAAGCTGCACCTGTCAACATGCGCCCTGTTCTGGCTTGGGACTACATGTCATACTAGCCAGGTCAAATTTTAACGGATGCATACACTCAGGACACATGGGCTATTGTTTTACGTAATCAAACAACAGAATATAAACATTTATTCTTTTCCGGCAAATTATTTATCTCCTTTCATGCTTTCAGCAGTCGTTTTTCTAAATTTCCAGATAAAATCTGAGGGCTGTTTCTCCCAAAGCAAGTGGTACCACCTGGTTGACATCACCAATGTTGACGCACATGATGCGGGCAAATTAGTTACCATCAGTCACCTATTGGATTTTGCAGATCTGTTTCGGCAGCGCATGAAGATGCTGCAAGCAGTCAAGGTACAGGCGCAGGCCATAGACAGCATGCAGGCAACAGACCATGCCTGCTTGCTCTATCAGGATTATTTGGAAGCATTCCGCATTCAGCAGCAAGCGCAGCAAGGCAATAGAAGGCCTCGCTGTTTCCCAGAGCATGACATCAGATTTGCTTTTTAGGAGGGTGGCATGATCTTGGGGGTGAACAGGCCTGGGGCTGACAGATCTGGCATCCCTTTGTGGACAGGTAACTGCCAGCATCATTCTCAGCAAAGCTTGTGAATGTTACCATTTTACATCTAACTCGTAGGCTTGTTAGCAATCCACAGAGATTGCATGTTCTGCACTGGGTACATTGATTTGATAACACTCTGTAAGCAGAGTATGCTGTCATGCAGCAGTGTGTACTTGCCTGCAGTGCTGCAGAAGTCTGTTGCATTGCCTGACCATATGCCAAACTGCATCCAACCTCTTTGTATGACACAAAAGATGCAAAACGTAGTGCCACCACCTTCTCATCTTGGACCCCTCTGCAAAGTTGCATGTTTGCCAGAAATTGCTCAATTTGATAGACTTTCTCTGTGTGCAAACACTTCTCCACAGACTGAGTGCCAAATGTGCAGTGCATTGAACAACCATGTTGAGATTGTACTGACTCAACCTTGAGGCAGCAATGACAGGGTAAATGAGGATTGTTGTGATGGGGTGGTGCAGGTGTAAACTTGCCTGTGGTGGATGAGGAGGACATGGAGGCACTAGGTGCTGACCAGCTGTATGATGCAGCTGACTGTGCCCAACTGCTGACTCACACCACCACTGTAGACAAGGCCCACCGCCCACTCAGCAGGTAGCAACCCTCATGTGCTTTTGCACACAAGATTTTTTGCATGCTTCTGTGCAGATGTGCGTCTCCACTGTCTGCTCTTGCATCTTTGCTTTGCATCACCATCCACATTGCGCCAAGAGCAGATTTGCATGCTGATGTGGCCTAGGTGCTAAGCGCCTGGAAAGCTTACAAGCGCACCCCCGGCACAGCATACTGCACAATCTACCAAGGACGTCTTGCTCTGCTCTGCATGGTCAATGTCTGAAGTGTCACAGCAAAATGGCCACTTTGGCGTTTGCTGCTATCCTACCTGAGTCACAGAACCAGACAATGCAGGATCTGACGTGCATTTGAAGCTTTGCTAGATGCGGCTGTTCCTCATTGCGTGCTGTGCTATACAAGTGCTCTTGAAAGTTCCACCCTGCTAAGTCAGCTGCCGATAGGGGTGGAGGGCAGGGGGCTGATTGGGTGATGATAGGGCTGGACCCAGCGTGCCCCGGGCCAGAGAGCGAGCTGCAGATGCGAGCTGCTGTGCTGCTGACCCTCACCTGGGACATCAAAACCCAGTCTGGCATCAGGCATGCCTGCTCACCTTTCAGTACAGTCATGCTGCTTCACTTGCATTGTGGCAGCTGTCACAAAGTTTGTTGCAAACTTCACGTTTGCTGATGCTCTCACTGTCCTGTTGCTTAGCTTTTGATGCAGGCATTAGTGGTCAGCCAATGACTTGTGGTGAATGAGTGAAGTACTGTGATTTGCCGCAATTGCATCTGCAGTTCGTCATTGGCATGCAGGCCATTTTGCTCAGCTTGTCTCGGCAGTGCTTACAGTTCCAAGCCTTTCCTGGAAGAACACTGCGTATCAAGTGATGTTAGCAGTACGCACAATGTCTCTTGACTAGGGCACTCTGTGTCTCATATGCGTCAGGCTTTCCTTCTAAACTTGTGCCTCCTTCTAAGTCATATACAAAAGGCAAAGGTGTTTGGTTTTGCCAGACAAGAAACAAGCGTGCATTACACAGGATGTGGCCGCGGCCAGCCAGCTTCTTCTCCCTCTTGTCAGCACCCCAAGACACAACCCTTGACCTTACCTGTGCATCCCCTTTCCCGGGACAGGATACGTCCACGGATGCCCTACGCTCACTGGAAGGTGCCCTGGCTGAGTGCAACAGCCCTGAGAGAATTGCCGTGCAATGGCGCCCAAGACCACAGAGATTTGCTGTCAGGTGAACTCTGCAGCTGTGCATGCATGTCATGCCATCACTTTCAATTCTTAATGCATGATGCAACAAAATCCCCAGGCAGCGCCCATCAGTGGCTGAAAATGTGTTGGCCAATTGTCTTTTGCTGGCCTTTGGTGCACTGATGAAGGGAGCTGCTGAACAGCATTGAAGCACATCATTACTGTGCATGTGGTGCATATGCACACCATCAGCTGTTTCTGACATGACCTGAGCCAAGAGCAAGTGAGTGTATGTCCATGTTGTAGGTTGAGTCAGCTGCGTGAGCTGGGCCTTCTACCCCAAGGCAAGCCCTCCAGGGCGGACGCAAACGCAGCTCGCCCCATTCCTGCAGCTGACTCTGGCAGCAGCCCTGGGTTTTCTTCAGGTCTGAAGATGGACCACTCAGAGGCTGCCAGCTCAGCGTCTGGTCCCTCGCCCCCCTGGCCCACCCCTGCCCAACTGAAGCAGACCCTAGCAGCGTTTGGAAGGGCTCAAGCTGAGGAGAATGCTCACACCTTAGCTGCCAGGTAACATCAGCCCATGTGTTTGCTTCAGCAATGTCTATGAGTACCAGACCGTATGCATAAGATCCAGCAAGCCTGCAAGCAAGATACCATCTGTGTCATCTGTCTCTGTTCTGGTCAACATGCTGCTGCAGAGTAGACAAGGCACCATTCCAGTGGTCGACCAAAGTTGTACATGTTCCAACAATGATGTTGAGCAGGCTTGCGTGTGTCTTGCATGTCAGGCTGCCGTCACTCTCTGATGTTCAAGTGCTGCAACTGATCCTCCTTGCCAGCAACCTTCACTGGACAAAACCTCAGCCTCAGTTGCAGCGCCACCGCACTCAGTTACAGTCTTACAACCTTACAACCTTACAATCTTCCAATCTTACAATCTGGATGCAGGGAGGCCTTTGGTGCCCTGATCAACAAGATGCATGTGGCAGAGCTGCAGTCCAAACCACCAGCAATGCCAAAGTCAGCCGGCACTGGCCATGCATTTGTGCCTGCCACCTCCAGAGTCATGACACTGGCTGAAGCAGCTGCCATGACGGAGCAGCTGCGTCACTCTGAGCAAGCTGTCAACCAAGAGGTGATGTACTTTCCGGCACAGTGCATTGCCCGCCCTAGGTCTGGTTTCAGTGGTGTTGCATTACGTGATTGTCAAGATTGTCATATTGGTAGGCCTTACAGGGATGCACAAGACGGGCTGCTCTGGAGAGACAAGATTGTCCTGCATGTATCTAGCTCATCATGAGCTGGAAAGCGATATTGTTGTTATCATTAGTGCGTTGTGTGTCTGTTTCAAGCTTCATCAAAAGCTGTCTTGTCTGACATTCTTATGAAGGGCCGGAATTGCCAGGATAACATTAGCATTGCATAAGAACTGTAGACCAATGTTTGCGCGAGTTGTGTCATGTCAGAACGCTCTCCATGCCTTGTGGCATTGCAGCAGTTGTCTCAAGACGGACCTGCGTGCAACGTCATATCAGTTCCTAGCTCATGCACATTGCAAGCATATGCTGTGCCAAACCTGCACATGACATTGTAAAGAACACAGCAACAGCTTCTCAATGGTCTCCAAGGTTTGTGCAATCCATGCTTTGCAATATACTCTACAGGATAAGGTATTGACCAAGCATGCTGCCTACACAAAACAGCATGCACCACACAATCTGCATGTGACTGGTACCAGGTTGCTGAGAAGGCCCGGCAGAGGCACCAAGAAGCAGCAGCTGCTTCCAAGCATGCCTTGAAGTCTTCCCTCTACTGGAAGGGAGCGATAGGCAGAGCCCACTCCAACTTGAGGAGATCTGCCCTTCAGCAAGTGCACCAGGCCAACAGAGATGCCAAGCATGGTCTGGTGCAGATGGGGCATGGCAGGCAGGCCAAAGGGAAGCAGCACCACCACGATAGGCAGCTGATGAGCAACTACCACGGCCAGCTGAACATGCTGAAGGCCTTCACTCTGCGCACAGACATGCAGCACCGGTACAGCCTGCTTGTTTGTGCTGTGGTTGACCATTGGCAAGGCATCAGCAAATTTGCTACACACAGCATGTGGCCTTGTATACTGGTGTTGACCAGACCCCATCATCACGATTGTGCTGCTGTCATTGTAGTGTCCCGTGCTGTGGAGCACAAGCACATGGCTGCATGCCATAACGCTGTAGGAGGGCTCGCCATTGCTGTCACTCTGCACCAGAGAGTCCTCATCAACTGCCATGTATGCAACTTTTCTCTTTTGAGCCATTCAAAGTTTGTCGTAACTGCTACAAGCTGAGAGTGTTGTGTCACTCATATGTCCCAGGGAGAAGTTGGAGACAGAAGCTGCCTGGGCAGCTGTGCTGGAGGAGCGCGAAGCAGAAGCAGAGAGGCAAGCACGCATTCTGCATCAGCAGCAAGCAGCCCAGCGTGCAAAGCAGGTGGCTGGTGAGGAGGTACGTGCCATCCCAGTCCTGGCGGGGAAGAGGCGGCTGGACATCCTGCGAGAACTTCAGGACCTGGTGGACACCCGGTGCGTCACCTTTTGCTCTACATTGCGTCCCTTGGCAAATAGCGGTGAACATGGCATTTTGCATTTGTTTGGAAACACTGGTACACTGAGCAAAGCTGGTCTGCAGCTTGAAGTTCTGGATGCGTCATTCTGTTGCTGATCATTAAGCATGCCCTTCTCGAAGCTTCCTCTCTCTTTGTGCGCAGCCTCATCAGTTTTCTACCCTATAATCCTGAAGATGGCTCTGTGTTCTTCTCTTCATCTTGTCAGGTTTGCATACAGTCACATCATTTAACAGCACTGCAAGGCATGAGGACTCAGCAAATTATATCGTACTTCGCAGAATTTCACAAAACTGTGGCCAAACACCAGCAAACCACTGACAATGCACAGAGTCAGAATTTGCTACAGCAAATTTGATGCAGCCAAGAAAAAATAGGGCTGTCTTGTAGGCGAAATGAGGAGATAGACAGCTTAGAGAGGACAGCACCATCCGGGGGTGTATGGGGCTCACAGCAGCAACCCCCCTGGTGGAATGTGCTGCCTCTGACCATGGTTGGGTCTGTTTCTGATCCCGAAGTCAGCAACCTGATCACTACCGTCAACGACAGCGCATTTTGGGCTGGAAAGGAAGAACAGCACCGTGTAAATCTAGCAGCACAAGCTCAGCATGCAGTAAATATTGACGTTAGCGTCAAAACGTCCGGCTTCCAGTTTGCTGGGCTCACAAAACCATCAGGGCTAACAAAGTGATAGCTCAATGGGGGTTCTGAGTCAGCTTCTACACAAGTCCAGCAGTGCTTGGTGAGACTGGTGATCAGCCACAGTGTTGCTTTGAGCATACCTGCCCGGTACAAGCATCAGAAGCAGGCATCCTTGGGTGTGTAATTATGCCAGAAATGGCAAACTAGTTAGTAGGTGATTGTGTTTAGCTACGCAGCTACAGTTGTTGCTTGAGCCCCAGGCAGCTGCCATGGTGTCAGCTGTGCCAGTTTTAACTTGATGCTCAGTGAAGAATTTGTGAAGCACACAGCAGCAATGCTGCATATGCGCACAGGCATATGCAGATGATAAAAACACAGCTACTTCACTGCACAACCGGTATGTTCACAGTCTGTTGAAACCTGGCATTCCATGCTATCATGGAATTATTTACAAAGCTGCAAGATACCAAGACGATGTATGCTATTATACTGATTGCATACATTTTTGTTGAACTCATATGTGCGATAAATGCTATATAGCATGCACTTGTCAGCAACCCTCACAGAACTGTAACATCTGTACCAAACAACATATCAGGCCCATGTGTCAGCCTCTATGCCCCTACCACATGTGTCACAAACTCCCTACCACATGTACACCTTAAAAACAAATGGCGAATTAGGCAAAGAGCTGATCATGAAAATGTCTTCGTTTGCAAAATATGTGGGCTCCTCATGCAATGTCACAGAGTAATGAGCACTGTCATCAACTACTTCACAATGCAATATTTTAAGAGCCTTTAGGGAAGACAGCTTGATCACAGAGGATAAATGGCATTTGATATACTCTGGACTGGTGCTTTCTATCTGCAGAGCTGTCAGTGTGGTCAGCCTGGCTAGCATGTGCAATTCTTCATCAGTGGGATGACCCAGAAGGTCTAGATCCCTGAGTCGGAGCAGTTGCTGCAATCCTTCCAGATTTGCATTGCTGAACTGGTCCATGTGTAGGCTTGTCAGCCTGGACAGGACAGCAAAGGTGAACTCACGTGGGGCTGCGGTTGCCAAGGACAAGTGTTTCAAGCTTTGCAACTGTGTAAGGTGTTGGAAAGTCTGCCTGGGCTCATCCCACTCAGTTTCAACTTTGAGACTGACCAGGTGCGGGAAGTCAGTGCAAGAAAGATGAGGTAGAGTCTCCTCCCAATTAATGCAATACATCAGCTCCAATTTCTCTATATGTGTCAACATGAAGACTGACTGAAGGCTGGCACAACTGTTCACACGTAGGTGCATACTACGTATGTGAGTTAGGCTGGCCAAGCCTCTTGCTGACACTGCATTCATGAAGCAGCCTAGCTTTAAGCTTTGCAAGTCATGGCAATCCTTGAGCATAGCTTGCAGCTGATCATCGGTGACCTCCTTGCCTTCTGACAGTCGACCCTGCGGGCAGCAGGGATCTGCAGGGAACGGCTTCGTGTTGCTGGAGCACAAAACGCGGCTTACTTGCTGGTGCGACCCAGTTTTTACAAACCAAATGGTGGGGAGGCAGCTGTACTGCGAACGTCCAGGGCCCCGGGGCGGGAAAACAGCGAAAGATTTGTTTGAGAAGATCATGACTTGCTCCAGCCCAATTCGACGTTTGCGAAACTTGCATGCCGAACGTTGGAGCACGGTACGAAAGTCACTGGAAGAGACGGTAATAGCAAGCCCTGCAGAGGCTGGTGTTGCATCACCGAAAAATGCATCTCACCTTTGAACACATTGACTTTTGATTTTGGCAAGGCAATTCGGCCTGCCGCACGTGGGGGCGAAGGCCCTTGACTTGACACCTGAGTTGCCATGTGACCAACAAAAAAGACTCTGTGATGAAGTGAGAACAATGCAATACAGATCATGAATGTTATGATGTATCGGTTTTCGATGAGGTCTGGTTCAAAGCCAGGTGGAATTGCCAACAAACGCGGATCAAGGTGGTGCACAGGGTCAGCGCTGCTGTCAATGTGATGGGTGATGTACCCCACACATCAGGGCCTTCATGATTGCAGGCAGACTTGCCAGCTGGGCTGCAAAAATTCAAAACGTGTTGCTCAGACACAGCCAATCTCTCTCAGCTTTCCTTTGGAAGCACAAAACTTGCCAGTGTGCGGACCATCAGTAGCTAGATCAGCATGCTGATCTGCATGCAGCAGACTGATCTTGACATTAACTTCGCTTGGCCTCCAAGAGCCGGGAGAAGTAGAAGCTGGTGGCTGTCATCTCTCTCTTTGTGACTTTAAAGCCCGCTTGTTGCAGAGCAGCCTCTACATCTGCCTCAGCATGGAGGTACGCCCTGGTTGCCTGTAATATCCAGAACCTTCTCAGTACTTGGCAGTGTCGAGCTGTGTGCAGAACTCACACAACACTTTGATGTTGCAAATCTTGGATGGCACAGGATCTCATACAGGTACATGAGTGTGCATCAACATAAAACACACTCAAACTGCCAGACTGAACAGCATTTGTCTTGTGCTGCCAAGGGTTAGTACTCAAGGCCATGCTGGGCCACTTTGTGAAGACAGTGGACTATCTGCATGCTGAATGCCACACCTACTGCCACAGCACTTGTTTCGGTAAGAAATGATGTCCCCAGCTGTATACAAAAGCTGAATCGCTCCTTTTAGTCAATGCTGCTAGTTTGCAGCTGTAACATTACCTTTGAGGGGCCTGGGAAGAGCTCTCCTATTCGCTTTAAAATGGAATAGGCCAAAGTCTTGGGGGCAAAGCTGATGATCAGTCTGTCCTCTGCCAAACTGGCCAGGTGCTTGATCATACCATTGGCTTTATCCTGCAACCAGGCAAACCAAGCACCTCATTGGCCAAGCAGAATTGTTTCCTGCTTCACAGACATTAGAACAGCAGAGCTGATACCTTCAGCCCTCCTGGATTTGTGAATGCATGCTTCTGAGGTGGTATATCTCACACCGCTAGGGTTTGTCAGCACACCTAAACTTGAATCTATATAGGTTGCAATTTTACAAAGCAACACACACAGGGAAGACTCAAGCAATCAGCCTTGAGTAATTTAGCAGCAGACACATGGCATGCATGGGCTGCAGCATTGTGGCAGCTGGCCAGAGCTGACCTAAACATGTCCATTACATGTACTACATGTAATGATTAATGCTAAGAATGCAAGCTGGGGGTGCTTACTCCAGCCATTGAATGCCCCCACAGGTACGCATAGCTGACAGGTGACACATCATCAGCAGTGCATAGTGTCTATGGTGTTTCTTGGCCTGTGCATATTGAACAATGTGCCTACTAGTTGCAGCATGTGTGTTGCCATGATACATTCTCAAGAGACCTCATGCAGCTTGCCTTACAGCGCAATCGACTGCAGTAGTTTCTGTCAAGGGCTGCAGCGTATGGCGGAGAGCATTACAGAGCACAGCTTGCTATGGCGCTCATTTCAGCCTTGTTTACTGTATACCGCATCATTGCAGCAATGGTGATAGGTCGACAATACACTACTGTGAGGCCACTGCATTGCAGATACACGAAAGTGAAAGGTAACAGACTTGGTAAAAGGGAGATGACCACACCTGGGGGTAGTGAATCATGACATCCAGGCAGACAACAGTATGGAAGGAGCCGGAGATGGACTCTAGGTCTGTGGCTGAGAAGGTGGGGGGTGTGCCAGCTGGGGGCTCCCCACTGGACACGGCCTGCTCATACCGCCTCTGAGCTTCATTGGCCATAGAGCTGGAGATGTCGCTGGCTGACACTGCACCACCCTGCAGACCAACACCAATCAAGGTCTCAGCTCCAAGCCGGTTAGTGCAGTGCTGCTTGGGCAAAACTAGACGCCTCAAAGTGTAATGTACACTTCTTGGTCAGGCAGCACAATGTATATGTGCCCAATGAAATAAAGTTGCACAGCGTTTACACAGCCTGAATTTGCTTTCACATTGTTTATGGCAAAGCTGCAAACGACAGGACAGTGGTAAATGGCATGACCTCATCCGTGTGCTGCTAAGACCAGCATTAAATAAGTTGGTGCTACACAATAGTGTCAATGCCAATGTGGCTTAAGCAGACAGTCAAAGGTACAGATGAGGCAGCAGCTATGATGCATGGAATAGCATCAGCAGTGCATCAGCAAGTTGTGAGACGCTAGCAAGTCTCTTACCCTGAGGGCCAAGGGCAGCGACAAGCTGCCTGTGCCACAGCCAGCATCGCATATGCTTGTGCCCTTCACCCCTCCTTCTTCATCAAACCAATGCAACACTTTGTCCACGGTCTGCTGATGGCCTGTACGGATGTCTAATTGGACCTGCATCAACCAAAATATGCAAGGCTGACCAATGCTGCTTCTTGAAAATGGCTGCCACACAGCTGCTGCCATTCCTGAATTTGGCTCAGATGCAGGCAAATCTCACCGCCGAATGATTGTATCAAACAAATATCATCCACAGAAACAAAGTCCCAAAGCATGGCCATGTTCATTTGGCAATGTAGCCTGGACTGGCAAGCTTGTTGTGATTGAGTTACACACTGAGTGTCTGCAAAAGCGCTTTTGTAAATGCACATGCAGCTAGTAAGGCCAGGCATAAAGCACCTTGTTCACGTCATCAGTGCTGCCATATATTCTGTTCCATCTCTCGAATCCAGTCCCATCAAAGTATGACTTGACGGAGTCCTTCTCACTGCCACCTGCTGTGGCAGTCTGTGCTGTACGCCTGCACTGCACTACCAAGTGTTACAAAACGTGAACGTGCTAGACAGCTGATGGTGGGGACTCTAGCACGTCGCACCTTTTCTGAGGGTCTGTAGCTATGAGAGCTGCTGACAATGCTGCTATCGCAGCTCCACCGCCGAGCGCGAGTGGAAGAGTTGCGCTCGCCTCTGCGAGGCTGCTGACAGCTTCAGATGCATGTGCAGACCCCACACATGCAAACTGCTGTGCGGTCAAGAGGCTGGCGGCTATTTTTAGGCGATTTATGCTGGTGATGCGGCTGTCGTGCGACTGGTTTTTCGATTGACTAGCAGTGCAGTGTGCACGTCGTCTTTGGCGGGTCTGGTTGCTCTTAGCGCGATGCACAACAGGGAGATTGCCATGCAGGCGGCAACTGGGAACCGTTTCAGCTGCACTGTTCAACATCCTGCAATTTGAAGTGGCACTTTTTGCTTCTGCAACATTGCACAGTGTATCGGTTCTTATCCCGGTGCATAGGGTTTAGTAGAACGCACATACTCTCAGACAGACGCTATGACGTCAAATTCAAAGTAACTGGCCAGGAAGCCAGTTGAGTCATCACCTCTGTACAGCTTGTGATCTCGAAATGGCTTTAGACAAGCGCACTACGAGTCTGAAGCTCAGACTGGTGGCGTCAGGGAGGCGGGCAACGAGCACTTGCTGGTGCACCCACCCAGTCACCTCTTCGAGGCAGTGATGCAAGCAGCGGAACTGATACAGTTGCGACCTGCGCTGTATGAGCCTGAATCGAGAGACTCTGCGTATGCAAGGCATGTCTGCTGACGTGGAGTTCACACTCTGGGAATGGGAGCAAGCGGGTATCTTGAGTAATGAAGAGCTGCTCCCAACCTTGCCTCCATACGTTCAGCCAGCCTTGATACACCGGGAGGGCAGCTCAAAACGTAGCAATGGGAATCAATCACACGACAATAGCGTCCCGTCATTTGACCCGAGCTTGTACAGGCAAGACTTGAACGTCACGCAGGCCACACAGGCACCACCGACCACAGCAGACCACACCAATAAGCTCATTGGGGAGCAGCAACCAGATCTTGTAGGAAGCTACAGCAAAGCAGAGTATGGCCGTAGACAGGCCAGCAATCGAGAGCATCAGAGGCGTTTTCGCCTCCGTCAGAAGGTGTGTCTGGCTGCTTGCCGCAAGGAAGAACTTGTTGAGCTATTGACTTACAGAAGACAGGCATAACTTGCATTCTCTGGCGTCAGGAACGAACACAAGCTGTGGAACAGCAGCTTGCCATAACTCAAGCAGAGCTGCAAGAGCTCAAGGAACGGCAGCTTCAATTAGAGCTGTTGCTGGAGAAAACACAGAATACTCAAGATGAAAATTTGCAGGATAAGGTAAGCTGCTCAGTATCTGAAAGTTGATATATGATGGATTGTTGCAGAGCAAGCATCAAGCTTTATGCCCATTTTATGTGCTCAGCAACCTTTCAGGCACATGACTTGCTTTGCACATGTCAAATCATGCTAAGGTATTGAGCATGCTTGGTGCGTAATGTCTGCAATGGTGCTGGCATGTGATGAACGGATGTGATGGCATGTGGATTGTCTGTCATGTGTATCTGGTTTTGACAGGATGGGGTGACAGACGGTCTGGCCAAAGGCAAGAAAAACCTGGATGGGACTCCACTCCTGAGCGTGAGTCTCGTCAATCGGCAGGCTGTGATGACCACCGAGGAAGTCATGCAGATGTCAATACAAGACTTCTCTGCTTTGTGGGCTGTAAGTTGTCTTTTTTACAAGAAATGTTGTTTCTGATGTAGCCTGCAGTGTCCCATGGATGACATCACATGCTTTCTGTTGTCACACATTGCACTTACATCTTCTGCATGAGATGGTATTGTGCACAACGCATGTGTTAGCCAGGACGTCTGCATTCATGTCAACATACCTCTGCATTCCTAATCGTTGCACAGTCACTGCCATAAGACAGTTTCCCATAGCTGCATGCATCAGTGATGATAAATGCATCACAAAGCAGTGACGCAGCATGCTTACATTCTTACTCCCCTCTGACATGCTGCATGTTGAAAGGATCAATTGTGTGCTCTGCAGGACTACATCCGTGAGATTGGGTGCTGTCTGCTTCAGCTGCCTGGGCAGGACGGTGATGTTGCGCAGAACAGATTGCATCAGCTTACTTTTGAGGCCATCAGGTTAATAGGCAGGCGTTTGAGGCTGATTCCTGATGACGGGCATAGGGCTCTCACTATGGGCGCCAAAAACAAGCTGAAGCCAGAATTCTATGTACACCTCCTGGTGAGTCAGGTCTGCTGCGTGGTTCTGGAACGCGCTGACCGTCGTGATATGGAGGCTGTTTGATGATATACCTTGCCTTGGTGTACAGCTACAAGTGATACTCCACAAGTGACAGCCTGTTGAGACCATGTATGACGCTATGATGCGTGTGCTCACAGCATATTGTTTCCTATCTGTTCAGGTGCAAATTTGAGTGTGCTTCCTTCAACCATTCAGCGTTTGCTTTGATACAAGCTGTTTCAGACACAGCTGCATTGGGACTGAGTGAGTGTCAGACTTTATTGCCTGGCCACTAACAAGCTGACATGTGCAGATGATGCTTGGCCTGTCTGAAAACCAGATGAAGGATATGATGTTGCTGCGGCAGCTGTACTTTACTCGAAGACATCTGCTGAGAATGAAGCGCTCTGAGCTCATGGCTGGTGGTCATGGCAGGACAGCCCAACCTACAGATGATGCGCCCAGAGTGTCAGATCTGGCAATTTTGTTGAAGGAGAATGCCTTTGACGACCACCACTTGCTGTATAACATGACCCGGGCAATCTACTGTGGGGTAAGAGATGCCAGTTCCTGGGTGGAGTGCCAGTATTTGTTACATATGCTCTCAGCACAAGTCTACATGTGAGCCTTGAAACAGGTTCGGCTTACTGTCTGCCAGCAGCTTTTAAGCTGCATCCATGATTTTGATCATGTTTGGTTCCCCCCTGTTCCTTCTACCTCAGCACTATCACCTTGAGTGACACACAGAGCAGCTATGATATATGTCAGCATGCGTCTAATGTGCTGTGCGCTGTCAGCACAGGTGTTGAGCATGAAGCAATCTGGGGAGGTGATGGTGCACTCATATCCTAGTTTGCCGGTGTTGGAAGACATGCTGAACACCTTTGCAGCTGAGAGGGGCATCTTATCTGCTGAAGTCATCATAGCCAAAGCTCAGGAACATCCCATGGAAGCTGAGTTGACTGCGTTCTGGCAATATGCAAAGTTGGTCAACCCTGATGTTGCCCCGAAATATGACTATGTACCCTTCTGTGACCATGTGCATGCTGCCCTGTCTGTGAATTTCCAAGCATCCAGTCATTGAAGGCACTTGACAGCAACATGATGCCAGATTCAGCTGTCTAGCAAGCTTCTTTGCCCCCTGCAGCGAAGAGTTCTGAAGCTTGACATACAGTTTTTTTGGGCCTGCTGACAGTTTAGGAAATTCTGTGGCTGCAGACTATCATATGCATGAAACAGCCCAGTCAAGTTCAGTTTCATTCGGCGTTGTGCATTTCTGACTTGTTCATTTGTTTGGTTGTGTTTCTACACAACCTTATCCTCACAAACTGATGGCCATTGTGGCAACTCAGCTTCTGATTGCAATTGAGATCATGGCTCAAATCTCTGTTGCAGGTGAATCTTGAATGAACTGTTTTAGACCGTTAAATTTTATGTTTTTGTTAAAGTAAGTTCTGTGGCCCAATTGACAGGGACTGTGCATCGCAGTTTCTATGGTGCCCATGTTTGGTGTATGCGCATGCATATGCTTCATCGTTGTTAGTCTCTAGACATTTATTTTGTATCTTTTGGCTTGCCAATTGGCATATTTTCGTTTGAAACCTGAGCAGTCACCGATAAAATTTGATGCGTGTGCCTATATCAACATGAACGCAGTCGTCTGTGGGATAGTCGTCTCTAGAGAGCAAAAGGCCAAGGGTAGCTTTGGGGAGCTAGACTCGAAGCTACTTGAGTCATCGCATTCTAACATCCGCACTTCATCTTCGCAGTAACTGGCGACAATAGACCTGACGCTAGCCATGATGACACCGTTGACATGAAGCTGTACCGTACAACTCTCAGACACTCTCGATTGGGCATCGTCTATTCACTGAACGGGACGGTCGTGACGCAGTGATGCGTGTGCCAGATCTTGTCCAGTTGCAGAATGCAAAGCTGCAGTTCGAACCGAACACAGTTCCAGATGCAAGGCCAGTCACCTGACATCGAGTTCTCACTTTCAGAGTTGGAACAAGCTGGCCTTCTGGACATTGCAGAGCTACACTCGAGTGAGGTCTTAAGTCTTCCGCGACCCTCGGCACCCTTGGCACAAGGGGTTAGGCGCTCACACAACGATGAAGTTAGCCATTTGCAGCTTGTCGTGAGCCAAACAGAGCTGCAGCGCCAAGCCGCGAGCAGCAAAGCCCTCAGCTTTCTACCACAAGTGCAGCCAGAACTGGACACGAACGTGAAGTCTCATGCGCTCGAGTTAGAGCACGCGTCGGAAGTGCTTGGCACACGTAGTTCCAGAGCCGAAAATGAGCGTAAGCAGGCAAGCAACCGAGAGCATCAAAGGCGTTTTCGACTTCGCCAGAAGGTATACACAATTGCTTGCAACAGGCAGCTGCTTGACCTATCAAGTCAAAATTGACTGCATGTGCACAGAATAGCTCATGCCCCCAGCGCTTCATTTTTAACATATGAATCTGCATCTGGCGCAGGCAAAGACACAAGCCGTTGAACAGCAGCTTGCGAGTACAACATCTGAGCTACAAAATTTGAAGGCTCGGCAGCTTCAATTAGAGCTTTTGCTGCAGAATGTAGACATTGGGAATGACCACAGTACATTGTCTGCTCAAAATCAGGTGATTTGAGCTGTCCTATGGCTATCTGACAATGACTTTGTCTAAAGGTGTCAAGCACATATTTCCAGCTGCGCCAGCTGGATTGCGCATGCATCTGCTGCAGATTTCTGGGCAAAAAGTGTCACCAACAGAAGTCTATGCTCAACTCAAGAACAAGTCTTACTCCCAAAGCTTACATCGGCATGATACGCTCTGCAATAATGACTGTGCATGCAGGATGCAACATTTATAGTTTCTTGCAGCGGTCCAAACCTTGTGCTGACTTTATGCATTGTTTTGGTAGAATGTTGCAGCCAATGGCGCAGCTAGGCAGAAGCAAAATCTGGATGGCACCCCACTGTTGAGTGTGAGCCTTACCAACAGACAGGCCATGATGACCACTGAGGAAGTCATACAGCTGTCAATTCCAGACTTCTCTGCTCTATGGGCTGTAAGTCTCTCCATGCCTTGATATGCTACATTACCATGCGTGCAGCAGACAGTGTCAATGACTGCCAGTTGCAGCAGAGCAACAGCTGATCCACTATCACACATACATGTGAAGATAATGTGCAGCTGCTGTCCTGTGCCCCTCTTGCACAGGGATTATACAGCAAACCTCTGTGTTGCTCTACAGCACAGTGCTCACAAGCCCAGTCAGCCCTGATGACACACAGTCCTGAAATGAAGAAGACCCATCATCATGCCTGTTCTCCTTGCTGAAGGACAACTGTGTGTGCAGGACTACATCCACGAGATTGGCTCTTGTCTACTTCAGCTACCTGGGCAGGAAGGCAACAGAGTACAGAACAGGCTGCATCAATTGACATTTGAGGCCATCAGGCTGGTGGGCAGGCGGCTGAGGCTAAACCTCACCGGGCATAGAGCTCTCATCAGCACTGGTGTTGGAAGTCCATCTCAAGTAGCTCGAGCCAAGCTGAAACCCGAATTCTATGTACACCTCCTGGTATGATCTGCTCAGGACATGCTATGTGATGCCCTGTCAAGTGGAACAGTTGAGGGTATCCCTGACAGTCTGTGGGATGTACAAACAAAGAGGACAGGCTGCAGTGCCCTGGTCAACCTTGGGTCGCAATATTTTGCTGTAAAGTCATCTATTCCAGGCAAAACTCATTGCTCAAGCTGCCTTCCTGCTGCATTACACGCAACAAGTTGGCTATGTTCTCCTCTGCAAGTGCTGATGTCAGCAAAGGTGCGCAGGGGTTGCTGGACCTGTCTGATGCCCAGCTGGACGATCTGATGCTGCTGCGGCAGCTGTATGTCACCAGACGGCACCTGCTGAATGAGAAGCAACTGGAGCTCATGGCTGGTGCTCAGGAGAAGATGCCCCACCCTGTGGATAGTGTCACCAGGATGTCAGAGCTGGCCACCCACCTACAGAAAAATGCTTCTGAGGATCACAATCTGCTGTATAATATGTCGCGTGCGTTCTATTGTGGGGTAAGTACAACAGCACGACACACTCAAGGTCCAAAGCTTAGCTGGATCATCACATGACTGGGATAACACAGTGTGCTTAAGTGGCATTGCCTGGAGCCTTACATGCCTTTCAGGAAGTGTTTGCTGGTAGTCTGCCAAGAGCTGACACAGCTTTTACCGCCTGGCAACTGAGCTTTGCCTGGCCTGGCCTTGCACAGCTGACTGACGAGCGCACCCAGATTACAAGCTGTGGTTGCATTTAAGCACCTGCTCTTGCTCTTGCATCCAAGGCTTCATGGCTGCTTTGATCATTCGATCATTTTCCCCTGGCAATGCTATGCATGGGCAAATGCAACAGAACCGCCAAGGCTCCAGTGCATGCTTCTCATGCAATGCAATTTGCCAGTGCAGGTGCTGAGCATGAAGCAAGCTGGGGAGGTAATGGTGCACTCTCATCCTAAGATGCCGGTCTTGGAAGACATGCTGAACACCTTTGCATCTGAGAGGGGCTACCCTGCTGATTGTGACCTTGTCGCCACTGCACACACAACTTCAATGGAAGCTGAGTGGGCTGCATTTTGGCAGTACACACAGCTGGTCAACCCTGATGTTGCACCAAGACATGACTATGTACCGTTTTGTGATCGCTCTCATGGCAATCTTTTTGGGAAGTTCCAAAGCATCCAGTCCTTCAAAGCATCAAGCCGGCCATTTGTGAGATCAACCACAGCTTTCCAGCAGCATGCTTTGCCTTGAGCTCAGCAGTACAGTGGCGGCCACAGGGGCTGTACCCTGCCTATGCACTGAACTCTTGACAAGGCTGCAGGCAATTGGCAAACTCCTCTCAGTGCGTTGTTGGTAACTTTTTGATCTTGCTCCTTTTCAGTTTACATTCTTGTTCTGCTCAATCTTCTGAAGATATCCTGCTCATGCCATACGTCCTACAACAAAACTTGGGTTTCTGTGGCACATGCTTTGTTTGAGACACACCATGAGCATACTAGATTGTTGATTGAGTTGATTTCCATTTGCCTGTGTCTTGTTCATAATGTGTGGTAGCTTTATTCTTTCTTCTGTGATGATTATGCATAGATGATTTCGAGATGTCACCTTTGTGCGTGTCAGCCACTTATTTTTCAACACCGGTTGTGACTTTGCTTTTCACCTTGCCTGTGCTGCTTGTACACATGTGCAATGTCAGGTTGCTTAGCAAGCCTCCGTTTGCTGTTTGGGCAGTGCAGGCATTGCAACAATACATTGGACTGTATCTGTTCTGTCAGACACATCCCTGTTATCATGGATGCTTGGAAGAAGACTTATGCACCGTACAGCCTAATACAGCTATATGACTTGGATGGACACTTCATCTGACTGTCCATGTCATAGTGCAGGCATGCTATCATGCATCTTCGGATACGTGTTGCTGGATCCAAATTTTACTTGAACATGTTGATGTTTGCATGCTTTTGACACACAGGTATTGATTAATTCCAGTTCGAGTCATGGGTCAGCAGGACTCCTGCTGCAGGAGCAGTCGCCTGCAAGCTGCTGCCGTCTCGTCCAATGAGTGCCGCTTCATCCCCTGCGTTTGACTTTTACACATCTGGTGCCGCCACAACCTGTCAAATCTTGAGAGTTTCAGCCAAAGCTCGCTGGTTGCAACTTTGATCTCAGCAAGACTTGCTCGTGACTTGGGACTTCCGCCACAAGTGCCGTGCTTGGAGGACTGCTCATAACCTGTGCACAAGCAACGTTCAAAGCAAACTCGCGAGGCTTGCGCGTGCGTAACGCTGGACCACCGGTCTTATGTGAACAATCGCACAGCCATGCATAGTGGACCGGCAAGCCCGTATGCTCAGCCGATTCCAGAAGATGTGTTTGGTCCCATCGAAGATGCAGCAGCAGTATCTGTGGTGAATGCAGGTGATGCTGCTGACAGACGAGCTTGCTCTGCTGTTGCTGACTTTGGGTGCTGCTGGCCTTTCTCTGACCTGCGTTGTGTATACAGGCAGCAGTACTAGTCCCAAGGCTGTCAGCGTCTTGCATAGTCGTGGGGATACTGTCTGGTACAGACAACGTGATGGCACAGATGTGCCTGCAAAGGCAAGTTGCTCACTTGAATCATCATGCATCTCAAATGCTGCACATGCTGCAAGGTAAGATGCTGGACGGCTGTGCAGGTGGTCGCTGTCGATATGGCTGTGTACCCACCGTCCTATGGGGTCATGATAGGTGACAACATCAGAGAGACAGAGGCATCTCGCCTGAGGACCAGGGGATCTGTGACAACCCAACAACTGTCAGAATTATATCAGCCTTCCTTGCCAAACAAGCAGACACCAGGTAGGGCTGGTTGTCTTAATAGCTGTAATTTGTCTTATAACCATCAGTTGCTGCTGTCAGCCAGCCAGCTTCTTCAGATTCATGACTCTCCTTTTGGTCCCACTCGCAACTCTGTGCAAAAGGTATTGCAGCATGTACAGCATGTTAAAGCAGCTACGTACAACAGTACATACAGCATTACATGCAGCACCTCATACACTTCAATGTTATGCATGCCATTGTGCAGCCCAGTGCACTTTGCTTGTGTCAGGAGCTGTTGAAGATTGTTGATCCCTTGCCTGCAGAGTTGGACCTTCAGGGCACAAGCTCTGGGGCTAGCTTTGGAGACTTCACAGACGCAGCTGACACCTTTGCCCTCCCTCATGGTCATCAGCCTACACCTACTAGCTGGCAGTCTGCAGCTGTGCCTGAACCTCAAGTGTCAGGACGCCAGCAATTCTCCCAAGGTTCTTTGACAATGCCCTGGTCAACCGCCCCTTTAAGTGATGGCATGCCATTTGAACAAGACCCTGCAATGCTCTCCTTTCCACAGGCAAGCAAGGGTGGCAGCGCCATGACAAGCCCATGGCCGCAGCAGCACCGGGAAATGTCAAATGGCAGCCGGCCTGCTGTTAATAGCTTCACTCCCGCACATACTGCACTGAAAGATAGCTTTGATGCCATCAGTGATGGTGATGATGGCTTTGGTGACTTTGCTGCAGCTGACCATGTCTCCACAAATGGGGGCAGTCAGGTACAGACATCTCAGCAGCCTGCTGTTGCTGCAGCTGACAGGTCAGCTCTTCTTCTCTCAGCACCTGTGTAGTTACTTACGTCATACCACAACAAGGAGCTGTCCTGCCCAAACAAGGTTGCAAACTTGCTCATGTGCGTCTGACATATCTGTTGCTCATGTCAAGTGGCCGTACCCTGGCTCTGTTCCCTGGCAGAAAGTACACAATCAAGCCTGACAACACTGAACTGCACTTGAGTGATTGCGCCTAATGTGATCGTGCCTTGTGACGCTCCTGACCGCTTTTACAGCTGGTCATTGACACCCTCAGCGTGTGATGTTCAGGTCAGCGCCATTGTCACTGTCCCTGTTTGGAGAAGACAGCAAAACTTCTTTCTCAGAAGAGCTGCCAGCCTCCCTGCAAGTGGGGCCAGTCTGGAACCCTGCTTGGCTCAATCCTCCCTCACCTTCTTCCTCACAGCATGCACAGCAACCCTCAATTAGCCATCCCAACACAATCCCTTATGCATCTTCAGCTGGAGAAGTGCCTTTGCCTCATGCTCAGCATGTTGATGAAGGCCAGTCTGAGTTTGGAAGCTTCACTGGCAATGCCAGTCAGCCCCCTGCTTGGCTGCCTTCTACGCCACCGGTAGAGTCAGCTCAAGATTACCTCTCAGAGGCAGACATGCAAGCTCCCAGCCCACTGCATGCAGCCATCAGCACCAATCAGACTGGGGTCAGCAACCAGCGTGAAGATGGTTTTGCTGGTAGTGCACTGAGGCCTGCCACAGCTGCAGCCAGAGCCTCGTTGCTTCAGAGCATGGACAGATCAGTGCCCATCTCATTGGGGTTGTTTGGAGAACAGAGTTACGAGGA
>JAABUO010002838.1_pt1 | contig 20964 bp, 32 predicted proteins | sample 5559291 | NCBI WGS metagenome assembly JAABUO01 (sample SAMN10711878, study PRJNA513372) | rock metagenome | isolation source: Antarctica rocks | place: Antarctica: Victoria Land, Finger Mt sud
CCAGCATATACAATGCACCTTGTGATGCACTGCAATTTGCAAAGCTACAACCATCAATAGTCGCTGTCTCATTTGCCAAGTAGCTGCCATTGAACAGAGGCAGTCTGCGAATGTTCACCACAGCAAAGGAAGCTGTGCAGTCAATGAAATGAGTGTTTGTCATCAGCATATTTGGCCGAGCAATGCCTACCACAACCGACAGGTTGTTGCCGAGACTGTGGATGTTGGAGAAGGTGCAGTTGTCTATTGCCAAGAAGCTCCCATCAGTGTTGTTGTGATGCAGCGTTGAACCTGCTGAGCTGGCCTCAAGGTTGTCAAAGGTGGTGTTCTTGATGGTGAGATGCTGCCAGACAACATGCAATGCGCCAGAGGACGAGTTGCTGAAGGCAGAAGACTGAACCTGGAAGTGGCTGCTGGCTTTGATATCTGTGCTACAGCTGGAAAGAATGTGATCAGCAGTGCAGCCATAGGAGGTCAGGTTGTTGATGGTGATGTTGGTGGAGTTGCTGAATGTGACCAGGGTTCTCAATCCAGCAATGCTGATGTCCAGCAGGCTTGAGTCTTGCAGAGTCAAGTTGGCAGCTTGCTGAAACACAATCAAGGCAGGTTTGATGGTGTCCTGGGCGTTGAAGACAGGAGTGATGCCTGCACAAAACAAACTGTATCGACCATTTTAACTTGTGCCGTTGTTAACTTGCAATGCACCTGCACAATAGGTCAGCTGCAGCTGGATAGGTCTCAGCCAGGCAGGAAGGCTCAACGACAGGTTCGCGCCGCATGTGACGGGGCAGTATGAAGCACGTCAAGCCAAGCGTGGCATCAGCAGGTGGCAAGGTGTGACCTGAGAAGGAAAGCTCCTGCAGTGCAGGATGTAGCACCACGGTCAAGTTGCCGTTCTCATGTGCACCAGGGAAGGCAACGGAGACTGCTCTTGCTGAATGCGTTAATGTCCGTGAAGCTGCCTGTGACCTCGACGCTGCAAGTCCACGCCCCGACACATGCACATTTGAGCAGGGCCAGGACACAGGCAGCTGCAAGATCACATGCGGTACACCGCATGTCCGGTGCAGTCGCGTGTTAGGCAGCTGTATTTTGATGAGGGTTGCCGCACCGGCCATGATGCTGCACTATAAATCTCGAGCTTATCATCCGGCAAGCTTGTGAGTCATTGTAGCGCACTTGTAACAGGTTGAGCACTAAGCATGATCAAACATCCAAGAATGAAGCTGAACGAAGGCGTTGCTGGCGTTTCGATCTGTCAGATTTTTGATTTTTTTTTGTTTCAGTAGTTTACGCCATGTGTCTCAGTCCATAAACATAGAAACTCGGTGCTCATTGCGTAAGCTTACTTTGCTTCTTAGTCAGCTTTTATCAGGTCCATGGTTGACCAATACACGAACCTGCCCATGCAAGCCAAAATCACTGCTGCAGCCGCGAAGTGCTATGTTCATAGAACCGTGACCAAAGCCCAGCTGTGCACACAGCCTAAACCCTCATATATAAATGCTGCGCGTTGCTTGAAGCAGCAAACAATCAAAAAATTTGCATCAGAGGACTAAACGACATATCCAGCTGCTGCACAGCTGCCCAAAACAGGAAGTGTTGGCGGAAAGATAGCCTGCACCCTTAACACGCGACTTTGTTCTGACCAGACATGTAGTTGCATACAAGAGTCAAGGCACATGTCAAAGTCTGTGTAGCAAGCTTCTGAGGTACAGGCAGCTCTGATGCTCGGCACACCCAGACTAGCAAGCAGATTAGCGTGATGCCTGTGAAGCACAGATTAGCACCAAATGAAACGCTCACAGGAGTTGCAAGCAGAAGATCCTCAATCTGCTGTGCAAAGCCCTTGACAACACCTACGACGCCGGCGACGCAGGTCTGCCAGATGGTACTTTGCTAGTTGCAGTGTGGCCTTGAGAGTAGATTTGTCCTGGCACCAGCGCCCAGTGCCCAGCTGGACTGGCAGAGCTGCCCATGTTGGCTCCTCTTGCAGGAGGCACACAGTATGCAGCACAGAATCTGCAAGAATCAGCGGTTCTGGTTTATGCAGTGCTGAAATCAAACCTTGTGTGCTTGCAGCAAGAGCGCATTATAGGTTTCCACAGCTCAATGGTCACTCAGGCTGCTGTCATGACAACAATCGGCGAGTGCACTCAGAGCATGGTGACTGCACATGGGTGACCATGTGACCATGCCACAGGCGCCTGTATAATGTGACTTCAGCAGGTCAACATTGTACCAATTAAAGCCATGAGTCTTGTTGCTTCTCTCTGAAGTTGACATTTGATGGGCAGAAAACATTATGTCAGAGGCTGCACAGTATATTACATCGCCCAATGCAGCTTGAAGCGCTGATCATGGCAATAGTCTCAAGAAGGGCAGCATCAAAGATCAACTGTGTCCATAAACGAGCTGCAGTACTAGGCTCCTACAGGTGCTCACATACATGTAGCAGTTGCAAACACCCTGCGGTAAAAGAAAGACCCTACGCCACATGCATCCTGTGCTGATCATCTGATTCAGCTGTTTCTGTGCTGGGGCGCATCAGCAGACACCGACCTCAGAGCTCACATCACGCTGGTTTGCTCATTCGCTGCAGCTCTGCAATGATACCTCTGACATGAGCACTTCCAACAATGGCCACAACAGACTGCACCTCTTTGTGTTTGTATACCCCACTACCATGACCAGAGGGACATGCGTCTAAATCCACAGCATTATCTGGCATCATGTATTTCCATGTCTGCCCAGTAGTACCATCAACAGTTCTGATGAAAGCAGGGGATCCTGCTGTACCTGCGTCAGCTGTAAGCTGTTTGTGACATATCTAAGCATCATGCACGCTCAAACAGACAGGTCCGTTCTAGAATCTTGGCAGGGTATAAGCCACTGTGACATGTTCATCAAGCTAACTGCACATGCTCTCACTTGATCAAGGTGCATGGAGCTACAGTGCTGCATATGCAGCAAAACACGCAGGAAATGATGGATAGCTGTATAACAACCTGTCGGTACAGTACTAGATGACTCTGTCGCAAATACCTCCATCTGCTGCTTGAGCAGGAATGTAGTAGCTGGGTAATAACACCATACCATGCCTGGCTACTTCAGAGGCATGACTGCACAAAACCGGTTTTTCACTTACCAGTGGCAGCCGCCCAGATGGTCTTGGCCATGTGAACATCCCTTTCATGGATGACAGGCTCTAGTGCTCCTGGCCAACTCAGCAAAGCATCCTCTCCCCAAAGCTTCACAAGCTCCTTGCTGCCATTCTGTGCAAGCAATGCAGCTTTGCTTGTGCAGATTTGAATACGGCACACCTCAAGAAAGCAGTCTGCTAAGAAGTGGTTGCCAACATGGGCATTGCACTGTGCCAAAGCCCATAGCACAGCAGCAAGTCTTCACTGGCTGCAGAACAGCTGTCATTCAACAATGCGCAAGCCTGACTTGTATACCACAACCTGTGTTTGCTGCCATGCTGTCGTGGTGCTATAACCAAAGCAAAGTTTGCAAAGTAGCACAGCTGCAGTTGTAGCTGTAGCAAAGCTGTAGCACACACTCACTTGCAGAGGCTCCTTCAGATCCACAGCTTCTTCAATCTGCTGTGGACTCAACCGGCTCAGCTGCCGTATCTCTACCAGCGGACCCAAGACAGAGTACAAACCCTTGCTCAGCACACCCAAGCTGACTGCTGTTGCCACAGGTAACAGCTCAGATGGCAGAGCGTGAGTGGCAGATGATGCTAGGGTTGCTAGCCCGAGAAGTAGAGCTGCGCTTAGGTATGGAGCTGTGCCATTCCAGATGCCCTGGCTCATTCGCTGGCTCATGGCAATTGCAGGCTTGTCTCCAAGATGGACCTGCATGAGACAGAGCAAGCCAGTTAGGGGTCTGTTTGGTGACAAGCTGATGCATGCTGCATGCCTGACAATGTTGTCAGCAACATGAGTTTCATGCAGATCAGCATGAGAAACCACTTCATAGCAGTGGACATCTCAGTGCTCTTTGAGTGCAAGTTGCCAAAGACCTGCACAACAGGTGCTGTTTCCCACAATGAAATGTCCAACTTACGCTGTTTCACCTCAAATTATGGCCAGCCAAAAGAGAAGTCAGACTCAAAAAAAATGCGCTTGTCAGTATATACTTTTCATGGACATTCTGCACCTCTAAGGATCTAATAGACACATGTTGTCAAAACAAAAAGGAATCTGATGGAACAGGTATGTGTAGGCCATGCAGCCCGTTTTGCACGTGACTGAATGCCTGGTAAGTCTCTTGTACCTGTGACGCTCCATGTTGAGCAGCTGCTTGAAAGGCTGTTCTCCAGGTTTCACCTGACGCCACTCCCACTGCCTCACCTGCCTCCCTCTGATACCTGCACCACACCACCCGTGTGCATGTACTGACATCAAAAAGATGCAGAAGCTGCTGGTGTACCTTGGGCTCAGGGGGCCTGAACCCAAGACCAGAGACTGCCCCTTCATGATCTGCCCAAGCAGTTGATGTGCAACACTCATGGTCCAAATCAGTTCCCTCTGTGGGTACAAGTTTACACAACGTGCAGGAAACAAACGCCAGGCTACAGATGGTGTTGTTTGTCGAGTTATTCATCAAGACATGTGTGCCTCCAGGGTGAGGTACAATGATGTCATGCCTAAGACAGACATACTCAACTATCTGCCTCACATCAGGCAACACTAACAAGCCTTTCACCAGAATACAATTGTTCATAGACTTGCACACATGTCAGGACTCTCACTTGGCATAAGTCTGTGTCACAAAATTAGTAAAGGGGTTGACAGCGCCGGATGGGTTGGCATTGAAGCGTCCCGAGGTGGAAACTTGTGAGGCATCCGTTTCCTGCTGAGACCACGGCCGCCATTGCGTAGGCTCAAAGGATGTACCAGTCTGCTGGCGCCCTTCTGCAAGCATAGCATGAAATCACCCATTCAAATGCATAACAGCTCCGTGCAAATCACCCTATGGTGTCTGATGATGTCGCTGTGAAGTTAGCTTCAGAGTTGTGCGTCAGGTTGCCTTGGTGTCACAGTGGCCTGGAACAGCCCCAGAGTCACTATGGAAACTCAATGTGGTCACATGCAGCGATCCTGCCTGGCAATGGTGACAGATGCAAACAAGTGTGAGAGAGCAGACCAAACACCAGCAGCAGTAAGATGCTTGTCTCCTGCTGAGCAAGGCTATCACTGTTACAAGTCATAAGCGCATGAGCTGCATCGTTATGAAACATGTGCTGGAGTGACAAGTACCAGAGGAGCTTGTAAACAAGCTCATGACAGCATACAGTCATGCTGCAAGAGTCAGTGAGATTGTGCGCAGCAACAGGCAACTGTGAGGCACCTGTGATGTTGTTGCTTTCAGCACGATGCAGGGAGGGCACTTGCTGAGACATGGGCTGAAAAGGTTGGATGCCCCAGCCCTTGCCTGATTTGGCACTGTCCTCCAGCCCTGTGATGCTAGCTTCATTAGCAGCTTCCACTTCTTTAATGGTAGCACTGATCTTGCCAGTGTCTACACCATCAAAAGCAATCTTGACATGTCTGCAGCCTTGCTCATTCAGGCGTGCCTGCATGCTGTCATGAGCTTGTATCAATGCTGTGACGGACGACATCCCTTGATGGCTCTGAGCCTCTGCAGTCTGTAGAATGTGTTGCAAGCTTTCTGCAAAGGACTGAGGGCTGCCAGAGAGCTTCATGCTTTGTATGGGTGGTAGATTTCGTGGTTTGACTTGAAACTGCAGGCTGCCAAGGGGAGCTGCTGGATGCATCTGCACATGCAGACACACTGACTGTTGTTTGCAGACAGAATAGCTTATTTTTTGCAGCCCAAGTTGCAACATGTTTGCCTGGACATGCATGCAAGACAGGGCAAGCAGACGTATGCCATCAATGCAGCTGGTCGGATTGCAGATCAAGAGCTGAATGATGGTTGACTAAAGGGACATCCGCTTGTCCAGCAGGGTCTTGAGTGTGTATGGCAACAAGCTCCGTGCGACTACCTGATGACCACACTGTGCAGCAATCAGCAGTAGGGACACATTGCATAATGAATACCTGATGTTTGCCAGGGACAAAAAGGGGTGCATCTCTGGTGGAGGCTGGCTGAGTCATAGGTACAATAGATGCAAATGCGCCAGAGGCCAGCAGTTGAACACAGTCTTCTTCAATGTCATGTGCAGTGAAGGCTCTGCCACCCTGGCACGTGAGTGTGAAAAGAAGCTTCTTGCAGGCATTTTTGCTTGAGTGCGACATGCCTTGCAGGTCAATGGCCCTAGTGTGCCAGTGCTGGGGGGGTGGGCCAGAGGGATCTGTCAGCAACTGCACCCTGTCTTTGCAGAGCTCCAGCAGGACAGCTTCCGGACTGATCGCAGCAATCATCTGAGCTACATGGCTGCAGGACTGCCGGGAGACATGGGAAACGCCAAGGACACAGACCTGAACGGGTCTGCCTTCCACCGACAGCTTGAGCTCTGCGACATATTTGCTCAGTTGCTCTGGTGTGACTGCCTCAAACGAAGCGGCGTCTTGCGCGTAAGACTTGCTAAGAGTTGCTGATTGTGCTGCCGCCGTGATCACGAGCTGCCCGTAACCGCATTTGCTGGTACGCGGCAGGTGAGCCTTGTTCAGAACAAAAGCTCGACCAACCGCAACTTTGGTAGGATGCGTTAGGCTCTGTGTCAAACAATGCACACGTTTTGAGCAAGATTGACTCATCATGTCCATTGACCTGGACCCGCTACAGCTCAGTAGCGCGTCGCCCTACGACAACAACATGCTGCATGTCAGGCTTAACACTTTTGAACGGCGGCGACGCAGCAACCCATCTGATACGAACTTCGCGCTCAATTGCATACGCGGCTTTGTCGCTGATTGTCACACTGTGCGATCAGTTGCGATGCATGTTGTCAATGTGAAGCTGACAGATAAATCAGATAATGCGCTTAGCGTAAGACATGCACGTGGACGCTTTCACGCTGCACGTTATAATACAGTTAAAGGCTGTGTACGTGTGTGGTCTACACCTGAAGGTATATATATATATTTGCCTACTGGTGACCGGCATTGTTTTGAGTGTCCAGCGGAAAGTCCCTGCACTTTCATTTTGGCACTTGTCAACACAGTTTGCCATGCATGTGCCGGGTTGTATATATATCAGCTTATAACTGAGGTGAGAGAGCACTTGCAGGCCTAGCTGAAACAATAGATTGGATCTCAGAATACGTTGCCGGGGACGCGCTGTACTGCAAAGCCTGGTAAAATGCTTGAATCATAGATGTCAGGCTTAGTTGCGCAGAAGTGAACTATGACTTGCTGCTTATGACGCAAAATATTTAGTTGGGGTCAAAACAACATTGAAGCATTGACATTGGCTGGCATGTTGACATGTTATACAACTAGATGATCCAGTGTTGGCCTCTCACTTATGTCTCCAGCCATGTGCCCTGATGTTCCAAGCTTGCGCCTAGCGTGGTTCCCTGGCTGAGCTTGAAGCCTGTCTGTGCCATGCTGAGTATGTACAAATGATGGTAGCTGAGTCCATTTCTAGAGATTATAGCTGGAAGCTGCTCGCCACATTTTACCAGACACAAGCAAATACCCGTAGTGTGATGATGGGTTATAGCTGAAAAGGAAAAGTGCTGGTCTCTTATCATAGTATGGCAGCTGTGTGATGCGGCATCATCCATCATCTCAGCTGTTGGCTTGGCTGCATACCATGATGCCAGCTTATCAGACACGTGCTATTGCCAAGGGACTTTGTGTTGCCTACCAAACAATAAATTGAAATGACAATGATGTACATTAGACATGTCTGGCGACCGGCAAGGAGGAGGGACGCTGACGTGGCAAAATGTTACTCTCAGCATAATATGTGTCACTGAAGAACGCATGCGGCTAAGCACTGCAGCTTGCACACAAGAAACTTCTGGAAAACCAGCTCCTGACTTGCAATGGTGAAGGTTGGTACAATTTGCAGACGTTCAAGGCATCTTGGCAACACTAGCTTCACGCAAACATGTCAACTGCATTGTGTGCAAGCCATTCATTGTGAGAGGATGAGTGCGACACACTGCTGTATGTGCATTTAAGCAACAGTGCTGCTGCATGGCACACACTGGACTGCCTACCTACAACCACTGATCCATTGCCGTCATCCAAATTCTTCCAAACTCATAGGAATACTTCTTGCGCCCTTGTGCTGTGTGCTGTTGCAAAGTAGGCACACGGTCTCGCCAGTTGCTGCCAGGACTTGAAAAGCCAAACTGATCTAGGCTGTTGATTGCAGCCTGAAGAATGGCTGCCAGATGGCGCTTCTGCTCAGCAGTGATCTGGTGAGCTTGAACATTGATCCAGCGGTACACATCTTGTCCATCGGTGAAGTCACAAGCAGATCTCTCCTGCTCTGGTAGTCTTTGAATAATGCTCAGCTCGGCCTTCATGGCATCAATTGCCATCTGCACCTGGTGTGCAGCTGAAGCTTTGCGAGCTGTCATAAGATCTGTGTACAGCTTGGCTCTGGCATTTGGCTGTCCCCGTGAGTCATCAGGCTTGCGTACCATGTTCCACTCGGACCAGCAGCCCTTGTCATGTACGTGGACTTTGTGCAGCATCTGAAACTGGTTTTCCTCCCGGTTTGTGTACTGTGGACAGTCGCTGCCATCTGGGACTGGCATGTCCACTTTGCTGCAGTAGCCTGCTTTGGTCTGTACGTCGCTGCACCAGTCTGGCTCACATATGTCTTCGCTTTTGTGGAAGCTGTTGCCTTCAACAAAGGAGCTGGCGTCCCGCAGCACGGAAGTGAAGTGATCCTTCTGCGCAGGTGTGACTTGGCAGGTGTGCAAGAGCAAGAAGTCCCAAAGGTCGTCGACGTCCTGCAACTCGGACTCTTCCGGGACGATGTGTTCCAGAGCAGCTACTCTTGCCTTCTCGTCTTTGAGGGCCTTCAGGACAGCGCGTTTACGGCGTGCAGCCAGCAGATCGTTGAACAAAATCTCCTCTCGGCCAGGAATTACCATCTTTCGGGTCATCTGGTGCTCAGCCCAGCAATGCATAGCACACATTTGCCTAGAATGACCCATGATGCTCGTCGTTTGTTTCGCATGTCGCGAGAAAGTGGTACAATCATTAAGTGGAACTAGGTTGTGGAACCAGCAGCAGCTTAGTCACATTCGATTGATGGGGAGGAGGATGACTACATATGGTATACTCACATGGTGATGAAGAAGATGAGCTGGCCGAGGCCAAGCTGTATCAACCACACGCTAATCTGACTTCCGACTGGCAGCCCTTGTACATGACGAGGTTGGTTGTGCCCGATACGCAAGCACGTTCATCCTGTTAATTGCAGTGTCAAGCACTTGACGAACCCTTTTGACTGCGGTTGGTAGGATGCGCAGCTGCTTTGCTGGTCGAACGGCAGTCCAGCACACTCACAACTTCCACCGTCGTGCTGTAGTGCAAGCAACGCTTGCTGAGCTGAAACCATCAAAAAGCACTCAGTGTCGGCGGAGGGCTACGCTGACTGCCTCTCCAGCCGCTGTATCCGCACCAGAAAGTGTCCGAGAGGAAACTGCAAGTTTGAGTGCAAGCACGGAAGCTGCTTTTGCTTTACTTGAAAGAGCGGTCAGCGTGTCTGATGCTGAGCAGCCCAGTACAGCGTCTATAGCGTCATCTTCCAAGCGCGAGACGCTGGAGTCACCGGAACAGTTGGCCAGTACTCCAGAGCACAGAACTCTAGTGGGATCAGCAATACTGTTGCTGGCTGCCATTGGCGCTCAGGGTGTTTCAGGCATTCATAGTCCACACGAAGCAGCAGGAGCCTTTGCAGCAGTATCTGCAGCGTATGTATTGGCAGGTATGCTGACACTGCCACTCCTCTGCTGACAAGGGTTGCAACTGCTTGCGGTGCCGCCATAATCACAACTATGCCTCTGACAGTATTGGTGTGCTCAACAGCTTTGAAATTCTAGTCTGCCTTGCATCGATTGTATGCAGCATGCATGAGTAGCGTGTTGTGTTTACAACCACCTTGTCATTGACTGACCGCAGACTTTGGCACTGGCGTCTATCACTGGTCCGTGGACAATTATGGCAGCGGAGCAACTCCCATTGTTGGTGATCAGATTGCAGCATTCCAAGGCCACCACCAGCGGCCGTGGACCATCACGCAAAGGCAGTTTGCAAACAACCTGCACAAGGTATTGATTTGCAGTACATGCTCCACTAGAGACCTCATTCGCTTTGGTTGTCTTATTTATCAGCTGAAAGTTGGTCGTATCTGTGGAGCCTCAAAGGTGACCAGTCAACAGTATAAAAGCATGCCTACAAGCAGGTGTTTAAAGATATCAGCATGACACACATTGTTCTTTCAATTTTGACCTGTCAAGTATGTTGTACATGGTGCAAGTCTGCATGCCAACAATTCAAGTGTGGTCATACATTGCAGGTGTTCAAGCCATCCATACCTTTCAGTCTGGCCTGGTTGGCGGCCTCCTCTGCCCTGCACTTTGCTCCGGTGGCCAACTGCTTTATATCCGCCTTTGTGTTCTTAGTGTGCATGAGTCAGCAGTTCCATGCCTGGGGTCACATGAAAAAGTCTGAGCTGCCAGCAGCAGTGCTGTCTTTGCAGGTAATGTTACTGAGAGATATAAGATGCATTTTTTAATAACCCATGTCAAGCGTCAGTCTGTGTCACCTTATGGCATCTGTGATGGGAAAACCAGCAATGCTGCCAGAAGGCATTTGCTAGGGCAAACTTTTCCCTATTCTGCACCATCATAGTTTCAGCGTTGACAAAAGTGCAGTCACCTGCTGCCTTCCTGGATTAAGCTTGTTGCGCTTTTGGCATACATGCACATGCTGTTGCGTCCCAAGCTGCGTCCACAACGGTGTGATTGGGTGCTAGAACATTTGTTGTCAGTGGAGCATTGTATATGCAAGCACACTTCCAAGTTTGACTATGAAGCTGTTGCTGTCTCCAAAAGCTGATATGTGTGAGTATGTGTGCAGAATGCTGGGCTCCTCATCTCGAGAAAAGCCCATGGCGCTCATCACAAGGCGCCCTTTGAGGGCAACTACTGCATTGTCAGCGGGCTCTGGAATGAGGCTTTAGATCAGAGTGGGTCAGATCAGGGATTTTTCAGGAAGCTGGAAAGATTTGTAGCTGCACAGACTGGGGTTGAGCCCCGGTGTTGGTATGAACCAAAGTACGAGTTGGAACAGCTGCCAGGCTGTGAGGAGAGGTGATCTTGTTACATTCTTTGCCACACTCACCATTTTATGAAAGAGCCCACATTCCGTTGTTTAGAGTGTCAAGCGCAGGCTTGTTTGTCAGACTCTGTTGTTGAGATCATGCATCATAAAGATCGTCTTGTACTATCCTCCTGTGTACCTGCTTTGTTCAGCTTCCCTAATGATGTGCACATTCAAGCCCTGGTGTGCTTCAGCTCAGATCTTAGCATCTGGACCGCCAGTGATCTGAGAGTAGACACAAGAGCAAGCTTGAGCTCTGTTCTGTTTTGGACATTTGACACACAACTGATTGCAGCCTGAGTGCGTGCGTTGTCGTCTTCCATGTTTAGTAAGCGCACCATGCCTGGTCTGTTGTACTTTACAGTTTGGCAAGACTCGAAATCCACTCTTGTACTGCGTTCCCCACTTCATTGAGACGCTTTGGTCAATATGTAATTGCAAAAGACACAAGGCTTGTCATGCAGTTCACATGCCCTTATCGTGGCCGATCAGCACTATGTTAGGTTGCACCTGGTCTGCATATGCTTAAGTATGATGCTGCGGCCCGACCACTGAACAGTGCATAACACGGCAGCTGACATACATCGCACTCACGATACTATCATAGTATGAACTTCACGAACACAAGGTGCAGTAGTGTGAGCTACCCATTCGTTTTCCCAGTGTATTCATTCTAATGTCCTGCTACAGGGCATAAAAGTCCTAGACAATTCTCAGCAGCGAAGGCTCCTGTACCACTCTATTACCACGGACCTAATCACTTCGTTTCTCCCTCAACTGATCAAAGTCAAAATTGAGGTGCCACAGCCCGCGCCTTGAATTTTTGAATATTCAATCACATGGCGACAGTCTAGATAAGCAACACAAACAACATCACACACCATAAGGTACTGCACACTCGCAGCAAAAGGGGGCAATTAGTAATACAACAAGACAAAAACAAGTTCCTAACGACTTCAAATCTACAGCAATGGCTTCACTTGAGACTGAAACAGACTCGCTTGTACTTCAGGAGTGGCATAGTGACAAGTCAACAGTGTGTCCCAAGTCCTATCATCAGGCAAAACTTTGGCATCACCAGGCAACATGCTGGTCTCTTGGCAAGCTTCCTGATGCAAATCTTCCTGTGAATGTGCCTCAACTTGACTTGCAATATAAATACAATGGGGTACAGCATGGTCAGAGTGATCAAAACACCAACTACCGCCGTTCTGCTTCTCTATACAGACCTCCAATACAGTCTTATGAACAGGAGGCTGCTGTGCAATCAATTGGCCACTTTGAAAGTGGTAGGGCGTGGCTAAATGGTCGAAAGGGCGCAGTAAATTTTCAAGAACTGTTCTTGACACTAACCAGCCTCCGCCGCCCATGATGTACAATGGCTTCCATTTTGGATCTACGATGCGCTTGGACCAAAATACTGGTTTGGATGTGTCAATGAATTTGAGTTTCTCAACCAGCCGAGGAACATTCACAAAGGTATCGTCATCAATCATGAGCATGAAGTCTGGAAGGGTGGCCTGATGTTGCAGTGCCAGACGTACAGCGGGCAAGTTTCGCTTCTGAGCACACCACCAGCCTGCTGACTTGTCAAAGAAGATGTCCTCCTGATCCCTGTGCCTTTCTAGGCCGTGAAAAAGCCGGTCATATTGACCACCTGTGACATTGCTCCTTACGGCTTGGGTGTCGCAAATTATGCAGGTAGGTATGTCAGCTTCTGTATACCCTCGGAAAGATACAAGGCTGCCAATTGTAGCTCGTTGAGTCTCTAGGTACTCCGGTCTTTGAAGCGAGCCGATGCTTACTACGAGCAGTCTGTCAGAGGACACAAGGCAGTTGATGCCGCAACTCAGGGGTTGCTGAACTGAGATGGCGGACGTTAAGTTGTATAGAGAGTCAACGTGCGGAGTTGGCGAGGCAAAAACTCTCCGACCGTGCGTCAAACAAGCACTGAAGCTCAGCACGCAAGCGGTCACTACGACAATCAGTACGGCTGCTCTACGTCTCGCGCGAAAGGAAGACATCAAAGCAGAAGGGCGAAATCGTTCGCGCAGCTCTGCTCAAGCATCACGGACAGCGGCCGGGCGCTTTCTCGCCGCACATCGAGCATTGTCGGCAAACTATGACGACAATTGTGTTGCACGGTAACAAGTTGAACAGCTGTCCCCTTGACACGCGGATTAGTCATGGACTACTTCATTTCAGGGTCATAGCTGCAAGCATAGCTACGAGCGTCAAACGCTAGGCGCGCACTGCTACTAGGCCGCAGAGCACCCACCATTCACCCAAATTGAGACGCTGAAAGGGCAGATATATGTTGGCATAAACGGATGTGACCGACACTGAGCCGCTGCTCACAACTCCGCAACACACCAGACAGTGTGATGTTCACTGACTCTCAAGCAGTTATTGACAGCGGCATGGTAAACGTCCAGGCACACGCAAGCAAGGGCTGTTTCTAGTGGTCAAGCGTTTTGCAACAGACTGGCAGTTGAAGCTGTCACGCTGTAGTGCAAGCTTTGCAGGTAATGCTTGTGCTTTTCACGCTGGTGCTACTTTTCAACAGCACAAGCGCTGCAATGTGTTACAAAGACGGCGCAATGCATCTTTCCGGTGACCTTAAGAGTTGTCGATTGTTGACCAGTGGAAAAAATGCTATTTGTCAGCTTTTAGAGACCTGTAAGACCTTGTGAAAATTTGATACGCTTTTTGCCATAGTCAGGTGACGCCCACGAGCAATGCCAATTGTGGGTCTTGTTCATGTGCATTCTGGTTGTGTTGTGCAGGCACAAGCATTATGGAGGAAGTTTTCATAAATGACGGGGTAGATCCATACGTACTAGAGGTTGACGGCACCCTCGATCTTGCTGCATTGCAGCTGCAGCCCCCTAGTATTGTCATCAACAGGTCTGTTGCAACATTCGTTCCAAGTTGTAGACAATAGCTGGCTGACTGGTACTGGCCTATAGCATGGTGGTTCATGCAGTAAGAGGGGCCTGGTTGATGCTCAAACTGGCAAAACTAAGAGGACCCTTGCGGATATCCAGAAAGTTCTTGATGATGCTACAGCTGGTAGCAAGGAGAACCCGTTGCGCATTTCTGGGGCGTCTGTTGCAGGTGCTTCTGCTTTTGAGTGTGTATTGGGTACATAACGCAAAGGCTGAATCTCAGCTGATTGCACATGGCCATTGCCAAGCTAAAGTCCTGTCTTCCGGCTGTCTAGGCCATGCTACATTTGTCTGATGTATCTCAAGATGCAGCCTTCAGTTTAATCACCGCACAGGTCCTTAGCTGCATGTCCTGCTTGACGTCAACCTGTATCAAGACCCAGCATCAGATCCACAAGACAGATTGCCACAGGGTGTCAGTCACCAGGCTCTGTTCTACTAATCCAGGAACCACCTGGCTGCTTATTGTGTTCTTCTGTCTTTTCCAGATGATGTGTTGCTGCTGCTGCTTCCATATTGTCTGAAGTCAAGCTACTCAAATCTGGCCTCATTTCTAGCCGGTGCAATAAACCCTTATACATGCGGTGTAGAATTTGGGCTAACCTTCTTACTTGCATCTCAGGCAAACGCACCCATCCCGACTCTCCTGCAGGTCCTCAAGCAGATGCTAAGCGAGCTCAATCAGGTATGCTGGGGATCGCAAAATTGCATAGATGATTGGCTTGCGATGCACACCACTTTTGAACAACATTGTGGCTGACTGGAGGAATGGTACTCTCAGGACCTGCTACAACCTCCAGCTCATTACAGACAGAAATCATAGAGGCTTTGAGACTTTATAACAGTGCTGAGTCGCTGCATTTTGTGGCATCTGACACCTCCTTCAGCAAATTGAGGGATGCGCTGCAAAGTGCTGGCTGGCAGGTATACTTCGCAACATTGCTAGTACGCGGATGCAATGAGATGCTGATTGGCATTGTGCTGTTTTTTTAGCAATAGTTATCATGGGCTATACTTTATGGTGGTCTACATGGACTGCAGGTGGACTTGACGGGAGTAGTCCTTGAGGGTCCTCAACATTTGGAGATGCCAAGGCCTGCCCATTTCCAATGGGACGAGCACGAGAGCACACACATGTCAGAAGCTGTAGACTGGCTCAACCAGTTTGTGTGCCCCATAGGTCAGTGCACACTTCGTGGAAGCGTATCTGGCAGAACACAGCTGCCTCGAAACACTTTCGACTTTTGAAGTTGTGATGCAGGACAGAATGAAGTATGTTGCATGCAGGTGTCTTTGCGTTGCGTGCTGAGTCTTGCAGCTGGCTGAAGGCTGCCTTTGGCTCCATTCAACTAAACCTACACAAGACAGACGTGGTTTTCCTGCTGGAGGAGGCCAAGAGTGAATACAATTTGGACTCTTTGTCTGAGAACCTCATGTTGATGCTGTTGCCATTCATTGTTGGGCTGTATGAGCTGAAGACCACCGAAAATCTGGAACAGCGCTTGTCAAGTAAGTTGAGCACACTGTGTTGCTTGTTTATGCAAGATGTGTGATGTGCCAACATTGACATTTGCTTTATTGTCATTACTGAACATGCAAGTACATATGCACAAAATGTTGGGGTTGGGCTTGCAAACTCTTCTCTCTTCAGCAACGGTATTGTCAATTGTAGGAAATCAAGCACAGGGAATGGTTGAATGCCTTGCCCTCAATTCTATGCTGACAAGCCAGGCTCGCCATGTCAGGGTCTACATGGGGGACCTCAACACCACCTACATTTTTGCCAGTGTAAAGAGGAAGTTGTTCATGACTTCCCAAGGCGTCGGTAATCATCGGGTTGTGGCTGTGGTTGACTGGATGAAGTCAAGACTCAGTGATGATGCCAAAGTGGCGCGGGCCAGTCTAGCCACCAACCGACTTCCTGAGAACATGCACACAGGTAGTCAATGCCTGACTGCCATGGTCTCGCCAGTGACTGCAATTGCAGCATACCCATCAGGAAATGCAGAATGCATCACTCGCTAGCATGCTTGCCTCCAAAGCAGAAGCTGGTTTGTGATGCAGATGATCCTTCAGCTGACTCATCCAGTGGGGATCCTCAGGAAGGCACTTCAGACAGGTCCAGCCACCCTTGCCCACCCACTGCTGCTCCCAGTGAGTCTGAACACCAACAAGCAAGCACTCTTGGCAGTGGTAGTGATGCAGTCGTTGGAGATCAAGCTTCAGAAGCAAAATTTGCTGCTGATTTGCGGACTTTGGCACGCACACCAGCATTTTACAAATTGCTGGGGTTGCAAGAACCTCCTCAATGCATTACTCACTCTTTCCTTGAGGACTTTGCCAATCGCAAAGTGTACCTATAAAGCTTCTGCTGAATACTGTGGCATGTACGTATCATGACCTGAATCTGCTTGTGCTTTTCAGACTGCTGGTACATTCACTGGTGTGTGGCACCAATGCCTATAGGCTAGCTAGATGACTGGCTTATGAGCTCTTAAAGCTCAATTGCTGACAGGTTATGATTCAATACACCAACTATGGTAAGCCCGATTAAAAGGTCATGCAACGCATGATATAGGCTTACAAGAAATCAGAACTCGAACACTCCATGATGCTAGGAAATGGAATGCTAGGAAATGAAATGTACATGGTTACCGGTATGCATTGGAGCATTCACAGGCCAAGGATCTGTTGGCAAATTGTTACTGTGCTGCAACACCCTGCTGTATGTAGTGGCAAAGTGTGTTAAAATCACAAGGTAGGAGAACAGAAAATATCTGACAACTCCTGCTGCTGTGCCGAAATCAGATCATGGGTCTATGCAGTAACACGTACGTCCATGATACTTGACAGCACAATGCCATGTACTATAACAGCCATGTCAGCCACAGCGGCCTTAGTAGCAGTGTTCTCCCAGCTTGGCGAATCATCTTTGGCAAGTTGCATCAAGCCCAGTTGCTATGCAACGGCATATTAAACAAAGGCTGATGTGTGCCGCATCTGATATGTACATTATGTTAGGCAAATGTCCTGACAAGAGCAGAAGCCTGCACACCATGCTGCAATGCAGCTGCAAGCGTCAAGGGCCAGGCCACACAGCTGCTGGGCCGCAGAGCACCCACCTTTCACCCCACCTGGTGTTCCCTGGGGCCCACCATCTACCAAATTCAAAGACTGAAACTGCAGGTATCCGTGGCGTAAACGGATGTGACCAACACTGACCCGCTGCTCACAACTCCGGAGCACTTATCGTTTTCGAATGCAGTGTACTGAACGTTTGGCGGAAAAGCACAAACAAGTTGTTCTGCATGCTTGTGGGGCTTCAACCGCTGAATGGCAGTATTGCAGGCCAACACCGACTGGGGTCTTGTCAGGCTAAACCTGGTAAATGTATTGGGGCAAGGTCAGCAGCATTTCAGCACCAACACGTCAGCGAGGACCTCCCCCGAGTCTACGTTGCTACCTTGCCCCTGGTGGGATGGGAGGTCATGGAAAGCGCATTGCGTGATGCATACCCCAACCATTTGGCCCTGCACAGCGTGATTGCCGTACAACAAGACAGCGCTTTCACAGTCTTTGACTTTCTGCCTAATCAGCCAAAGTCTCCTCTTACAGCAGCTAAACTGCTCACTGGAGGCTCGGTCAAGGGTCTGCTCAGGGAGAGACAGCTACCCAAAAAGATAACCAGGAGATGCTGGCTGATTGGCGTATCACGGCACACCCAGGTTTGCCCATTGACAGTACCTTTGTCTGCCTGATATGTACCTTCTGACATCTTGTTTTGGTTTGACCACAGTTAATGATTCTGAGGTGTGTTTGCAGGCTGTACAAGCAGCACGGTCATTTAATGCCACTTTCCCTTCTGATTTGCGTCTATTTAAAAACGATTGCTGGACACATTCTGAAGCCCTAGCCAGACACTTGGTTGGTGACCACATTGAAATCAAATGGCAGAAGTGAACTACGAACATCAAACAGGAAACAGCATGCCCCAGTGAGGACAGTTCTGATACAAGTTGCGTAACCATGGCTGTGTCGTCAGTGCTCAAGACAAGCAGTGTCTCCAGCAAAAAGGGTTGACACATGTCGTTTCACATCTCACAAAATGAACCGCTCAATAGCTTCTGCAATGCCATCATTGTTGTTGTTAGCAACAACAGCATCAGCTGCTGCAAGCACCTGCAGACAGATACCGACCTTGCATTTATAACTGAGACAGCTCTGAAACTCATTGCAGCTGTTTCTTAAAAAACATTGTTATACGACAGTCACTGATGCACACCCATTACAGCAGGTCAGCAAGGGGTGTAAAAATGTTAACATCTGGTTTACACAACATTGCAATGACCCATGCATCCAGCATGCTTACCTCTGGAACAGCGTTGCCCATGGCAATGCCTAGACCTGCACTCTTCAACAGTGGCAAATCATTGCCTCCATCTCCTATAGCCATCACAGCCTGCACAGTATGATGTACAGAGTTGGTTCAAACCAGACAGCACTATGCCACTGCAACAGTCTGTCTTGTGTGCTACTGATTGCCGTTTGAGCAATCAGTGAGTGATGACACCAAGCAGCCAATCAATGTAGGGTGTGTAAATTGGGGTTGCTAAGCAAGAAACAACTTGGCAGCATCCACATAATATATTGCGACCTCAAACGACACTTGCAACAAGCAATGGTCATCACTCAGCATGTTCTGTGAGGGAGGAGGCACCTCTACTGGCAGCTCGAGGTTAGCAAGTAGCTTGCGCATGCCTGAGCCCTTGTTCACTCCGTGGGGCACCAGCTCCAGCATGTTGGGCACGGCCTGCATTGTCTCTGCATTGTGGTCCACCACAAACCTCTGCAACAGACGAGAATGCCTCCTTGGTTTGAGGAGGGGCTGGTTGACAATAGACCTGTACACCCTTGGTGTGATGCATTGGCAGTTTTGGAGCCACTCAGAAATATTCGCTCTGCCAGAGACAGGGATGTGCACAGGTGAAGCAAGTGTGTGAGGCCATTGTGACCCAAATCAGATCACAGCATGTACCGATCACCAGACAGGACAGCTGAACAACAATGCAGGTTTGATGCATCCACTTCACTATGCAAAGCAGCGAAGCAATCTGTGCGCAGCTGTGCAAGTCATCACATTCACCACAGCAGCAGCAGTTACTGCTGTTGAGGTTGCACGTCACGAGCAGAGTATAACAAGCAGCCACCTGCCAATCAGGCTTGAGCTTAGCGTCGACCACTTTGGGATCCGTCATGAAGAGAAGTTTCATGACGGGGGGCCCATTCAAAATTGCATCCACAGATGGCATGACTTGCGCCAGGGGTTCATAGTATACATCTCTCAGCGCCTGCGCCAGCATTCATCCATCCATTTAATCCACCATTCAGGTTTGTTTTTCCGTTTGTTTCTTTTGCCCTTCTTTCAATCATTGATGCAGTCAGACAGTCAGTCACTTGATACGTGTAGCATTGAGCGCAATCTGCTGTCTGAGCCGCATCAGGTTGAGCTCATTGCACTTGACCTGTCCTGCACACATCAAATAAAGCACACGAGTATCTGGCACACACATTCAGACATTGTAGCGCTAGCGGTCCACAAGGAACAAGACAGCATGCACTGCATTAAACAGTGCTTTTCCGAACTGCATGTTTGCCTGCATCACATATTCACCAATGAACAAATGAGTGAACGAACGAACGAACGAACGAATGAAGGAATGAATGGATGGATAAACTTTTGAATGGATGAATGAATGACTGCACGCTAGTGTGCCCCACACTGACATTCTACCTGAATCTCTGGAGTGTACCTCATGGTGACACATTCATCCCCCAGGAACCCACTCAGGCTCACATTTTCCCTGATTGAGTACTCAAATGCAGCCCGCACAATAGACTTTTTCAAGTAGACACCTGCATTGGCACACGGCAGATCTACTTCAGCTGTAGATGTATGCACAGGACCTAGAGCAGTCAGCCACCACACCAAAGCTGCAAAGTAGACTTGCCACTCATGTCATCAGGCACAACTTAATACCACCATTTTTTGCAAAGATGCAAGACTGCACAGCACAGTGCAAGAAGGCTGTGTGGTAGAGCTTACTGGGCAGTCGCAGGCCGCGCTTGTTGTAGGTGTCCAGCCCTTGCAAAAAGATGCCAGGCCCCTCTCGCGACACCACCAGGCCTTTACCTGTACCAGAAGTTCAATTTCGGTCAGATGTGGAAAGCTGCTTTGGTCCCACACTGCTGCAGGCAACACAGGCTGGCCACACATCATGCAGTCTGGCGGCAAGCCTCAAACAGTCTGGCGCCAGCCAACTCAATAGGCCTGATTGCATCAGTAGCAGCAGGCTTTGCTGCAGTACGCATGTCAACAAGCTGCCCACGGCTTGATGCTGGTGCACATCCAGCCACAATGTAGACATTGAAGACATGGCAGTGACTCCAAGTTGCAACACAAGTGTGCTTTGCATTCCACTGCTAGCAGTCACGCCAGCGGGACTGTTGGGGACAGGAGCTAGGGATGTGGTGGGGAAGGAAAAGAAAAGAAAAGAAAAGTTTACGCTTTTCAGCAATCATAATGGGAGCCTCCTAAGGCGGCAGCCCGGGGTGGGGAAGGAGCGTACCTGCCAGGCCAACAGGGGCGAGGGCTGAAAGAGCAGCTGGGCGAGCCTTGCCTGTGGCCAGGCACACTGTCACCCCTGCCTTTATTGCTGCCTGCACTCAGCCATCTGAAACATTTCCACAAT
>JAABUO010002840.1_pt1 | contig 20957 bp, 17 predicted proteins | sample 5559291 | NCBI WGS metagenome assembly JAABUO01 (sample SAMN10711878, study PRJNA513372) | rock metagenome | isolation source: Antarctica rocks | place: Antarctica: Victoria Land, Finger Mt sud
CCCCACGCGTCCAGGCGAGCCCAACAACAAGGGCCAACGGCCCGCCCCATACCAGCCTGGGGCGAAGCCCCAGGTTTCAGGCACCAGAAAGCATGAGGGCTGAAGCCCCGCCCCATACCAGCCTGGGGCAGCCCCACGCGTCCAGGCGAGCCCAACAACAAGGGCCAACGGCCCGCCCCATACCAGCCTGGGGCGAAGCCCCAGGTTTCAGGCGCCAGAAGCATGAGGGCTGAAAGCCCGGCACATACCAGCTTTCGGCGAAGCCCCAGGTTCACGCACAAGGAAGCATGAGGGCTGCAAGCCCGGCCTAAACGGCTGCCGCAAATCGCCTCCTGGTACTCATCCCGAAGTCCGGCAAATACCAAACAACTTGGCGTAACAACTCGCCCAATTCGCTACACTATAAGTAGGGCAACAACCCAACCCATCACCGGTGGAAGACTAACCCTTTTCTTTGGATGACTTTACCTGTAAACTCCCTACTTTGAATGCTTTGCGGAAGTACCACCTACATAAGCCACACCGAATGAAGACTTTAGGGAAACACCCCGGGGGGGAGGGTACCTCTAGCTCAACGAAGTCTGCGCAAATTTACGAACCATCGCCAGCAGCAGCCGCCGGTCGCTGTCCCCAAGATGCGCCGAGTACCGCTGCACCTGGGTCAGGAACCGGATCTCCTCCTCGCCCAGGTTCAACGACGACATCTCCTTCGCCACCGCCTCCTCGGCAAAGAACTCCGAAAGCTGCAGATCCAGCGCGCGCGCGATCTTCTGCAGCGTCTCCAGCGACGGAACCGTGTGCCCATTCTCCACCCGGGACAGGTAACACCGCAGCAGGCCCGTCTTCTTCTCGATGTCGCCCTGCGACATCCCGCGCTGCAGCCGATATCCCCGAATCGTCGTCCCAATGTTCATCGACGTCGTCGCCACGGGTGCGTCTGCGGTCATTCCCGAAACCAGTTGCATGTCAGCCATTAGCCACAAACTACCGACGCCGGAGACGGCGGTCAATGCCTATGTTCGCCCGGCCTCACGTCAGTACCAACGGAGGTTCTCAGGCAACACCGTCACGGGAGGAGCAACTCGCCCTGAACCCGCACCGGCGCGGCGACCCACGGCCGCGCCACGGACCCGGCCATCACTCCCGCGAAACACCCACCCACCGGTACAGGTTGCACAGATCCTCCGGACTCGCCACCAGGTCCGCCGCCCGATCCTCCGCGCTCAACTCCACCGTCCCACTCCACAGCAGCTCGAAACCCTCCCGCTCCTCAAATGCCCCCGCCGCCTCAGGATTGAAGTAAATAACATCCAGCAACCCTGGCCGGTCCCCAAAACTCATGGCTACCCTCTCCAGCAACCGCTCCACCACCGGTCGTGCAAACGGATTGAACAGGTAAACAAGACACGGTCCCGAGGGAAACTCGAACTCCGTCGCATCTCCACGCACGATCCGCGCAGGGACCACGTTCTTCCCAGCCGCCTCCCACGTCTCCCAATTCCTCTCCGCCGCCCGCGCCAGCTCCGGATGGATCTCGACCCCGACTACAGCCGCGAACTGCATCCCGCTTCCCATCAGCACCGCCCGCCCCTTACCGCAGCCAAGGTCGACCAAGGTGTAGCTCTCGGCCGGAGCCACCGGTGGCAAGCTCCTCCAATGCTCCATCGCTCCCCTGAAGCGCGACGGCGACATCCCGTAGTACGCCGTGTTGTACAGGTCGTGCGCATGCCCGGTTACCAGATCGGCCCCGCCGATCAACCCGCTCGTCTCCACCCCATGCTGGAGGTCGAACGGATGCACCTGCGGTCCCCGGCCCCCGCCCGCTCCCACTCGACCCAGCCCAAACCGGAGCGTTCCCCACACCCCCCTCTGCGCCACCGACCAACGAAGCTTCCGAACTGCCCCCCCCACCGTGGCCATCAGACCTCCTCCTTACAGACGCTGCCAGCGAATCGAGCGATCTGCCAGCGTTTGCATCAGAAAGTTCTTCTTCCCAAAGCTGCTCTTGGCTACCGCGCGCATCAGGCGCACACGCCAAGACGGAAGCAGCGCAATAATATCCACTGCCTTCTCGGTCTGCAGGGAATGCCGTATCGTGTGCGGGGTGCCCCCCTCGAAGTAGACTCTCACCGTCCCAAGCGCCACCTCGTTTTCAAGAAAGTACGATCGCATAACCGTCCCGAGCGACGATCGGTCCATCCCAGCTCGGTTGACCTGCCAATCCACCTCCGTCCAGCCATGGTGTCGCCGACCTCCCATCAGACTCAGCCACCTGCCATCCTCCGCTTGGATTCCCATGCAAAAGCTGTCCTTGAGATCGGCAAGTGTCTCGTAGCGCTGTTCCATCGCTCGTTCTTGGACGGGGTGAGTCGAAATGCGATTCAGCTTGCAAAAATCCGTCTTCGAGATCGCTGATCTCGCCTCCGGAAAAAACTGACATCCAAGCTCCAGCTCTGCGCGCCTCCGGTAATAGCGAAGGTTGCGTCGAGTGTGCCTTCCCAATTGAGCCAGAGTCGCGTCCAGTGTTGGCTGAATGATCAGATAGGTAGTCATCGTCCGGACCTGCGATCCCCAAACGGTTCCGCTTGGCACTACGATGCGTGCAATCTCAATATCCTGTGGCTGTGGGTTCACCTCTTCCTTGTAGCTAAGCAGAGCTGCGCGTGCTCCTCTCTGAATGAGGTGTTCACATACCTTGATCGTGATTGCCGAACGCAATGGAGGTGCCGCAATTACCGTTCTGCTGCCGGAGCCATCATCGGTCACGAACACCTTTGTGGGCCAACCGAAGACCTCGTACTCATAGACAACGGCTGCACCAACCAAGCCCTCAACCTGAAGAGAAAAAGGGTCCATCTCAGCTTGTGTTGACGCTAAGATCAGAAAAGGAATCTTCTTCTCGTTCATTGTGGAGTTCAGGAAGAGTGATATGTGATCCATCGCACCTATCTGATCGCACCGCGCACTGAGTTCAGCCAACAAACGGTGCATTCCAAGGACACGCTCCTTTCCCTTGAGCATGTAGAAGGTGACATCTGCTTCAGGCGACCGCGGTATCGAACTCATCCGCGAATCATCCTTTTTATCGGCGCGACGCATGAAACCAAGTCTCGCATGAACTTTCTCTGTCTGACAGCCAGCCACCGATTCGGACCGTGACCAAAGAAACATCTAGCCTTTAGTAACTCGGCAATTAGGTGCTGTTTTGAAGGTCGAGGTCTCCCGAAGTACGTATATCGTTCGAACTTCGGCGACTAGAGACCTAACCCGGATCACGTGTGCCCGATGGGTGCTTCCGCTGTGGAGAGGCTCCAATAGTCCACGCTTACTCGCTGAGTTGTACAACTGTTCGTGCGATTCAGGGAATGTTTACGGTCGACACGTCTTCTCAAGACCACCTCAACCCATGTACATTCCGCCATTTACATCCAGGGTATGACCGGTCACATAGGAAGCCTCTTCGGAGGCTAAGTAGGCAACTGCTTGAGACACCTCGCTCTCCGTACCAGCTCGTCCCAACGGGATGACTGAGATCATCGCGTTCTTCTGCGCGTCGGTCAGGACAGATGTCATCGACGTCTCAACGTAACCTGGCGCAACAGCGTTGACCGTGATGGAACGGCTCGCGAGTTCTCTCGCCAGGCTCTTGGTGAGACCGATCAAGCCTGCCTTGGAGGCTGCGTAGTTCGCCTGTCCTGCTTGTCCTGTCTCACCGACGACGGATGCTACATTGATGATCCTTCCCCATCGATGTTTCAACATGGAAGGCATGGACGTCTGGATCATTAGGAAGGCTCCGGTGAGATTGGTTGTCAGGACGTCGTCCCAATCTGCGCGCTTCATTCGCATGGATAAACCGTCCCGCGTGATTCCCGCGTTGTTCACAAGAATTTCGATCTTTCCAAAGCTTTCCAAGACAGCTTTGCCACAACTTTTGATCGAAACCTCATCTGCAACGTCGAGCGCAAAGACCTCAGCAGTACCGCCCTCCACCTTTATGGCCGCGGCGACCTCCTGAAGTTTTTCCGTGTTGCGGGCTGCGAGCGCCAAAACCGCTCCGCGCTGCGCCAATGCCAGAGCGCACGCTCGTCCGATACCTTGCGACGCACCGGTCACCAATGCGACTCGCCCTGTCAGCTTCGTCATATGCCCCGCTTCTGATTGCACCCCATTATAGGAGAGTGGGTCTTTCCAGAGAGATGGGCTAAGTGGATCACGTATTCTGGATCCATGCTCGATCGCGACCAGAAGCTGCAAGCAATTGAGGCAATTCCTCCCTTGGTCAAGGGGACTACGCCAACGACAGATGGCGAAGCTCCTACTGACGTTTATGCAATCCATGGAGCTGATCCGGAGGTCCTTGCCTACGCGATGGCAAAGTACTCCCGTTCCTCGCTCACCATGCGAGAGTCTCTCGCGGAGATCAGCTCTCAACGCGCTGAGCAGTTCCTGAATACGTTTTACTTTCAGTACGGCCACAGGTCGATCGCAGACTTGGCGCACATTCCTTTCGCCATCGAGCGCCTCAGCCTGCTAGCGGCCATTGAACTTGTCGATGAGCAACGTTGGGATGGGCAGGAACGTTCGACCCGGTACCAGAACTTCCGTAAATCAGGTTGGTTCACTCCCAATTTAGGTACTGCGACCGGCACGTACACCTCAGCAATCGAGGCGCTCTTCGCCGCGTATGAGACGACCGGCCATAAGATGTTTGAGGCGCTTCAAGCTGCCGTGTCTCGCCCCGATTCGATGAAACCTGAGGCTTATGAGCGCACTCTCAAGGCGCGAGCCTTCGATGTGGCCCGCTACCTCCTTCCACTCGCAACCAATACTTCGTTAGGACAAATCGTAAACGCTCGAACCCTTGAGACTCAGGTTTCACGGCTTCTCTCCAGTTCCTTCGCCGAGGTTCGGTTGCTGGGGGAGAAGCTACGCAGCGCTGCCGTCCAGCCTGCCTGGAATGTGAGAGATGAAGCGGCGCGCGAGACCCTGGAGCGGATTTCGGACATGGTCGCCCCCCACACACTTGCCGATCTCGAGGATCTGCTGCTCCGTGAGGTCAAGGCTGCGCCCACATTACTGAAACATGCGGAGAGTAGTCGATACCAGGTTGACACTGCCTCCGAACTTGCTGAGGCCGCCGCGCAGCTTACGGCGAACGCGGCTGTCGCTCTGTCCCCAGTGGTCGATCTACTCGCCGACGACGAACCGCTGGACGTGGAACTCGCAACGTCACTTCTCTATCCTCACAGCCACTACTCTTACCGGCAGCTTCGAAGCTGCGTCTCCTCTGTCTCGGAAGCCAAGCGAACGGAGATAGTGCGGCTTGGAACGAAACATCGCGGACGCCATGACGAGCTGCTCCGCAGCCTCAGCGCGGGATACGCGTTTCGCTTCGATATTTTGATGGATGTCGGTGGATTCCGCGACATGCACCGACATCGACGCTGTGTCCAGCTTCTTCAGGGGTACACCGACCAGCATGGCTATGAGGAGCCGCTTTGCCCCGGACAACCCACTCTGGCGGAGGCGGGCATGGAGGAGAGCTTTCGGTCTGCTATTACCTCCGCCTACACTGCCTTCCGCTCTCTACGGACCTCGACCGAGCCTGAAAGCATCATGTCAGCACAATATGTTTTGCCGCTTGCGACTCGCCGGCGGGCCATGTTCAAGATGGATTTTGCGCAGGCCGTGTACATCTCGGAACTGCGTTCTGGACCCGCAGGTCACTTTAGTTATAGGCGGGTAGCATGGCAGATGTACCGGGCCGTGGCTGACCGCTACCCAGCGCTGGCCCACCTGTTTCGAGTCGAGGACGTGAACCAGCCCATTGACCTTCTACGTCGTTAGTTGTATTCGCCTTTTCTTTGCCATGTAAACGTGCTACTATCCGCTCTGTCCCACCCGGAATGAGGAGATCCCCATCGTGGCAGATGACCGGAATAAAGCAATAGAAACGGCACTTTCGCAGCTTGAAAAGCAGTTTGGCAAAGGTTCTGTCATGCGCCTTGGATCCAAGGAGGCAATCGGTCCGATTGCGGTTATCTCTTCAGGTTCTATCTCTTTCGATGCTGCTCTTGGCGTGGGTGGGGTGCCACGCGGGAGAGTCATCGAAATCTTCGGTCCGGAGTCGTCGGGAAAGACGACCATCACTCTTCAAATTATCGCGGAAGCCCAGAAAGCCGGTGGTCTCGCCGCTTTCGTGGATGCCGAGCACGCCTTGGATCCGGCTTATGCTAAAAAACTTGGCGTAGACGTAGACAACTTGTTGATTAGTCAGCCGGACTACGGCGAGCAGGCCCTGGAAATCGTGGAGGCTCTCGTAAAGTCAGGCGCGATCGACGTTCTCGTTGTGGACTCCGTAGCAGCCCTGGTTCCAAAGGCTGAGCTCGACGGAGAGATGGGCGACTCCCATATGGGACTCCAGGCCCGGCTTATGAGTCAGGCGCTTCGCAAACTTACCGGAACCGTGTCCAAGTCACGCACCTGCCTTATCTTCATCAATCAGATCCGTGACAAGATTGGGGTGATGTTCGGCAATCCCGAGACGACGACGGGGGGGCGTGCTCTCAAGTTTTATTCTTCGGTGCGGATTGATATCCGGCGCATCGGCGCCGTCAAAGAAGGCGACGTCGTAGTCGGATCGCGCACAAAGGTTAAGATTGTCAAAAACAAGGTTGCTGCTCCGTTTCGGGATGCTGAGTTCGACATTCTTTATGGTGAAGGGATCTCTCGCGAAGGGGATGTCCTCGATCTCGCGGTTCTTCACAACGTCGTCGACAAGAGTGGCGCATGGTACAGCTACCAGGGCGAACGTATCGGCCAAGGGCGAGAGAATGTTCGGACGTTCTTGAAAGAGAACAAGGAACTTTTCTTGCGCATGGATGCGGAAGTCCGGAAGAAGTTGAAGATCGGCGGAAGCGATACGGTGGTGTTGCCCCCGGCGCCAACAAACGGCGCTGTCCAGGCACAGGAGATCGTACGAACTCCTCGAAAGTAGTGATTTACCTAGCTGATTTTGAGCCAAACGGCACTCCTACCCGAGTCATTGCCAACTAAAGTGAAAAGTTCGAAACGCACGTTTTTCTTTAGTCGAGGGACGAAAGTACCTCTGGAGAAGCTTCGATCATTGCTTCCGATCAGGTACGACCGTATTCTGCTCATGCATGCACACTGTCAAGGCAATCTACCCGGGAACCTTTGACCCTCTGACGAATGGCCACTTGGATTTGATTGCCCGCGGGGCCAAGATCGTCGACGATCTCGTGGTTGCGATTCTGCGAAACAGTGACAAGGCTGCGCCTCTATTTACCGTGGAGGAACGACTAGAGATGATTGCCGAGGCGACCCAGGGCTTCCCAAACGTTTCCGTGGCCATCTTCAACGGTCTCCTTGTCGATTTCGCACGCGAGCAAGGAGCAAAAGCTGTTCTACGTGGGATCAGAGCTATCAGCGACTACGAATACGAGTTCCAAATGGCTATGATGAATCGAAAACTTGATCCAGAGCTGGAGACGCTTTTCATGATGCCCGCTGAAAAGTACACCTATGTGAGTTCACGCCTGATCAAAGGAGTCTTTCAGCTTGGTGGCGATGTTTCCGCGCTCGTTCCGCGGCTTGTTGTTGATCGGCTGCGATCCAAGGTTCCCTCGAAAGTCTGATCGCCTACCCTTTATATCGGCAGCGTAATCTGACACACTGAAAGAATGACTATGACGGCAACCAAGGTCTTCTCCGATCGCATCGAGCGTATTGAAGTCTCGGCCACGATGGCGATTACCGCTGAAGCCTTGAAATTGAAAGCGCAAGGCGTTGATCTTGCCGACTTCGGCGCTGGTGAGCCCCACTTCGCAACGCCCCGACATATTAAAGATGCTGCGATTCAGGCCATCGAGCGAAACTTCACCCGGTACACGAATGTGGCTGGCGTTCCCGAGCTCCGAAGGGCGATTACCGATCGTCACGCCTGCGACTTTGGCTCGAACTACAGTCCCGACGAATGCGTTTTTACAACGGGCGGCAAGCTGGCATTGTTCAATGCCATACAGGTCCTTGTGGATCATGGAGACGAGGTGATTCTTCCGGTGCCTTATTGGGTCTCGTTCAAGGACATCATCCAGTACGCGGGCGGCAAACCGGTCTTTGTCGAGAGCAGCGAAGCCGAGAATTTCCGCGTTACCGCCTCCATGATTGAGGCGGCGATCACGCCAAAGACGCGCGCTATCATTCTCAATTCACCCTCCAATCCCTCTGGTGCCGTCGTAGCCCCGGAGGATCTGGAGAACATCGTTCGCCTTGGTCACCGGCACGGCATCTACGTGCTCCTCGACGAGTGCTACGTTTATCTAAATTTTACCGGGCAGATTGTAAGTGGCGGATCGTTTACGGACTGTAGAGAACACATCGTTATCCTTGGGTCCCTGTCTAAGACATACGCGATGACGGGCTGGCGAGCAGGTTTCGCATTAGGTCCGAAGCCTGTCATCACAGCCATTAGTAAGCTACAGTCTCAAAGCACTTCGAATGCAGCGAGCATTGTGCAACAGGCTTCTATCGCCGCGGTGAGTGGATCTCAGGAGTGCGTGGTTGAGATGCGGGCCGACTATCTCAAGCTACGGAACTTGGTTCTCAATGGCTTCCAGTCAATTCCAGGACTTACCTGCACGGTGCCACAAGGCGCCTTCTATGTGTATCCGAATATCCAAAGCTTCATCAAGAGGGGGATGGTTCGTTCTGCGGCCGATCTTGCCTCGAAGCTCTTGACCGAAGCTCACGTAGTCGTGGTGCCTGGGGAGGCATTTGGAACCTCTGAGCATATCCGCTTGTCCTATGCCGTTTCTCACAACGTAATCGAAAAGGGCCTCAACCGCATAGCTAAATATTTAGCTTCTCTGAATTAGAGCAACTCTTGTACCCACAGATGAGCCTATGTCGTCAAACTCTATGATCTTTGAACCTCGCTTCGCTCCCGTGATTCTGGCTGGAGGTAGCGGAACACGCTTCTGGCCGCGCAGCCGAAAGGCGAGGGCCAAGCAGGTTCTCGCCTTGGATGGAAAGCGAACCATGATCCAGCAGACGCTCTCTCGTCTTCAGGATGTGGCGAAGTCTGACGACGTGTGGGTCATCACGAATCAACTTCTTGAATCGCAAATACGGCAGCAGCTGCCCGAGCTAACGCGGCATCACGTCCTTTGTGAACCGGCTGCGCGCAACACGGCTCCAGCCTGTGCGCTTGCGGCATTTCTCCTTGAGCGGCGTGAGCCAGACACGGTCATCGGGATTTTTCCCTCAGACCACGTGGTGAAGAACGTTTCGGGCTTCACAGAAGCTATTCGGGCTGGGATCGCTTTAGCCGCGAGCGGGACACGAATCGTGGTCTTGGGTGTCCCCCCGACGCGTGCCGAAACGGGGTATGGCTATATCGAGCAGGGAAGCCAGGTACTTGCAGAGACGCTGCCGTGCGGCACCATACCCGTGTACAGGGTTAGACGCTTCACCGAGAAGCCGAACCTCGGAAAGGCTCAGGAGTTCCTTGCATCGGGCAATTACGTTTGGAACAGCGGGATTTTTCTTTGGAGTGCGAGAACACTGGCGAACGCGATACGAGAGCATCGGCCCTTGCTAGCCACGCTGCTGCAAGAGATCGCCGACGCTTACGGTACTTCCGCCTTTGCACAGGTCCTCGCAGACGTATACCCACGATGCGAGAACATCAGCATCGACTACGCAGTGCTAGAACCCCGTTCCGCAAAGGGCGAGGCAGAGGCAGAGATATATTGCCTGCCGGCTACTTTCGAGTGGAACGATCTTGGTTCGTGGGATGCACTCTACGAACATTCCTGCAGTTCAGCAGAAGAATCCGGAAGTAAAGCCAATGTCATCGAATCAGACGTGAATGTTTCCATCGAGTCGACGGGCACGTACGTTTACGCTCCGGGGCGAACGGTGGCTCTTCTCGGCGTGGAGAACCTCGTAGTGGTTGTTACCGACGATGCTGTTCTTGTAACGACGCGGGAGCGATCTCAGGACGTAGGTCAAATTACAAAGGCGCTAGCCGCCAAGGAATATGAAGGCTGTCTTTGACATCTCGGGGAGTGGAATGGCGAGGAGTTCGGCGGGAGTAAAGTTTGGAACGGATGGTTGGCGCGGCATCATTGCGGACGATTTTACGTATGCTAACGTTCGCATTGCAGCTTCGGCGATAGCTCATTATCTTCTTGAGCGAGAGGAATGGTCGCGTGGCGTTTGCATTGCCTTTGATACACGATTCGGCTCACAATCCTTCGCCAGAGTTGTCGCGGAAGTGATGCAAGAGGCGGGGATACCGGTTGCCCTTGCGAGCGGCGTGACTCCGACCCCGGCGCTCTCCTACGCTGTGCGTCAGAGGGGGGCTGCCGGCGGGGTTATGATCACGTCGAGCCACAATCCTGCCGAGTGGAATGGGATCAAGTACAAAGCGAGCTACGGCGGATCAGGGAAGCCGTCGATTATCGCGGCCATTGAGGAATACCTCTACAAGTCTCTTCCGTCCGCTGTCAGTCCGTCGAGCATACAGTGCGTGGATTTCTTGCCGGAGTACATTGCCGCTATCGAGAGGTTTGTGGATCTGGATGCGATTCGGAGGTCGGGGTACAAGTTCTTAATTGATTGCATGTATGGCGCGGGACGTGGTGTGATCGCGGGCATCTTCGAGAGGGCCGAGATCCCGTTTGTGGAGATCCGCGGAGAGCTGAATCCAGCTTTTCCAGGTATCAATCCGGAACCGATCCTGCCGCACATCAGTGCCTCCCAGAGAGCAGTCGTTGCCGAGGGCTGTGACGCGGGATTGATTACGGATGGGGACGCAGACCGTATTGGGGCGGTGGACGAGTGCGGACGTGTGATCGACGCGCACAAGATCTTTGCGGTGCTGTTGAAGTGGCTGCTGGAGCGGAAGGGGTGGCCGGGGGATGTGACTCGCGCGTTCAATACGACGAAGATGCTGGACCGGATCGCGGCCAAGCACGGGCGGCGTCTTCATGAGCACGGGATTGGATTCAAGTACGTCTGTGAGCTGATGCTGACGGAGAACATCCTGGTTGGAGGTGAGGAGTCAGGGGGAATCGGGATTAGCCGCCACCTGCCGGAACGGGATGGGTTGCTGAACTCGCTACTGATTGCCAATGTGATGGCGGATGAGAAGAAGAGTCTCCGTGAGCTGGTGGATGCGCTTCAGGAGGAGTTTGGGGAGCATCAGTACGGCCGCATCGACATGCATATCGACGAGGAGATCAAGCGGTCCGCGATCGAGCGTGCGGAAGCGGGCTTTGCGGAGATTGCTGGCATGACGGTGCTGCGCGTGGAGACGATGGACGGCATCAAGTTCTTCCTCGACAATCCGGAATGCAAGGGAAAGCCGAACGCGGCGGAGACCTGGTTGCTGCTGCGAGCTTCGGGGACGGAGCCGTTGTTACGCGTCTACTGCGAGAGCTGCTCGGAGGCGTCTGTCGCGCGCGTCCTGGCTGCGGCGGAGCAGTTTGTTTTGCGCGGAGGCGGGGGTTGAGCGGGGTGGTGGGGGTGGAGGTGAAGGGTGTCCTGTTCGATATGGACGGGGTATTGGTGAGCTCCATTGGGTCGGTGAACCGGTGCTGGCGGCGGTGGGCGGAGATCTATGAGGTGCCGGGGTCGGCCACGTTCCAGATACCGCACGGCACGCGGGCGATCGATGTGGTGAGGCAGCTGCGGCCGGACATCGACGCCGCGGAAGGGCTGCGTGTGATCGAGGACATGGAGATCGAGGATACGGCGGACCTGACGGTGCTTCCGGGGGCCCGGGAGTTGCTGGAGCGTTTGCCGGTGGATCGTTGGGCGATTGTGACCTCGGCGACGCGGAGGCTGCTTCTGGGGCGGCTGGAGGCGGCGGGGTTGCCGGTTCCGCAGCGGCTGATCAGTGGGGACATGGTGGAGCGCGGCAAGCCGGATCCTGAGCCGTACCGCCGAGGGGCGGAGCTGCTGGGATTTCGGCCCGAGGAGTGCCTGGTGGTGGAGGATGCGCCGGCGGGCGTGGGTGCGGGGAAGGCGGCTGGATGCCGTGTGCTGGCGGTGCTGGGGACGCACGAGGCGAGCCAGCTCCAGGCTGCTGACTGGATCACACCGTCCCTGACCGAGGTTGCCGTAGAGCTTCGAGACGATCATCTCGTGCTGCGACTTCCGGTCCTGGATTAGTTCCGGTCCGTGGCTTGAGGGGTACCCCCCCCCGGAGTACCCCCTCCCTAAACTCTATTGTTTGAACGGGTTACGTTCTTTGCTGCCGCAAACTCTTCAGCGCAAAGGGTTTACGGGTAAACTATTCTATCTAAACGGGAAAGCCCGGCCGTGGCCGCGTTTTCTCGTTGCTGTACTTCCAGTTTAGCGGATGGAGGTGGGTGTTTGCGCCACACGGTCGGTTGATTTATGGCTCGGGCCGGGGTCGGTAGTGCGACAGTGGTTTGGGCTTGCGATGAGCTTTTTTGGTCTTGAGGAAGCTCAGGAGCGGGGGTTGGTTTGTCGTTGGGCTGAGATGCGGGCTTTGCCTTCGTCTAAGGTGACAAAGTCAGGTGTGGGATGGTGGTCTGTGGCTGGGCTGAGGTGGAGGTTCTTCGACCCCGGCTTTGCTTTCGCTCGGGACGACAGCTTTGCTTTCGTTCGGGACGACAGAGGTGGGGTGGAGGGGTGCCTGGCGGAGGCGGGCGCGGAGGATGGTTTCAACGTGCACGAGGTCTTCTTCCGTGTCCACGCCGATGGTGTCGGTTTCTACGGTTTCGACATGGACGGGGATGTTGTTTTCGAGGAGGCGTAGCTGTTCGAGGCGTTCGGTTTGCTCGAGGTGGCTGGGTGGGAGCTGGGTGAAGCGGTGGAGGGCGGCGGCGCTGTAAGCGTAGAGGCCGATGTGCTTCCAGTATTGGGGCCCCTGGCCGCCGGATTGGGGATCGCGATCGAAGGGAATGGGGGCGCGGGAGAAATAGAGGGCGCAGCCGTCGAGGGCGGTGACGACTTTGACGGCGTTGGGGTTGCGGATGTTGCCGGGGGTGCAGGCGACGCGCAGGGTGGAGACCTGGACGGCGGGGTTGGTGAAGGGGCGGAGGAGGGCGGAGAGATGTTCGGGCTCCAGGAGCGGTTCGTCGCCCTGGATGTTGACGTAGATGTCTGCGGGGATCTCCTGGGCGGCGGCTTCGACGCGATCGGAGCCGCTGGCGAGGTGGGGCGAGGTCATGTGGACGGGCCAGCTGTGAGCGTGGCAGAGTTCGGCGACTTCGGGGGAGTCGGTGGCGATGACGATCCCGTCGAGGCCGGGGCAGCGCTGGGCGGCTTCGAAGACCCAGGCGAGCATGGGCTTGCCGGCGATCTCGCGGAGGACTTTGCGGGGGAGGCGGGTGGAGGCGAGGCGGGCGGGGATGACGCCGAGGACGCGTGCGGTCGGGAGCACGGGCTGCTTTTCGGGGACGGGTGAGTTCGGTATGATGAAGTCTGAGCGTGGCAAGAATTTATTGTCTACCCTTTGCCGATGGGCGACCTGCCTGTGTGCGGATCCGGGATGGCAGAACGCACGATCAGACACCATGGCGGTGTAGCTCAGATGGTTAGAGCGACGGACTCATAACCCGTAGGTCAGAGGTTCGATTCCTCTCACCGCCACCAAAGAAACGATACCGCAGACCGCCCTGCAACAGGTAGTGGCGCCCCGAAGACACACATCAACATGTGGAATCGTGGGCCAGCACAGACGGCAGAATCAGTCGCTCGCTCAAGCGAATCCCTAGGTCATTGCTCCGGTTCATCGAAAGCGTTTGCAGCCTGCGACTCTTGTCGGCATGGCACAGTTGTGTGGAGGCGCGCGCTGCTCTTATCTGTGGTGGCTCCTGAAGATGCATGTGAAGCGTGTATGGGTCGGGCCTTCAGCCCTTGTGTTCTTCGGTTTATTCTGCGACCTGGGGTTTCACCCCAGGCTGGTATGGAGTCGGGCTTTCAGCCCTCTGGGTTCGGATTTGTGGAAGACCCTGGGGTTTCACCCCCAGGCTGGTATGGGTCGCGTCGTTGGCCCTGACTTCGGCGGCTCGGATTTGTTTCCTGGACCTCGTTGGCGGATCTCAGTGAGCACGCTTCCGGGGGTTGGACTTCCGCGGCGGACTTCCAGGCTTTGCGGCAAGAAGGAGACGTTCTGGGCGCCACGAAAGTGGTAGGGACGGGGTGGGGCGGCGAGTTGGGGAGGGAGTATCATTTTTGGGACGGGCGACGTCTAACGGTTGCCTGGCTTTACCACCCTGCTCCTGAACATGCCTTGCTGGAGGCCCCTGTCGCATGCTGAAGATCTCGAAGATATGTCTGCTCGCTATGTCGGTTGCGCTGGTTCTTACGATCTTTCTGGGGGTGAACTCGAGTGGGGTGAGTGCCGCGACGAGCCAAGAGGATGGGGCGTACCGGCAGATCAACGTGTACAGCGAGGTGTTGCGGCACATCCAGACGGACTATGTGGAAGAGCCGAATATCGGGAATGTGACGAATGGGGCGCTGCGGGGGCTGCTGGAGTCACTCGATGCGGATTCGAGCTACCTGACGGCGGCGGACTACAAGATTTACAAGGCGGGGCGGACGGGCAAGGCGCAGGTGGGGATCAACGTCTCGAAGCGCTTCGGGTATGCCACGGTGGTGTCGGTGGTGGCGGGGGGGCCGGCGGATCGGGCGAGTCTTTCGGATGGGGACATTATCGAGGCGATCGGCGCGCAGGATACGCGGGACCTGTCGCTGGCGATGATTCAGCTGCTGCTGGATGGGCAGCCGGGGACGCAGGTGACGCTGTCAGTGGTTCGGCCGAGGAAGGCGACGCCGGAGAAGGTGGTGCTGACGCGGGCGGTGACGAATGTGCCGCCGGTGTCGGAGACGATGTATGAGAACTCGTCGATTTTGTATCTTAAGCCGGTGGCTCTGGATCATGAGCATGCGCAGCAGATTGAGCAAAAGCTGAAAGGGATGGGCAAGGCGGGGAACAAGAAGGTACTGCTGGACCTGCGGGATGTGGCGGCGGGCGACATGGGAGAGGCGACGCGGGTGGCGAACTTTTTTCTGCAGACAGGAACGATTGCCACGCTCGAGGGGCAGAAGGTAGCCAAGCAGACGTTTACGGCGGAGGCCTCGAAGACGATCAACGCGACGGCGCCGGTGGTGGTGCTGGTGAACCGGGGGACGGCGGGGCCGGGCGAGCTGGTGGCGGCGGCGCTGGCGGACAACAAGCGAGCGGAGCTGGTGGGGGAGAAGACGTTTGGGGAGGGGGCGCAGCAGAAGACGTTTGAGCTGCCGGACGGGGCGGCGCTGATTCTGTCGATTGCGAAGTATGAGTCGCCCTCGGGTAAAAAGCTGCAGGACGAGGGAGTGACGCCGGCGGTGCTGGTGGCCTCGAACCAGCCGGAGGCCGAGGCGGAGGATGAGGATGCGACGCCAGCGGCCGCGGGAGCGAAGCCTGTGACGAAGCCGGCGGTGAGTGTGGATGAGCAGCTGACGAAGGCGCTGGATCTCCTGAAGACGAAGGCGGCTTAGGGGCGAGTCGCAGGTCGGCGGGTGTCGGTTGTGAGCATGAGTTGAGGGATTTCGGTACTCTGTTGCGGGAATTTCGGTTGAGGGGAATGCGGGGCTGGTCTGGTATGGTGGGGGGCTGTGGGGAGCCTGTCCAACCCGGGGACGCAGCGGCCTGAGACGAAGCGGGCGGCTGCCTGGCGGCGGATTGACGGCGGTCTGCGGTGGGTGGAGGCGCGGCTGCCGGGCAGGCAGTATCTGCTGCGGTCGACGTCCCTGGTGCTGCTGGGGCTGTCGGCGGTGTTTGGGGCGATGTGCGGTTTGTTGCTGGTGTATTCGATCGACCTGCCGGAGATGAACGATCTGGCGCGGTACCGGCCGAATACGACGACCGAGCTGCTGGATGTCCATGGCAAGGTGTTTGGGTCGTTCGCCCTGGAGCGGCGGGTGGTGGTGCCGTATACGGATCTGCCGCCGGTGCTGCGCGCGGCAATTATCTCGATTGAGGATAAGAGCTTTGAGAGCAACTGGGGGGTGAACCTGCTGCGGGCGGTGGGTGCGGCGTGGCGTGACATCCATGCCAAGGGCAGGTCGCAGGGGGCGTCGACGCTGACGATGCAGCTGGCGCGGAATCTGTTTCTGTCGTCGCAGAAGACGTACGGTCGAAAGGTGCAGGAGGTCTTTCTCTCGATGCAGATCGAGAGGCGGTTCACGAAGCAGCAGATCTTCCAGATGTATGCGAACCAGATTTATCTGGGGCATGGGACGTACGGGTTTGAGGCGGGGTCGGAGTTTTTCTTTTCGAAGCATGTGCGGGAGCTGACGCTGCCGGAGGCGGCGCTGCTGGCGGCGCTGCCGAAGGGGCCGGAGGCGTATTCGCCGATCAAGTATCCGGAGCGGGCGTTGAGGCGGCGGAACCTGGTGCTCAGCGAGATGCTGGCCGACGGAAAGATTTCGGCGGCGGAGGCGAGCGCGGCGAAGGCGGCGACGCTGGGGCTGCGGATTGAGACGCCGGTCAACAGTGTGGCGCCGTACTTTATCGAGGAGGTGAGGCGGCAGCTGGAAAAGCAGTATGGGGTGGAGGAGGTTCACGGGGCGGGGCTGCGGGTGTATACGACGCTTGACCTGGATCTGCAGCGGGTGGCGAACAAGGCGGTTCTGGACGGGACGGCGGCGTACGAGCGGAGGCACAAGTGGAAGGGCCGACTGCAGAATGTGGCGGCAGCGGCGGGAAGCTTTTCGGAGTACCGGCATGCGGACTGGGCGCAGGCGGTCGAGCCGGGCGCGTACTTCCATGCGCTGGTGCTGGATATGGCAAAGGGACGGGCGCTGGTAAAGGTGGGAGGGCAGACGGCGGAGCTTGAGCCGGAGGATTTTGCGTGGACGCAGTTCACGCGGGCGGAGGCGTTTCTGCGGGTGGGCGATGTGGTGTATGTGCGGGTGGAGCCGAGCCGGGCGGATGGGGGGCTGCACCTATCATTGCAGCAGGACTCGGGGGCGCAGGGGTCGCTGATGGCGCTGGATAACGCGAACGGGGAGGTGCTGGCGATGGTGGGTGGGCGGGACTTCGCGGTGTCGCAGTTCAACCGGGCGACGCAGGCGCAGAGACAGGTAGGCTCGTCGTTCAAGCCGTATGTGTATACGACGGCGATCGAGGATGGGGCGAAGCCGACGGACATCGTAGTGGATTCGCCGACGACGTTTTCTACGCCGGGGGGACCGTATACGCCGCACAACTACGAGCCGGACTACCGGGGCGCGATGACGCTGCTGACGGCGTTTGCGGAGTCGCGGAATATTCCGGCGCTGAAGCTGGCGAACAAGGTGGGGATCCGGAAGGTGATCGAGACGGCGCACCGGTTTGGGATTACGAGCAACATCCCGGCGTTTTTGCCGGTGGCGATCGGGTCGGCGGATATCACGCTGGCGGAGCAGGTGGGGGCGTACTCGGTCTTTCCGAATGACGGGATTCGGATTGAGCCGCACACGATTCGGAGGGTGACGCAGGCGGACGGGCTGGCGCTGCCGGAGAAGGTTCCGCAGGTGACGGAGGTGGTGTCGGTCGAGACGGCGCGCATGATGATGCAGCTGCTGGAGGCGGTGACGCGGTTTGGGACGGGGGCGGCGGCGGCCTCGCTGAAGCACCCGCTGGGGGGCAAGACGGGAACGACGAACAACTATACGGATGCTTGGTTTGTGGGGTTTTCGCCTTCGGTGACGTGCGGAACGTGGATCGGGTTCGACGACCGGCAGTCGTTGGGCGAGAAGGAGACGGGGGCGAGGGCGGCGCTGCCGATGTGGATGGATTTTATGCGGGTGGCAATTGCGTCGAGGCCGAAGGAGCGGTTTGCGTCGGCGGGTGCGCCGAAGAAGGTGCTGGACGTTCCGGCGGCGCCGGCGGATGGGGAGGACGGGTTGCCGGTGAGTAAGCCGGCGGGGACGGGGGATGAGGTGGATCCGGATGCGCCGGCGACACAGCCGGTGGCACCGATTGAGCGGCGGCCGCCGCCGCCGCCGGAGGATGTTTTGCCGCCCGGGGCGGCGCCGCAGTAACGGGCTCGCGCCTAGACAACGAACGGTCGATGGGGCTTACTTCTTCGTGGCCGTACTTGCCGCGGACCAGGGTGGAACAACGCCATTGGACCGAGCATAGGCGATCAGCTGGCCCAGGTGTTCGTTCTCGTGGCAGAGGATGCGCAGGTACAGGCCATCGACTTGGACGGTGTGACCCTCAATATCGACCTTGCGCTCAAGGTCTGCAGGTTTCAGCTGAGCGTGTGCGGCTTTGACGGCATCGATCGATCGCTTCAGGTACTGGATGACCTCGGGCTTTGAGATCACCTTCTGTTCTATAGCGGGCGAGGTCAGTTCAGGTGGCATTTTCGGTCCGGTAGGGCTTAGGAGGTAGAAATTGGCGATTGCGATGTGCATGTACACCTCGCTGACCGACCTTACTCCCGGCGACGGTCGCCAGGTGAACTTCTCGGCGGGTATGGCCTCAGCCAAGGACAGGAGCAGACGTGAGACATAGCGCGACTCTCCGTCATAGCCTTCCCAAATTCCTTCGTTTGGATCGCCCATGGGAGCGTTCTGCGCATGCAAGCTGAGAGTGCTCAAACTGACGGTGCCTAGAAGCAGGAGGAGCAGACATGATTTCCAGCGCATGCCAGGACGATAGCAGAGCGTATACGCCGTGGGGGAGCGTAAATACATCCGTTGGCCTCGGCTTCCTCTTCCTTCGCAATGGCGTGCTGCTTGACTGGGGTGAGACGCCTCGGCGTTGACTTCCATGCAGGTTCTTCGATTGCGCTAGTTCGGGCTGGTGCTCGCGATCTGCCGGTGAGCGGAGTTCCTAACGATGCGCCGGTGAACGATAGCGCGGGCCTTCAGCCCGCATGTTTTTCTTGTGCCTGAAACCTGGGGCTTCGCCCCAGGCTGGTATAGAGCGGGCCGTTGGCCCTCGTGTTTGGGGTTTGCCTGGAATCCTTTCCGAAATCCCGCATGGCTGCGAGTCTACGAGTTCTTGTGATACGTCTTTCACATTATGTTGAGAATGTTCTTCCGACCAGAATGGCTTCTGGTAGTTGTGGGGTTGATTACGGCCGCCGTGGTTGGATGGCAAGCTTGGGAGACGCGGCGAAGTGTTCAATCCGCCCGGGATCAAACTCGGATTAGCCGACAGCCCTGATTGCACAATTTCGCCCGAAAGTTAGCATTAGAACAATTCGCGTGATCGAATCGGAGGACTCCCTCTGCATCGAAATAATTGTTGTCAATACAGGTGGGACCGCTGCGCACATCTTCGAAGGGACTGTAAAGCTGGACTGGATTTGGGAACACTCGCCCAAGAGTGCCGTTGCTACTGCCCGCTTTGAACCAATCACCCTTGAACCCGGAAGGCAGAGTCCCCTCAAGATAATGCTTAACGACGATTGGCTGATGTATCGATTTAGCGTAGCCCCCAAGTACACTTCCGGCATGCGTCTCCGCTGCGAGGGGACTATTGCCTACACTGATGACTGCGGTGTGATGAGGAATACAGGGTTCAGCAGACTCCGCGATGCGTCCACACAGAAGTGGGAAATTGACACCAACCCCGAATTTGAGTACGCCGACTAGCCAATTAGGCTTCTCCGTAGAGCGCAGACAAACCAAATTAGGACACTACCCAGGGTTAGCGGTGCAGGCTGGTGAGGAGGCGGAAGAAGCGGTTGGCGGTGGCCACGTCTTGTTTGATTTGGGTGAGGAGGGCTTCGGGGGTGGGGAAGCGTTGTTCGTCACGGAGGCGGTGGAGGAAGCAGAGGTCGAGGGGGGTGGTTTCAGAGAGGTCGACGGGGTGGAAGTCGAGCAGGTGGGACTCGATGGTGAAGGAGTCTGCGCCGAAGGTGGGGCGGTTGCCGATGTTGGTGACGGCGTTGAAGGTTTGGGAGGCGATGTTGGATGCGGGTTCCGGCGGGGTGCGGCCGGGCGAGGCTGGCGCGGAGGAGCCGATCTGGAGGCGGGTGATGTAGACGCCGTGGGCGGGGATGAGCTCGGGGTAGGGGGCAAGGTTGATGGTGGGTACGGTGTAGCGGGTGCCGTAGCCGCGGCCGGGGGCGGGTGTGCCGCGGATGCTGAAGGGGTGGTGGAGGAGGCGGTGCGCGGCGGAGACGTCGCCGGCGGCGATGAGGGTGCGGATGCGGCTGGAGGAGACGGGGGCTCCGTGAAAGCTTTGCGGGGGGTAGCAGGTGACGGTGCAGCCGAAGTCGGCGCAGAGGGTCTTAAGGGCGTCGATGCCGGCCTCGGCGCGGTGGCCGAAGCGGAAGTTTTCGCCCTCGTGGAGTTCGACGACGTTGAGCTTGCGGTGGAGGAGGTCGTGGGCGAACTCGCGGGCGCTCATGCGGGCGAGATCGCCGTCGAAGGGCAGGACGATGACGTCGTCGACGCCAGTGGAGGCGAGGAGGTCGAGTTTGTGCTCGAGGGGGGTGATGAGGGCGGGGCTGGAGCCGGGGCGGATGGCGCGGGAGGGGTGGGGGTCGAAGGTGATGACGAGCGAGCGGAGGCCGAGGGTGCGGGCGCGGCGGAGGACGTTGCCGATGATCCAGCGATGGCCGCGATGGACGCCATCGAAGTTGCCGATGGTGGCGACGGAGGGAGGGAAGGAGGGAGGGAGCTCGTCGAGGTGGCGGTAGATGTGCATCAGGCGATCCGGAACTGGAGTTGGAGACCGTCGTAGGCGAGGCGGATGTGCGGGGGGAGGGAGCTCTCGGTGAGGTCGTGGTCGAGGTCGTGGCTGAGGTGGGTGAAGAAGGCGCGTTTGGGCTTGAGCTGCTCGACAAAGGCGACGGAGCGGTCGAGGTGGGAGTGGCTGGGGTGGGGGTCGCGGCGGAGGGCGTCGAGGATGAGGATGTCGAGGTTCTGGAGGAGGGGGAGGCTTTCGGGCGGGAGGTCGC
>JAABUO010002841.1_pt1 | contig 20943 bp, 16 predicted proteins | sample 5559291 | NCBI WGS metagenome assembly JAABUO01 (sample SAMN10711878, study PRJNA513372) | rock metagenome | isolation source: Antarctica rocks | place: Antarctica: Victoria Land, Finger Mt sud
GGGATCAGGGGCAGGAGGCGCTTGGACAAGGGTGGCTTTCGGCTCGAAGGTTGCGGGTGTCGCCTGATGTGCGCACGCCTCGCCCCAACGTCGACCAGACAGCACGCAAAGTGCGGGAGAACCCAATATTGAACGCCGATTGACAGGCTGCACGACTACTCGACGCTGTGCGAGGGCTTCAACCTCCTGCGCAACGACACGGGTTTCTGCGGCGCCCCCCCGCCAGACAGCCAGGCCTGTCGCGTCTGCATCCACGGCCCCGCCCGCGCGCGCCACCTCGCGCAGATGCGGGCGCTGTTCGCAGCCGTCGCGCCCGACATCGTCGCCCCGTCGCGCGCGGCGCTGCGGGTCTGGCTGGACGGCCAGGCCAGCCTCGGTCGCACCGCGTCGGCCGCAGGCGCCGGCGGCAGGGCCGCACCGTCCGCCAGCCAGGACGATGTCCGGCCGGCCGATGCCGCGCCCCTCCTGCCTGCGCCCCTCCTGCCTGCGCCCGGCCTTCCCGTGTCCGGCCTTCCCGCGCGCTCCACGCGCGTGCATCCCCACGCCCGGATCGAGTTCACGGCGACCCGCCGCAGCCTGGTGCCGCCGGAGCGGCGCGGCACTCCGGCCCACCCGGTCCGCGTCGCCTTTGTCGGCCACCCCGGCGCACACAAGGGCTGGCCCGCCTTCCTCGCCCTGGTGCACGAGTGCGGCAGCCACGGTGCCTACCGTTTCTTCCACTTCTCCGACGCGCCGGCCCCGCTGCCGCCCCCGGAGATCCGCCACGTCGCCGTCCAGGTCGCGCCCGCCCGACGCGACGCGACCCGCGAGGCGCTGGAGGCGCACGCCATCGACCTGGTGCTGATGCCCGCGCCCTGGCCGGAGACCTTCTCCTACGTTGCCCACGAGGCCATCGCCTCGGGCGCCGACATCGTCACCCTGGCCGACAGCGGCAACGTCGCCGCCGCGGTGATCCGCTCGGGCCGCGGCGTGGTGCTGGCGGACCCCTCCGCCTGCATCGACTTCCTGGTGTCCGGCCGCGCCGTCGAGTACGTTCGGCTCTGCATCGCGCAGGGCAACCACGTCGGCCGCCTCGTGCACTGCGGCACCACCGCCACCCTGCCGCCCGACGCCGGTCCCCCGGACACGGCGGCACCCGACGGCGGCGGCCAGGCCCTGCTCCAGGCCGTGTCCCCGTGACTCCGGCCCGCCGATCCGCAGCGCGCGAGGCGGCGCCATGACCCGGACCTGCTGCTACACCAGCTTCACCTACGCCTACCTGTCGCGCGCCCGCGTGCTGTGCGACAGCCTGCGACGCGCCCACCCGGACTGGCCGATCCACGCCGTGGTGGTCGACGAGCCGCCGCCCGGCGTCGATCCCGCCACGGCACTCGCCTGCTTCGACGGCGTGATCGCGCTGGCCGAACTTGGCATTTCCCGGCTGCGCTCGTGGCTGTTCAAGCACGACGTGGTGGAGGCCTGCACCGCGGTGAAGGGCCATGCCCTGCTCCACCTGCAGGAGCGCTACGACAAGGTGGTGTACTTCGACCCCGACATCGCGCTGTTCCACCCGCTCGACGACCTCGACGCGCTGCTCGACCACCACTCCGTCGTGCTCACCCCGCACCAGCTCGACGCCAACGAGGCCCCGGTCGCCATCGCCGACAACGAGCTGACCTCGTTGCGCTACGGGGTGTTCAACCTCGGCTTCCTCGCGGTGCGCAGCGACCCGGAAGGCCGCCGCTTCGCCCGCTGGTGGGCCGCCCAGCTCCTGCGCGCCTGCTACGACGAGGTGGAGAGCGGCATCTTCACCGACCAGAAATACTGCGACCTGGTGCCCGCCCTGTTCGAGCGCGTCCACGTGCACCGCGACTCCGGCTGCAACGTCGCGAGCTGGAACCTCAGCCGCCGCGTCCTGCACATCCGCCGCGACGGGGCGATCACCGCCAACAACGCTCCGCTGAAGTTCTACCACTTTACCAAGATCGGCACCGCCGGCGACGTCATGGTCCGGCGCTACGCAGGCCCCAACCTCGCCGCCTTCGAGATCTGGGAATGGTACCGCCGCCAGATCGCCGCCACCTCCGACGCGCCTGGCCCCGACACGCCCTGGCACTACGGCCACTTCGGCGACGGCCGCCCGATCGCCAAACCGATGCGCCTGCTCTACCGCAGCCGCACCGATCTGCTCGCCGCCTTCGACGACCCGTTCCGCACCGGCCCCGGCAGCTACCTCGACTGGGTCCGCTCGGAACATCCCGACCTGCTCTCGCCACGGGCGGCCGCCTGATACCAGCGAACACGGGTATTGATCCGTCAGCAAGCAAGGCCGGGCTCTGCCCAGACCCGCCAAAGACCTGAAGCTCTTGAAAACCCATCTCTTAAGTAGGGGACTCCGAAGGCTTGCCTCTGGCGGAGGCCAGAGGCAGAGCCTCTGGCCCTGCTGGCCTGACCAATCATCCTCGAGGGCCGCTGGCATGGGTTCGCAACAGGCAAGTCCGGAGATCTGCTTTTGGACGCAGCCATCGGCCGAGCCTTCGAGCCGCCCGCTATTCCTGCGCCACCAGTTCCCGCAGCACCGCGCACACGCCGTCCACGTCCGCGGGCATCAGCCCGTCGAACAGCGGCAGGCTGACCACGCGCGAGGCGATGCGCTCGGTGACCCGCAGGTCGCCCGGCACGCAGGTGTCGCGGAAGTAAGGCTGCTGGGCCAGGTGCGGCGAGAAGTACGTCGCCGCCCCGACGCCGCGCGACGCCAGCGCAGCAAGGAACTCGGCGCGCGTCCCTGGCCAGCGCCCGGACAGCAGCACCGGCATGAACTGGTGCGTCTGCCGCTGGCCCACGGTCTCCTGGAACGTCCAGCCGGGCAGGCCGCGCGCATAGGCGGCGGCAAGCTCCGCGCGATGCGCCACCACGGCCGGGAACTCCGCGAGCTTGGCCAACGCCTGCAGCGCCGTCACCTCGCCGAGGTTGGCGGCCAGCCCCGGCAGGCTGGCGGCTCCCCCGTCCACCTCCCCGGCATCCCCCATCGCACGCATCGCCGCGAGCGCGTCCGGGTCGGCGTTGTAGATCACCCCGCCCTCGGCCACCGCAAAGGTCTTGGTGGCGTGCATCGAGAACACCACCGAGTGCCGCGACCCGGTGCCGAACCCCCGCCCCAGCACGTCCAGCGAGCCCAGCGAGGCCGCGGCGTCGACCACCACCGGCACCCCATGCTCCTGGCTGATGCGGTCGTATCGGTCCATGTCGAGGCAGTTGCCGAAGGTGGCGTAGGGCACGATGGCGGCGACCTGCCCGGCATACTGGGCGAGCAGGGCGTCCTCGGCCTCGCGGCAGGGCAGCCAGGTGTCGGGGTCGATGTCGCACAGCAGCGGCGTCAGGCCGTTCCAGATCGCGGCGTGCGCGGTGGCGGCGAAGGTGAACGAGGGCATCAGCACGTAGCGCCGCCGCGTGGCCTCGGCGCGGGCCGGGCGCCCTGCGGCGGCGTCCACGGCATGGCGCAGGGCGAGCATCAGGCCGATGGTGGCGTTGCACACGGTGAGGCAGCCGCCGACGCCGCCGAACAGGGTGTCGGTGAGGTCGCGCTCGAAGCGGGTGTTGACCGGCCCGTAGTTGGAGAACACCCCGCTGTCCTCGATCCGCGCCAGCTCCGCGCCAAGCTGGCTCAGGCGGCTGGGATTGGGCTGGATCAGCGGAACCTTCATGCGACATTCTCGGGCAGCGCCCGCTCCTCCAGCACGGTGTCCCGGTCCCGTCAGGACCCGGACGGAATGTCGTCGCGGCGTCCTGCCGCCAGGCGCCTGCGCCGCAACCGCCGCGCCGTCCTGCGCGGCCTCCCTGCCGGGCGGGCAGGTCACGCCATGGAAGACGCAATGCCGCCCCGGATCAAGCGTGCACCACGCCAGGCAAGGGGGCGGCCCGCATGGAGCCGGCGGCACGTCGGCAAGCAGGGCCGGGTTCTGCTCAAAGCCGCGGAGGTCCGGGACCTTTGACGGAGTGCGGAGGTGGAGCCCTTGGCCTTGCGTCCTGCCGCCCAACCTCGCCGACCCAGCCTCACCCGCGCAGGCGCCCCTGTCGCGCCGCCCGCTCCGCCGCCTCGGGCTCCGGCGCCATCTTCTGCACCACCTGCAGCAGCGCCGCCCGCGAGGACACGTCCAGTCGCCGGTACCCCCGCAGCAACGCCTCCTCGTCGCCTGCCAGCAGGCCTAGCATGCCCTGATCCTCCTCCAGGAACTCGGGCGGCACCTCCGCGTCCGGATCGAGCCCCACCAGGTAGGACACCGAGGTCGCCAGCACCTCCGCCAGCTTCACCAGCCGCCGCCCACGCGGGGCCGCCAGTCGCCCGTCCAGCAGCCGCGCCACGAAATCGTCCGCCAGCCCCGCAGCCCGCCCCGCCGACTCGGCCGAGAGCGACAGGCGGTCCAGCCTGCCCTGCACCCTGTCGGCCAGCGCCCTCGCCTCCGCGGTCCCGGTCAAGCGGTCCCTCCCTGCACACGGCCCGGGATCACGGACACGGCTTCGGGGTCCTTGCCAGGGGAGCAGGCAAGGCCGGAGGCTCCGCCGTAAGCTCCGCCAAGGACTCGGCCTTTGGAAGCCTTGTTCAGGATCAGGGCAGCCACGCGGGGCAGGGGCCTAGGCCGGCCCCGCGAGCAGGTCGGCGATCACCTGGTCCTCGGCCGGCAGCAGCCCGCTAATGCCCACGCCGCCCAGAACGGCCCCGCCGACGTCGCGCAGCACCGCGCCCCCCGGCAGCCCGGTCAGGCCGGGGTCGCAGAAATAGCTCGCGGGATAGCCCTGGCCCTGCAGCCGCTCGTGGAACGCCGCGGTGCCCACGCCGATCCGCGCCGCGGTATAGGCCTTGGCCTGCGACAGCGCGACCGAACGCACCGGCGCCCCCGCCATGCGCGCGAACGCCACCAGCAACCCCTCTGCGTCGCACACCGCGACACAGAGGGGCCTTCCATACCCCGTCGACTCCGCCACTGCCCACCGCGTCAGCCGCTCCGCCTCGCCCAGATCCATCGCCCGCTCCCGCCTGTTCCGCCACGCCCCCTGAAGGTGTCGCAGCCCCTCGTCATGGTGTCCAAAAACGAACCCTCGGCAAAGTCCAGAAGCGGAGCCCCGGTGGTGAAGCAGCCTGGATCAGGCCCACGGCAGGATGGTCAGGCAGCAGGCAAGGCCGGGCTCTGCCCGAACTCGCCGAAGGCCTAGGCCTCTGAAACCACTTACTTAAAGAGTGGATTCCAAAGGCTCGGCCTTTGGCGGAGTTTGAGGCAGAGCCTCAACCTTGCCTGCTTCCCGCACCTGGCGCACCGCTCGCGGCGACCAGCCCCCGGTCCTGCCGCCTACCGCGCCATCCCCGGCCCCTGCACCGGCATGGTGACTCCTGCCGGCAGCCCCACCGGCACCATCCCCGGCACCATGCCGCCCGGCTCCACGCCGCTCTGCGCGATCCCCGCGAGCGTCAGCCCGGCGAGTGCCCGTGCCCGGTTCACGCGGCGATACATCCAGCTCGTGAGCAGCGGAGTCAGCACCGCCGAGACGATCACCGCGGCCGCCACCTGCACCGTGGCCACCGCCGCGATGCCGCCGTACGTCGGGTCCGCCATCGCAATCGCCTTGGGCACCGCCGCGGCGTTGCCCGCCGTGCTCGACGCCGCCGCGCCCGCGATCCCCGAGCCGCCGAGCGCGATGTCGGCCAGGATGCACACGGTGCCGGTCACCGCGACCACGAACACGCCGAGCAGCACGCCCGACACCCCGGCCGAGACCACGGAATGCAGGTTGATGTTCTGCCCCAGCGTGAACGCCATGAACGGGATGATGATCGGCTCGTGGCGCCCGAAGAAGTCGCGCAGGTCGCGGTCCAGGTTGCCGAGCACCGCGCCCGCGGCGATCGGCGCGATCACCGACACCATCGTCAGCCACGGGATCGCCGCCAGCCCCGCGCCGACCAGGAACAGCATGGTCACGAACGGCCCGGTCTCGATCGACTGCGGCACGTAGGTGCCTGCGTCGTCCGGATCGCCCATCACGCTGGTCAGCGCGAGGAACATGCCGCCGTTGGTGTCGCTCAGCGCCACCATCAGCGCCAGCGTGCTGTAGCCGAGGAAGTCGCCGCCGGCGAAGCGCGCCACCAGCAGCGCGATCGACACGCCCACCGCGATCTTGACGAACATGATTCCGAAGCCGCGCCTGAGCATGCGCGGCGCCGCGTTCAGCGTCATCTTGGTGCCGACCGTGAACAGGTACATCCCCAGGAACGTCGGATAGCCCGCGCCGCTCAGCGCCTCGGTGAACCCGCCGATCCTGAGCAGGTTCGGCGCCGCCGTGTTGAGCACCATGCCGAGGAACAGCGGCACCACCATGAGCCCGCCCGGCACGCGGTTGATCGCCTGGTAGAGACGCATCCTGTCATTCCCCCTGTGTCGTGCGGGCGCGGCCTTGCTGGCCGCTTCCCCGATCGTCCCCGATGGCAGTGCTTCGCATCGGCAGCCGGCGCGTGCCTCGACGCGGCTTGCGTGGCCCGTGCTCGCCCGCGCGACACAGTGCGGCAAGCGCGGCGACATACGCCACAGAACAATCGAGGGCAGGCTCCAGCCGGCAGCCGCCTTCCCGCCCTGTCCTGCCGGCCTCTGGGCCGAGCCGGCCGAATTGCCGTCTTTCCACACTCCTGGCGGGCATGTTCAACCGAAATCACGCTGCAACGTTGTTGTTTGCATGATCCTCCCCTAATCGATGTCTGATTGATGGCAGGAGACGATCGACGTGGACCAGATCAGCAGAACCGCGCTCCGCCCAGGCTGGCGCGAGCTGTGGCTCAAGGAGGACTGGTGGGCGGTCTGGCTCGGCCTCGGCCTGGTGCTGGTCGCCACCGCGCTGTTCGCGTCCGGCAGCTCGATCGTCTGGCTCGCGGTCGCGCCCGCGAAGTGGTCGACTCCCGCGCAGCTCGGCGCGCAGCTCTGGGCGGCAGCACCACGCTACCTGGCGCAGTTCGCGATGTTCCTGGTCCTGTTCGGCGCCGCGGCACGCGTGCTCGGCTTCCGGCTGGCGGCGTTCGCGCCGTCCTTCGCGCTGCTGTATGCGCTCTCGGTAGCGATCTTCGCGGCTGGCGCGTGGGACCGCGCGCAGACCTATAACCTGGAGCCGCCGCTGATCGCGCTGCTGGTCGGGCTGGCGATCTCCAACCTCGTCGGGCTGCCGCGCTGGCTCGACGCGGGATTTCGCGTCGAGTTCTACGTCAAGACCGGGATCGTGCTGCTCGGCGCCACGCTGCCGTTCACGCTGATCCTGTGGGCCGGGCCGGTGGCGATCCTGCAGGCCTCGGTGGTCTCGGTCGCGACCTTCCTGGTGATCTTCCTGGTCGCGGTGCGCCTCGGGCTGGACCGCCGCCTCGCGGCCACGCTCGGCGCGGGCGGAGCGGTGTGCGGCGTCTCGGCGGCCATCGCCATCGCCGGCGCGGTGCGCGCGGACAAGGAGCACCCGCCGATCGCCATCACGTTGGTGGTGCTGTGGGCGATCGTGATGATCTTCGTCCTGCCCCTGGCCGCAGCCAGCCTGCACCTGCCGGCCGGCGTGGGCGGCGCGTGGATCGGTACGTCGGAGTTCGCCGACGCCGCAGGCTTCGCCGCCGCCCAGGCCTATGGCGGCCAGGCCGGCCCGGCGACCGGGATCGCCGGCACCGCGGACCAGGCGGTGTGGTCGTACACCCTCGTCAAGGTGGTCGGCCGCGACGTCTGGATCGGCATCTGGGCGCTGGTGCTGTCGATCATCTCGGTCACCCGCTGGGAGACGCAGGAGATCGGCGGCCGCATCGACGTCGGCCAGGTCTGGTGGCGCTTCCCCAAGTTCGTGGTGGGCTTCCTCATGGCCTCGGTGCTGGTCACGCTGGTGACGCGGGGCGTCAGCTTCCACGACTACAACGCCGTGGTGAAGCCAGGCCTCGTCGCGCCGATCACCGCGCTGCGCACCTGGGCATTCACCTTCTGCTTCCTCAGCATCGGGCTGACCACCCGTCTGCGCGAGCTGGCGCCCGCCGGCGGCCGCCCGGCCGTGGCCTTCACCGCAGGCGTCGCGGTCAACGTGGTGCTCGGCTTCGTGATGTCGGTGCTCGTGTTCGGCCAGTACTGGGCGGGCCTGACGCATTGACCCGCGCACCGCCCGCTCCCGGCGTCGCCTGCGGTCGCTGCACGCAGTTCGACGCCCGGCCGCACGCGATCGAGGCGGCGTTCCCCGGGCTCGCCAGCATGGGGTCCGGGAGCGCCTCGGTGCGGGCGCAGGACGGGCTGTGCGCGCTGCACGGGCGATACCTGCCGGCCAGCGCCTACTGCGCGGCGTTCGAGGCGGCAGCGAAGTAGCCAAGGCTGGACCCTGCCCAGAGCCGCCGATGGCCAGGGGCTTTTGAAAACCTGCTCCTCAAGTAAATCGGACTCCAAAGGCTCGTCTTTGAAATCCACCACTTAAGAAGCGGGTTTCCAGAGGCCTCAGGCCTTTGGCGGGTCTGGGCAGAGCCCAGCCTTGCTTGCTGACAGGTCAATGACCAGGGCCGCCGGTATCAGCCCTTTGCGGGAAGGGCGATGCTTTCCAGCGAGCAGCCCTCGCAATCCACGCCGATGACGATTTCAGTGATGGCGGCGCCCAGCATCAGCACCGCCGCCACCGCGTAGCCGCCGCTGACCGCCCAGGCGCTGCCGGTGCCGATCAGGGTGCCGAGCACGTAGGGGGCGATGATGCCGCCGACGCCGGTGCCGATCGCATAGAACAGCGCGATGGCGAGGCCGCGCGTCTCCAGCGGGAAGATCTCGCTGGCGGTGAGATAGGCCGACGAGGCGGCGGCGGAGGCCACGAAGAAGATGGCGCTCCACCACAGGGTCTGCGTCGTCTCGGTCAGCAGCCCCTGGCCGAACAGTGCCGCGGTGATCGCGAGCAGCACGGCGGTGCCGGCGTAGGTGCCGCTGATCATGCGCCGCCGCCCCAGCGTGTCGAACAGCGGGCCGAGCAGCAACGGACCGAGGAAGGAGGCGGCGGCCAGCGGCAGGATGCGCAGGCCGATCTCCTCGTCCGGCACGTGGTAGAACGCCTGCATCACCATGCCGTAGGTGAAGAAGATCGCGTTGAACAGGAATGCCTGCGCCGCCATCAGCGCCAGCGCCAGCAGCGACCGCCGCCGGTAGCGGCCGAGCATGGTGCGCGCGACCTGCACCAAGCCGGAGCGGGCCTGCGGGTGCGTGGTCAGCGCGCCCGACAGGGGCGGCATCACCACGCCGTCCGCGCAGGCACGCCGCTCGATGTCGTCCATGATGCGCCGCGCCTCGTCGGCGCGGCCGTGGGCGAGCAGCCAGCGCGGGCTCTCCGGCACCCACTTGCGCAGCAGCAGCACGCAGAGCCCGAGCACGCCGCCGATCCCGAAGCCGAGCCGCCAGCCCAGGCCGACTCCGACCCAGTGGCCGTTCAGCAGCGGGATCGAGGCGCCCGCGCCGGCGGCGGCGCCGACCCAGAACGTGCCGTTGATCGCGAGGTCGACGCGGCCGCGCAGCCGGGCAGGGATCAGCTCGTCGATCGCGGAGTTGATCGCCGAGTACTCGCCGCCGATGCCCATGCCGGTGATGGCCCGGAAGATGGCGAAGCTCCAGAAGTTCCAGGCGCAGGCGGACAGCAGCACGCCCACGACATAGACCAGGAGGGTGACGTTGAAGATCATCTTGCGGCCGACGCGATCGGTGAGCCAGCCGAACAGCAGCGAGCCGATCACTGCGCCGAAGACGTAGAAGGACGCGGCGCTGCCGATCTGCGTCGTGGTGAGCGACAGGCAGCGCGTGTCCTGCAGCATGGGGCCGATCGAGCCGACGATCGTCACCTCCAGCCCGTCGAGGATCCAGGTGATGCCCAGCGCCGCGATCACCAGCAGGTGGAAGCGGCTCCACGGCAGGCGGTCGAGGCGCGCGGGAATGTCGGAGCGTACCGCCGTCGGAGCCGGACAAGGTCCGCCCGCGGTGCCGACCTCGATCCCGCGCACGTCGTGGGCCACGACGCGGCTACCCACGATGCGATCCGGGACGACGCACCGCACGGTCCGGCCGACATGCAGGCGCATGGTGGGGGTGTCGTGACGCTGACGGGTCGGTTCGAGGAGCATTCATGGAACCGAAACTAACACAGCGTGCCGGAAGCGGAAGAACCCTGCGACGCACCTGCACAATAACGCCATCGGCGACCAGGCGTGACCGGCAAGGCAGGCAAGGCAGAGATCCTGCCTCTGACCTCCGCTCAAGGCCAAGCCTTGGGAGTCCGTTTTCTTGAAAGAAGAGTTTCCAAAGGCCGCAGGCCTTTGGCGGGTCCGGACAGAGCCCGGCCTTGTTTTCCGGCAGGTTCCGGCCGCAGCTTTCTGGCAGGTGACGCCTGATGCCCGCTATACGGGTGGTTTCTCAGCCCGCACGACCCGGGCCCGATGTCGATAGCGCCATTGCCAGCGTGATGCGCCCGATGCCAACTGTGCCGGCGGGACTCCGCACGTTTCGCACTGCAGCAGAGGCATCCTCGTCGTGACCCCCGTCCAGCTCAGCCGAACCAGCCTCGTCAGCCTTGCGCCCGAGGTGCAGGTGCCCCGCTTCGATCCGGCCGGCGTCACGCCGGGCATCGTGCATCTCGGGCTCGGCGGCTTCCACCGCGCGCACATGGCCCGCTACACCCACGACCTGATGAACCGCGACGTGGACGCCCGGCGCTTCGGCATCGTCGGCGCCGGGCTGATGGCCGGGGATCGCCGCATGGCCGAGAGCCTGGCGCCGCAGGACTGTCTCTACACCCTGGTCGAGCGCGACGGCGCGTCGGAGACCGTCACGGTGATCGGCGCCCTGTGCGAGGTCGTGTTCGCCGGCGAGGGCAGCGCGGCCCTGCTCGACGCGATCGACCGGCCCGGTGTCCGCATCGTCAGCCTCACCGTCACCGAGAACGGCTACTGCCTCAACCGCGCCACCAAGCGGCTGGACCCGGACCACCCGCTGATCCGCGCCGACCTCGCCCGCTCCGCGCAGCCGTCCAGCGCCATCGGCATCGTGGTGGAGGCGCTGCGTCGCCGCCGCGATGCAGGGGCTGCTGCCTTCACCGCGTTGAGCTGCGACAACATCCAGCACAACGGCACGGTGCTGAAGGACGCCGTGCTGGCGCTCGCCCGGCTGCGCGACCCGGCGCTCGCCGGCTGGATCGAGGCGAACGCCGCGTTTCCCTCCACCATGGTCGACCGCATCACCCCGGTCACCTCGGCCGCCGACATCGCCGAGCTTGCGGCGCGCCACGGCATCGCCGACCGCTGGCCGGTGGTGTGCGAGGGCTTCACCCAGTGGGTGATCGAGGACCGTTTCGTGGCGGGTCGCCCGGCCTGGGAGCAGGTCGGCGCGCAGTTCGTCGCCGACGTGGCGCCCTACGAGTTCATGAAGCTCCGCCTGCTCAACGCCAGCCACCTCGCGGTCTCCGGCCTGGGCCGGCTGGCCGGCTACGTCACCATCGACGAGGCGATGGCCGAGCCGCTGATGCGCCGCTACATGGCTGCCCTGATGGACCGCGAGACCGGTCCCACCCTGCCCGAGGTGCCCGGCATCGACCTCGACGCCTACAAGGCGACGCTGATCGAGCGCTTCAGCAACACCGCGATCAAGGACACGGTGGAGCGTGTCAACACCGATGCGCCGCTCAACATCCTGGTGGACCCGATCCGCGACCGGCTGCGCACCGGCGGGTCGGTGGACCTGCTCGCGCTCGCGCTGGCGGCCTGGCTGCGCCGCGTGCGCGGCGAGGACGAGCAGGGCGGGCCGATCGACATCCGCCACCCCCTTGCCGAGCTGCTCCGCGCCAAGGCGCTGGAGGGCGGGGAGGACCCGCGCCCGCTGCTGGGGATCACCGCGCTGTTCGGCGAACTGGGCGAGAACCCGCGGCTGGTGCAGGCCGTGGCGGGCTGGCTGGGATCACTGTATCGCGTGGGAAGCCGGCAGACCCTGGCGGACGCGTCGCGCAGCCTAGGGTTCTGAATGCCGCATCCACGGCCAGGCAGGGCCGGAGGCTGGTAGCGGGTTCAGCTGCCCGGGGTCGTCGCAGGCGGCGTGCCAGGCAGGAAGCAAGGTTGAGGCTCTGCCTCAAACTCCGCCGAAGGCTGGGCCTTTGGAATCCGTTTTCTAAGTGGAGGTTTCCAAAGGCCTCGGCCTTTGGCGGGTCCGGGCAGAGCCCGGCCTTGCTTGCTAATGGCCACACAGGCCGTCGCTGCGCGATCGCAACGGCTGCGCCGCGTCATGCTGCATTGCAGCGCAAGCGATACGAGTTGACGCTGCCCTGTCGCGGTGACAGCGTACGGGCAATCAATCGCGCCGCGCTCAGCGGCGGGTGACTTTCGGGAGACGTGCCATCACCATCCGTCGCATCTGCGGCCTGCGCGCCGCGCTGGCCGTCGCGGTTCTGACCCCCGCGTTCTGCCTGGCGCGTCCCGCGTTCGCCGACTCGACCATCACCATCGCCACGGTGAACAACGGCGATATGGTGGTCATGCAGAAGCTGTCGCCCGAGTTCGAGAAGCTGCACCCCGACATCCACCTCAAGTGGGTGGTGCTGGAGGAGAACGTGCTGCGCCAGCGCGTGACCACCGACATCGCCACCCACGCCGGCCAGTTCGACGTCATGACCATCGGCAACTACGAGGTGCCGATCTGGGGCAAGCAGGGCTGGCTGGAGCCGATGGACAACCTGCCCGCCGCCTACGACACGGACGACCTGCTCAAGGCGGTGCGCGGCGGCCTCACGGTGGATGGCAAGCTGTACGGCCTGCCGTTCTACGCCGAGAGCGCCATGACCTACTACCGCACCGACCTGTTCGAGAAGGCGGGCCTCAAGATGCCCGCTTCCCCCACCTACGAGCAGATCCGCGGCTTCGCCGACAAGATCACCGACAAGCCGAACCAGATCTACGGCATGTGCCTGCGCGGCAAGCCGGGCTGGGGCGAGAACATGGCCTATCTCACCTCGCTGGTGAATGCGTTCGGCGGCCAGTGGTTCGGCCAGGACTGGAAGCCCACGATCGACACGCCCGAGTGGCACAAGGCCGTCAGCTACTACGACGACATCCTCAAGGCAGACGGCCCGCCCGGCGAGACCTCGAACGGCTTCAACGAGACGCTGGCGCTGTTCGGCAGCGGGCATTGCGGCATGTGGATCGACGCCACCGTCGCCGGCGGCCTGCTCTACGACAAGAAGCAGTCCTCCGTCGCGGACAAGGTGGGCTTCGCGCCGATGCCGACCGGCAGCTTCGCAGCCGCACCCACCTGGCTGTGGAGCTGGAACCTGGGCATTCCGGCCTCGTCCAAGCAGAAGGACGCGGCCAAGACCTTCGCCGCCTGGGCCACGTCGAAGGAGTACATCAACCTGGTCGCCAAGGAGCGCGGCTGGGTCGCGGTGCCGCCCGGCACGCGCCAGTCCACCTACGACAACCCCGAGTACAAGAAGGTCGCCCCGTTCGCGGCGTTCGTGGAGAAGGCGATCAACAACTCGCATGCCGAGGGGCAGACGCGCGAGCCGCGGCTCTACACCGGCGCCCAGTTCGCTGCGATCCCCGAGTTCCAGGGCATCGGCACCCAGGTCGGGCAGACGGTGGCCGGCACGCTCACCGGGCAGAGCACGGTGGACCAGGCGCTCGCCGCGGCGCAGTCGGCGACGGAACGCACGATGCGCCAGGCCGGCTACCCGAAGAAGTAGCCGCGATGTCAGCGATCCTCGCTCAGGCCGGTCCGGCGGCCGCACCGACGACGGCGCGACCCCCTCGCAGGGCGGGGTCGCTGCTGGTCGTTCCCTCGGTGCTCGTCCTGCTGCTGTGGATGATCGTGCCGCTGGTGATGACGGTGTGGTTCTCCACGCTGTACTACAATCTGCTCAACCCGGCCGCCGCAGGGTTCGCCGGGCTGGACAACTACCGCTTCCTGGTCACCGACCCGGATTTCTGGGCGTCACTGGTCAACACGCTGGTGCTGGTGGGCGCGGTGCTGGTGATCACGGTGGGGTTCGGAACCCTGCTCGCCGTGTTGTTCGACCAGCCGTTCCCGGGCTGCAAGGTCGCGCGGCTGCTGGCGATCTCGCCGTTCTTCATCATGCCGACGGTCAGCGCGCTGATCTGGAAGAACCTGTTGATGCACCCGATCTACGGGGTGTTCGGCGCGGTGGCGAGCGGGCTCGGGCTGCAGCCGGTGGACTGGTTCGCCGAGCACCCGATGACCTCGGTGATCGCTATCGTGTCGTGGGAGTGGCTGCCCTTCGCCATCCTGATCCTGCTGACCGCGGTGCAGTCCCTCGACCACGAGCAGCGCGAGGCCGCGCGCATGGATGGCGCCGGCGTGGTCGCGCAGTTCTTCTTCATCACCCTGCCGCACCTGAGCCGCGCGATCAGCGTGGTGGTGATGATCGAGACCATCTTCCTGCTCACCGTGTTCGCCGAGATCTTCGTCACCACCTCGGGCGGCCCCGGCAACGCCACCACCAACCTCGCCTTCCTGATCTATGCCCGTGCCCTGCTGCAGTTCGACATCGGCGGCGCCTCGGCCGGCGGCGTGGTGGCGATCGTGCTCGCCAACGTCGTGGCGCTGTTCCTGGTGCGCTCCATCGCGCGCCGCCTGGAGGTCTAGGGCCATGCGCGCAAGTCTGGCGCAGCGCGCCTTCGTGGCGATCCTCGGCTGGGGCGTGGCGCTGGCGCTGTTCTTCCCGATCCTGTGGATGGGGCTGACCAGCCTCAAGACCGAGGTCGACGCGATCGCCACCCCGCCCCGCCTGCTGTTCGCGCCGACGCTGTCGTCCTACGCCGAGGTGTTCGCGCGCGCGGACTACCTGGCCTTCGCGCTGAACAGCGTGATCGTGTCGGTGGGCGGCACCGTGCTGGCGCTGGCCTTCGCCATCCCCGCCGCCTACTCGATGGCGTTCCACCCGACCAAGCGCACCCGCGGCACGCTGCTGTGGATGCTGTCGACCAAGATGCTGCCGCCGGTGGGCGTGCTGGTGCCGATCTACCTGCTGTTCCGCTCCACCGGGCTGCTCGACACCCGCACCGGGCTGGTGGTGATCTACGCGCTGATGAACCTGCCGATCGTGGTCTGGATGCTGTTCACCTTCTACAAGGACGTGCCGCACGAGATCCTCGAGGCCGGCCGCATGGACGGCGCGACCACGTTCGGCGAGCTGTGGTACCTGCTGATGCCGCTGACCCTGCCCGGCGTGGCGTCGACCGGGCTGCTGTCGCTGATCCTGTGCTGGAACGAGGCGTTCTGGAGCCTCAACCTCACTTCATCGAGTGCTGCGCCGCTGACCACGTTCATCGCCTCGTTCTCCAGCCCCGAGGGGTTGTTCTTCGCCAAGCTTTCGGCGGCGTCGACCATGGCGGTGGCGCCGATCCTGGTGTTCGGCTGGCTCAGCCAGCGACAGCTCGTGCGCGGCCTGACGTTCGGCGCGGTGAAGTAGCCGTGAGCGGCCGGCAAGCAGGCAAGCAGGGCCAGAAGCCCTGCCTCTGGACCCTGTCAAAGGTTCGCCGTCGGAAGCCTCTTGTCAGCGGGTCGCGCCGGGCCGGCGGTCGGTGCGCCGATCCTCTCATGGGCATGGGTCGGGGGCCTCGCGCCCTGGTGGGTCTTCGCTTCCAGGTCATGGGGCAGGGCCCCGGCCTCGACTTGTCCTTCCCGCAGCAAGGAGACGCATGATGGCGACGTTGACGCTGCGCGACCTGCGCAAGAGCTACGGCCCGGTCGAGGTGATCAAGGGCGTCGACCTCGACATCGCCGAGCGCGAGCTGGTGGTGTTCGTGGGCCCCTCCGGCTGCGGCAAATCCACGCTGCTGCGCATGATCGCGGGCCTGGAGGAGATCACCTCGGGCGAGCTGCAGATCGATGGGCGGCGGGTCAACGAGGTCGGACCGGCGGACCGTGGCCTTGCGATGGTGTTCCAGTCCTACGCGCTGTACCCGCACATGACGGTGCGGCAGAACATGGCCTTCGCGCTGCGCCTGGCGCGGGTGCCGCGGGCGGAGCGCGACCGCAAGGTGGCGGAGGCGGCGCGCATCCTGCAACTCGAGCCCTACCTCGACCGCAAGCCCGGCCAGATGTCGGGCGGCCAGCGCCAGCGGGTCGCGATCGGCCGCGCCATCGTGCGCAACCCCAAGGTGTTCCTGTTCGACGAGCCACTGTCCAACCTCGACGCGGCGCTGCGCGGCAACATGCGCATCGAGCTGTCACGCTTGCACGAGGAGCTGGCGGCGACGATGGTCTACGTCACCCACGACCAGGTCGAGGCGATGACCATGGCCGACAAGATCGTGGTGATGCAGGCCGGCCGCGTCGAGCAGGTCGGCACCCCGCTGGAGCTGTACCACCATCCCGCGAACCTGTTCGTCGCCGGGTTCATCGGCTCGCCGCGGATGAACCTCCTGCCGGCGACCGTGGTCGAGGCGGGACCCGCCGGGGTCGAGGTCGCCCTGCCGGGCGGCGCGCGGTTCGCGGTGGCGGCGGAGGCGGGAAGGGCGCAACGCGGCGAGGCGGTGACGATCGGCATGCGTCCGGAGGCGCTGCGGGTGGCGCCGGACGGTGCGCTGCACGGCGACGTGCGGCTGGTGGAGCGGCTCGGCGGGCTGACGCTGCTGCACGTGGTGCTCGACGGCGGGCAGCCGGCGATCGTGCAGAGCGACGGCGGCGATGCGACCCGCGCCCACCAGACGGTCCGCCTCGCCGTGGACGCCGGCTCGTGCCACCTGTTCGACGGCGCCGGTCAGGCCCTGTCCCGCCTGGTTCGCCACCCCCTGGCGGCGTGACGGGCCGCTTCCCCGCCTGGCGTCAGGCAGGGAAGCAAAGGTTGAGGCCCTGCCTCAAACTCCGCCAAAGGCAAGCCTTTGGAATCCATTCTTAAGCGAGTGGTTTCCAAGGGCCCCATGCTTGAAGGAGGGGCTTTTGGCGGGTCCGGGCAGAGCCCGGCCTTGCTTCCTGCGACCCTGCCGTGCCGATGCAACCCGACCTCCGATCAAGAGAACGCCGCAGTGTTTCTAGGCCTGGATTTCGGCACCTCCTCGCTCAAGGCGCTGCTCGTGGACAGCGAGCAACGCGTGGTGGGCAGCGCTTCCAGGCCGCTCGACGTGCAGCGCCCAGCCCCTGGCCACAGCGAGCAGGAACCCGAGGCGTGGTGGCAGGCGATGCTGGACGCGGTGGACGCCCTGCATCGCGACCATCCTGCGGCGCTGTCGGCCGTGCAGGGGATCGGCCTGTCCGGGCAGATGCACGGGGCGGTGCTGCTGGACGCGTCCGGCGCGGTGCTGCGCCCGGCGATCCTGTGGAACGACGTGCGCGCCGTGGCCGAGTGCCGCGCTCTGGAAGCCGACTTCCCCGGCCTGCGCGAGCGAAGCGGCAACATCGCGATGCCCGGCTTCACCGCGCCGAAGCTGCTCTGGGTCAGGACGCACGAGCCGGAGGTGTTCGCGCGCACCGCGACCGTGCTGCTGCCCAAGGCCTGGGTGCGCTATCGCCTCACCGGCGAGCGGATCGAGGAGATGTCGGACGCGTCCGGCACCTTGTGGCTCGACGTGGGCGCGCGGGACTGGTCGGACGCGGCGCTGGCCGCGACCGGGCTGTCCCGCGCGGCGATGCCGCGCCTGGTGGAGGGCAACGTGGTGGCCGGCACGCTGCTGCCGTCGCTGGCGGCGCGCTGGGGCATGGCGCGGCGCCCGGTGCTCGCCGGGGGCGCGGGCGACAACGCCGCCGGCGCGGTCGGGCTCGGGGCGATCCGCCCTGGCGACGCGTTCGTCTCGCTCGGCACGTCGGGGGTGCTGTTCGCGGTCACCGACCGGTTCCGGCCCTGCCCGGAGCGCGCCGTGCACGCGTTCTGCCACGCCCTGCCCGGGCTGTGGCACCAGATGGGGGTGACGTTGTCGGCTGCGGCCTCGCTCGCGTGGTGGTCCGGCGTCACCGGGCTGGGCGAGCAGGCGCTGCTCGACGAGCTTGCCCGAGCGGGCGACCCGCCCCAGGCGCCGAGCGCCGCGCTGTTCCTGCCCTATCTCGGCGGCGAGCGGACGCCGCACAACGACGGCGCGGTGCGCGGCGCCTTTGCCGGGCTGTCGCACGACACCGGCCGCGCCGCACTGACGCAGGCGGTGCTGGAGGGCGTGGCGTTCTCGATGCGCGACTGCCTCGACGCGCTCGCCGCCTCGGGCACGGCGATCGGGTCGGCCGACGTGATCGGCGGCGGCTCGCGCTCCCGCCTGTGGGTCGCGATCATCGCCTCGGTGCTCGGGCTGCCGCTGCACCGCCTGGCCGACGGCGAGCATGGCGGCGCGTTCGGGGCCGCCCGCCTCGCCCGCATGGCCGCCACCGGCGAGCCGCCCGGGTCGCTGTGCGGCCCGCCGGCGCGCCTGGAGACCATCGACCCCGATCCCGCGCTCGCCGTGGCCTACGCCGCGCGCCTGTCCGAGTACAGGGCGCTCTACCATGGCGTCGCGGGCGCGATCCCGCCGCATCGCACCGCACGGAGGTCCGCATGACCGTCGCAAGCCAGCCGGGAGGATCGCCGCTGCCGGTCCAGGGCCGTCCGACGCTGGACGGCAAGGTCGCCGTGGTGACTGGGGCCGCGCGGGGCATCGGCCGCGCCATCGCCCGCCGCTACGCCCGCGAGGGCGCCCGCGTGGTGATCGCCGACGTCGACGAGGCCGGCGCGCGCGCGGCGGCCGCCGAGATCGGCGAGGCGGCGCTCGCGGTGCGGTTCGACGTGACGCGCCAGGACTCGATCGACGCCCTGGTCGCGGCCACGGTGGCGCGCTTCGGCCGCCTGGACGTCCTGGTCAACAACGCCGGCATCTTCGATCTCGCGCCGATCGACGAGATCACCCGCGAGAGCTACGCCCGGGTGTTCGCGGTCAACGTCGAGGGCCTGCTATTCACCCTGCAGGCCGCGGCCCGCCAGATGGTCGCCCAGAACCGGGCCCAGGCCGGGGATGGGACCCAGGCCGGCCACGGCCCGAGGGGCGGCAGCATCATCAACTTCGCGTCCCAGGCCGGCCGCCGCGGCGAGGCCCTGGTGGCTGTGTACTGCGCGTCCAAGGCCGCGGTGATCAGCCTGACGCAGAGCGCGGGGCTCGACCTGATCCGCCATGGCATCACCGTGAACGCGATCGCCCCCGGCGTGGTGGACGCCGAGCACTGGGACGACGTGGACCGTCGCTTCGCCCGCCACGAGGGTCTCGAACCCGGCGAGAAGAAGCGTCGCGTGGCCGCCGCCGTGCCGATCGGCCGCATGGCGCACCCCGACGAGATCACCGGCCTCGCGACCTTCCTTGCCGGCGAGGACGCCCGCTACATCGTCGCCCAGACCTACGGCATCGACGGCGGCAACTGGATGGCTTGACGCCGCGCCGCCAGCGGGCCTCGCGGCTCCGGATGCGGGTTGGCCTGGCGCCTGCAAGATCCTATGACCGGTGCGGCAAGCAGGGTGTTGGACCGGCCCGCCCTGGTTGTCATCCTCTCCGCCAGGTCGAGCAATCCAGGGCCGCGAAGCGCCGCAGGGCGACGGCCCGGTCTCCAGCGAGGACGCCACATGAGCGGCTCATGCCGGACCACGAACGGTGCCGCGCCCTGACCGGCCGTCACGTCATGCCCCGGACGGTTCCCGTGCTGCCTCGCCGAACCCCTCGGCAGCGGTTCGGTCCCGACGCCGACGACCAGGGTCTGCTCGGCCAGGCCAGGCCGGAGCTGGAGCTGGTCGAGGTTCCGCGGCTGGGATCGTTCAAGGTCTGGTCGCACGGCTATCCGTATCGCACCGTGCGTTGGCACTTCCATCCCGAGTACGAGCTGCACCTCGTGACCGAGACCTCGGGAACGTTCTTCGTGGGCGACCACGTCGGCAGCTTCGCGCCGGGCCAGCTCGTGCTCGTCGGGCCCAACCTGCCGCACAACTGGGTGAGCCGGGTGGCACCGGGCGAGGAGGTGCAGCACCGCTGCGTGGTGCTGCAGTTCGCACGCGAGTTCATCGAGGGCTGCATCGCGAGCTTCCCCGAGCTGCACGCGCTGGACTCGCTGCTCGCCGCCTCGGTGTGCGGCGTGGAGTTCACGCCCGGCGTCGGCGCGGCTGCGCTGCCGATCCTGACCGCGCTGCTCGATGCGCAGGGTACGCGCCGCGTCACCTTGTTCTTCAGCCTGCTCGATCTGCTGTCCTCGCAGGGCGTCGCCAGGCTGGCGAGCGCGGGCTACTGCATCGACGTGTCCGGCTACATGGCGTCGGAGATGAACCACATCCTCGCCACGATCGGGCGCAGCCTGGGGGGCGACCTGCGCGAGGGCGATCTCGCCCGTCTGGTGGGCTTCAGCGCGAGCAAGTTCTCCCGCGCGTTCCGCCGCCACACCGGCATGACCTTCGTGCGCTACGTCAATCGCCTGCGAATCGAGCGCGCCTGCCGCCTGCTGCTCGAAGACGGCCTGACGATCACCGAGATCTGCTATCGCACCGGGTTCAACAACCTGTCCAACTTCAACCGCCAGTTCCTGGAGCAGCGTGGGGTCCCGCCATCGCGCTACCGCCACGACCACCGCGCGCACGGCATTGGCGGCCCTTCCGGCCCGCCGCAGGGCCGCGCCTCGTCCGGCTGACGGCGGCGCTCAGGTGCGACCCTTTAAGCAGGCAGGGCCGGAGGCGAGTGGTGTCCCGGTTTGAAAGGCCAGGGCTCTGCCGGTGGTGGGTCGGTTTGCAGAGCGCCGGCGGGGCTGCTGCGGAGGCAGCAGGCAAGGCCGGGCTCTGCCCGGATCCGCCAAAGGCCTGAGTGTCCATCCACGAACATATTGATCTTTGTGAGTTGGTTGTGATCGATGGTCTCTGCGTTGATTCGCAGGAGCCGCGGGATGTGGACGACACAGAACCGAGGTCGCTACGACCGTGGCAAGCTGCGCTACCCGAGCGACCTGACGGACGACGAGTGGTCGCTGA
>JAABUO010002842.1_pt1 | contig 20942 bp, 18 predicted proteins | sample 5559291 | NCBI WGS metagenome assembly JAABUO01 (sample SAMN10711878, study PRJNA513372) | rock metagenome | isolation source: Antarctica rocks | place: Antarctica: Victoria Land, Finger Mt sud
TCCCTAAACCCCCCCCCAAAACTAATTTAATACCCAAAATAGTCGAACTCCTCGATCCCCGCTGGAAAGAACAGCGCGCCAAATCCGACCTCCGTCAATCCACGACCAACCTCTCGACCTCCGACGTCGCCGCCAACCTCAAACGTCTCGCGTCGCAGCGCAGCGATGTGTTTGACGGCGTGACGGGACAGCCCGTAATCAGCGACGAGGAGGCGGCGCGGCGGAAGAAGGCGGCGACGAGCTACGACGGGCAGCTGGAGAAGGGCAAGGATCTTGAGAGAATGCAGGGAATGAATATTGAGGAGCAGATACGGCAGATTCATCAGAAGTTCAAGTCGTAGTGTGGGTGGTTAAGGCAGGGGGTTAACGTTTAATTGATACCTTGAATGGTTATGGGTCACTGGCTGTACCGGAGAGGCGCGTATGCCACATTTGATTCTGTACCAATGAGCAACAGTACAGGCTGAATGAAATATACGTGGCGGACGACCCCATTAGGGGAGCGATAAACCACCTATTCTAGTACCCATATGTCTCAAATTGATTCATCAATGCTAATCAGGAGTTCGATCTACCAGATTAGATGACAAGAAAATCCGCTATATAGGTTGTCGAACACATAGGCTTTCAATTATATGACAAGTTAAAGTGGTCAAGTCGATAACAAGTCACGCAATGAAGCAGTTACGAAATACACTCAGGATACACCACTCTATATTATCCCGTTCCGTTATGATTACATTAGTAGCAACCAGAGCACGAATACTGATCTCTCATGTCTACATGCTGCCCTATCCTTGCCTTGTGAACCATTTCTCTTCCTTGCAACACCCCCCGTTTTCCTTAATGTTTTGGAATAAATAGATTAAGTTCGTGATAAAGGAGACTGTACACTCAGCGAAGGTAGCCAGGCGCTAATGGCGTAATGCTTAACCCAAGAAATATAGATGAATAAAGCCCTGAAGAGGAAATTCTGCATAAGTAAATTGGGTTATCCACCACCGGCAGGTGGGGAGTATCGTTCCCAGGATGATAGAAGATACAGTAAAGGCCCTAGAAATCGAAAGCACCGGGGATGGTGACAGATAGTCTCTGCTCACTGTTGGGTTTCGATAGGTCAGGTTGTTTGACTCCCAGCGGCGGAGGCCTGTCACCCGGTGAAGGGGTTTCGTGCGCAGGCAGTGAAGTTATTTCTCTCAGCGAGCCTTCCAAATTAGGTTGGATCTGTCTTGCTATCATTTCGTCTTCCAGGTGTGTAGAAGAGTATTTAGGCCCTTCAGGTTTCGCGGATTCGTTGACTTCAGGCTTAGCGTCAGATCGTGAAATGGTCTTGTTGCCAATCGAGGCATGCTTCTCGTGGGAAACAAAAGGATCTTCGCTCTTCTGATGTGAGTGCTTTTCAATGTTGAGGCCTCCGGTATCCGGAATGGTAGTCTGTTCTACAACACTCGAGTTAACCTCCACACCTTCGACTGAGTTGTAAGAGGAATCCCGGGCGTGGATAAAAGCGGGTATCACACCACCCCCTATCCTGGCCCAGAACATATGCTCCCGAAGGCGTACGCTTTCTTCCCAAGCAAGCGCTTCAGCTTGAACGCCATCTGCCCTCCAATGCCCGTCCTTCACCATGCGTAAAAAGCCAAGGAAGTCGCAAGAAGCTCGCATCCGGTTGAGACAATAAGTGCACAAAGGATATCTCTGGGCATTTTCATTGTCACTGGTTTTGAAGCGATGACTTCTGGAGTACTCATCGCTCTTTCGGTTCTCCCCGCAAAGCGAACAAGAGGTGATGTAAAGTTTTGGTACTGTTGGCATTGGCTCAATCACCAGACATCCCTCAGCCATGCTGTTGATGACTGTTCGTCGGGCAAGCCACGAAAGACCAGGAGCAGTATCAAGACGCAGAGTAGGTTCAATATCTTCTGTTAGTACTCGCTTGTAGAAGCGTGTTTCTTTTAGGGGTACGCTGTTGAAAGAGATATCTCGAGAGGAGACACTCGAGTTTGTGGAGGATGGGGTGATGGGAGATGATTGGTAAGTTCCAGACGTTGATAGTGAAGAAGTCGAGCCATTAGAGGGCAATTGGCTAGTTGATAGGGAGTATTCGCGATTCGAAAGATTTCCTAAGCCCACCGCACCGAGGCCTCCGTAAGTGCCACTTGTCACACGGCTCGGAGGTTTGCGAGAAGTTTGAAGAAGTGAATAGAAGTCCTCGTACGCCGGGAGATCGTTTCGTAAAACCGGATGAAGCAGGTGAGTAAAGCTCGTAGGTGGTGCGGGTGGTATCTCATCCCCACCGGGTGTTGTTGGGGATAGGTGTAAAGCATCAAATATTCTGCTCATATGTTCCTGTGTTCCTAGTCCGGGAGTTGACGGTGTAGTGGACGCATTCGTATTTGACTCTGGCTCGTCACGCTCAGATGACATTCCCTGCATGACACTCTTGAGTTCAGCGAGTTGCTCCTGATGTGACGCAAGAAGTAGTTCAGTATCATTAAGCTGAGCTCGAAGTTGCTCATTACGCTTCTCTGCGAGTTCACGCTCTTTTCGCGCGGCCGAAACCATCTAGTCAGAGTCAGCGAGATTTCCAACAACTAAAAGACCGCAGGCGGACCTCATTTGCTTCCTCGAATAAAGCGGTTGTTAACGTCTCCAGTTCTTGCTCGATTCCTTTCTTGTCCTTCTCTACGACCCCTCTTCGTTTCCTTTCATCAGCCAAATTGGCCATGAGCCTTACAATTTTATCGTCCACGTCCTGCTGCCTTACGAGCACACCATTGGCTACCATGATTCTATAGTCGCCCAATTCAGCTTCCAGCTGCCGCACACGCTCCCGGGACGAATCAAGCTCATGTCGCGTTTCCGAAAGGGTGTCGTCAAGGTTGGTTTGGTGATTTATGGCGCTGATGAGCTTGTTGCTCAATGTTGCTACCTCGCTATTTAAGTCCGGATGATGTGGAGAGGCCGAGTGACTTCGCGACAGACCAGAGGAAGCAACAGCGCCATCGTCACAGCTGCCATGTTGATGGACGCCGAATCGCGACAGGTGTGGTAGCTTCAGTTCCTGACGTCCAGGCCTGAAGGCTCGGTTTGATTCACGAGGAGGAGCCCGGGTTGGAGAATCTATGGAGCAGGTGTTGAAAGATGCATTGGTGGTGAACGATTCCAATTAAACAGCCATTCGATCACAACATTTGACGGATGAGGTGAAGTCTAAAAGTAGGCGAAGTGATTTGTGTTTCACAAGCCCAAATCATATGACGGCGAAATGGTGAATGAGCTGTTATTTCTCTAGTCAGAAAAGTGAGAGATAATTTTCCTTTCAAGTGGTTACTGATTTAGATAGATTATCGTAGAATGGTTTGTTTATAGTATTTCGGCGTAGACCATGTGGTGAAATCAGCCGAATAGTACTTTGCATACTGAATTGAAGGTCCTAAGAGCTGGGGAGAAAGGGAACGGTGTGGGAAAGGATATCTCGGATGTCATAGTGCACCAGCTACACAAGGTTTCGCTTATGTAATTACCCAACAAAACCAATCAGATTACTTCCGTACAGGGAGTCTCCGCATGAGAGACGGAAAGTCGGGGATGCCGGGAGATCAGATCTTCCGGTTGTAACAACTTACTCGTACTATTCTAAGGTACCGTATTTTCTTATGGTACATCATAGAACTTCCTCGGACTGGTGAGCATCGACTCAAGGTTGGCACTGGCAGACTGCAAAAGACATTATTGTACGGAGGTAAATGTCATCGATCTCTGATGCAAGAAACATCCCCTGTGCCTCTTTCACACTTGCTTACATTGCATGGCCGTCCGTTGCACAACCACTGGTTTGGCTGCACGGCCTTCCAATCACCTTATCCAAAAGCGGCGGTGTCCATACCGCTGCACCCCAAGGTCACACATGCTTGTTTGAGGCTCATACGGTACAGTAAGTTACCTTTGGAACGGCGTCCAAGGTGCCAAAACCTCACTATCAGTGTAGATAAATGCCTCATACTAGAACCTCACGTAGCAAGGCTACCCTTCATTTGTTTGGCGAACAAGAATTTAAATCAGCTTTGAGATTTAATTATAGCATAGAGCTCGGACTGTTGTAGATGCAGAAATCTCCAGGCTTGTCTTTCAGATGCGCTCAAATCGGACAACGGCTCCAAGCGAAGTTCATGGGCTAGAGACAACACTCATTATTAGATTTATTCCCAGAACGTACATCCATAGTAAATCCGTTCAGGGTAGAATTAGACAAAATGATGGGAGTATCAGAGCGCAGTTCGGGAATGTCTGTGCCGTGTAGATTATTATTGGAGGGAAAGTCTAGGCGGATGTTTGGTGCTGAAAAGGCGGAATTTTGTCTTTGTCGTTTGCTAACTCCGCTATACACCCACATAAAACAATGTCAGACGCAGACTTAGAAGAAGTAAGATTCCTCAACGTAAATTAGCTGTTTCGTAGCTGACGCTCTCGAAGATCAGGAAAGGGCGTTTAGCGCAGCTTCAACAACAAAGTGGGGCAGGTGGTGGAGGACAAGAAGAACAGCGGAAGTAAGGCTGCTTTATTATACAGTGCTGCAAGCATCTCCGCTAACGGTTCGATCTAGACAGCAAGAAAGTACCTTCTCATCAGCTATTCCAATCTTCCGCGACGCCAAGCTCACTGAGTCCGCCTGTAGCTGAAGCACGAAACTCCATCCTCTCGCAAATCCTGCTTCCCGAAGCGGCCGATCGTCTAGGGCGTATACGCCTGGTCAAAGAATCCCGTGCTGTAGATGTCGAGAATCGGTTGATCATGTTAGCGAGATCGGGGCAGCTAAGGTCGAAAGTCACAGAAGAGCAGCTGAAGGAATTGCTGGGGGCAGTGGCAGAAAACAACGAGAAAGAGGCGGGGAAGATAATTGTCAGCAGGAGAAAAGGGGGGTGGGATGACGATGATGATTTGTTGGACTCGTGAAGACCGAGAGATGCTAGGAGCCGAGGCTTGATGGAAACCCTCTAGGAGCTATTGGACAAGGGAGTCTAGTACAGCGCATTGCAGGGCGTCTTTGGCATATCCTTAGTTCTCTTTACGATACCCCTCTATCGAAATGAAATATAGGAGTGCCTGTGGAGAATCACTTAATCAGATTATGTTTCAAATTTGCGCATTCCTCCTGGAACTTGATTCACTAGGCAGCCACTCATCCGCTCTATCTTTTCTTTAGTGGCTCTTCTTTGCTCTTTGAAAGTCTTCCTCGTTTCTCTCAAGTCTGGTGGCCGTTCTATTCCCAGTTCTTTCCTTAAGTCGTCCACATCTCTTTCCAATTCCTCCTCCCAGTAGACATTGAGTATCTCCTTGCTCTTCAATCCATTCTTCAGAGCCCATGGGAGATATGTGCTCCAGAATCTTGACCTCTCTGCTGGCTTCAGTCTAGTCACGGCGAACATGCTTAATCCAGTCATGGGTAATAGCGTATTAGCGAATTCAAACGCCTTCAACGCAACCTCGCCCTCAACCATGACTGGTAAACCAGTGATGGCATGATAGAAATCGTGAGATTCTCGATACCGTTGCATCACATAGGCGCACTCCTCGCTGTCTACAAATTTAACGCAGTCCCTGGTATCAGGGGTGACTCCTTCACGATCCAGCCAGCTGACGTATGCGCGGCCCACACTCTTCTCTGGCAAATTATGTAGATAATCCATTGACATGGTCTGAGAAGTGATTCTTGGGCGGTCACGAAGTATGCGTCGGCCAGTTGGGGAAGACAGCATAGCATCGCGCAGACGATAGATAAAGTAGGGTGTAGCAGTGGTTTCACCCAGAGCGGCGATCAAGTCTGCAATTACACAATCAGTCCTTGATCAATCAATTTTCGGTAAGAATGGGAAGCTTGCCTCCCCTTCGCGGATTGAGCAATGACATAATAGCGGAGCCCACCGCGAGCGTGGCTCGCTCTGGGAAATTGAGAGGAACATGGCCTTCATAATTTGGCGGCGGTCGATTCAGGAGAGAAAAGGGCCTTGCGAAACTGATGGCCGCAGTTCGAAGCGATGAAGACAGCTGGAGAAGTCTAACAGGGGATATTGCAGCTAGCGACATAGTTGTTGAGTTTCTGCTTCATGATCGAGCTTATCATGGAAATCACATGTTTACTGGGTACCTTAGCCGCGATTCCTTCGGTTGTCTACCAGCCGCCGAGTAAACTAAAGTAGTCCGCTTTTGGCCAACAAATACTGTAACTGTTCGAATTCGCAGTATGGAAGTTCAATCGTCTGCATTCTCATTGGGTACTCTATCCAATGGTCAATATCTTTCCTCCTGGGAACGAGCATGAGCTCTTCATATCATGGGTCAAGGAGCGAGGTGTCTGTATATCCGGCGTTGGACCAGCTAAGATTGAAGGCCGCGGCTTAGGCCTAGTTGCGCAGAGGGAAATCAAGGTACCGATGCCTGCTTGATGCTGATATGTAGCAGTCGGCTAAGCCGCAAGTCAGGCCGGTGAAGAACTCGTAAGGCTGTCAGCTTCTGCTCTTCTCACCTCAAAGTCGATTTCTCCAGGCTTTCGAAATCTACATAAGAGCAAAGGCCTTAGCATTCATGGATTGCTGGCTTCCTTCCTGGCTTTCGGTGGTGATGAGATGCTGCCATATGCGCCATGGCAAGCTACATGGCCTTCTCTTGCAGACTTTCAGGGTTCGATGCCTGTCTTGTGGCCATTGAAAATGAGAGACTCACTTCCCTGCAAACGAAGCGATGGGACTTGTACAGGTAATGTCTTCCCCATGCCACCTGCGATTGGGGCTCGGTGGGGTACGCGTGCCGTGGGTGGTAAGCAGTCACCTGAACCTGGTCTCTTGGATAAGCAGGAGAAGAAGATGAAGAAAGATTGGGCTATCGTGTCCAAAATCTTTCCGAACTCGACATTTGAAGAGTACGCCTACCGCTGGTGTGTTATTAATACAAGATGTTTCTATTACGAGCTTTCAGGAACCAAGGTTCAGCCAGCTCGAGAAGATCGCATGGTTCTCTGCCCCTTTATAGATTACTTCAACCATGCCGATCACGGTTGTGATGTGGCTTTTGATGAAACTGGGTTTACTGTCACTAGCGATAGAAGTTACGGTAATGCTCTGTCGTTATAATATAGCTGATGTGGCAGGTACTGATGGATGGTAGATGTTGGCGAAGAAATATTTACATCCTATGGTAATCATAATAATAGTTTTCTATTAGTCGAATGTACGTAACATAATATGATACTATGGAATCTTCGAATGCTTACCAAATTGTCAAACAAAGATGGCTTTATCCTCGAGACCAACAAATGGGACTCACTACCCGTCGACGATTTACTTCTACCGGTGATCACGGCGCCCTTGAGGCACCGCCTGGAGACTGCAGGCTATCTTGGGTAACACAAACCCCATAGAATACCAGTGCAGAATCTGACTTTTGTTAAGGAACTATACCCTCAGCGCCGAAGGTCTCTGTCACCGGACCCAAGTTGCCGTTCGAACGCAAACCCTCAATCTTCGAAATTGGAAACGATACGTCGCCGGCCTCGAAGTCACCGATCCAGACGATGAAGCCAAGGCAGACGCTTTCATCTTGTCTCGGATATTGAAGGTCTATCAGGCGGAGGCTGAACACGCCTTGGCTTGCTTGGAGGAGGTTGAGATTGAGCAGAGGCAGAGAAGTATATTAGTGAGGAGATGGGCACAGATTAGAGAGCTGGTAGCGCAGGTTATGAGGAATGGATTTGAATATATGGAGGGGGTCAAGTTTCTTGACGAAAGTGAGAGCGGATCGCTCAGCTACAAGTAAATCAACTGGTATGATATAGATGTGCATCAACTCAAAGGGCCACAACTCCTTCGCTGATGCACAAAGCTTTGCAAAAGATACAAAATACCCTCGATCTATAACACAAATCAACAAGATCGACTCGGGTCTCCCCATCAATTCCGTATTGGTAAAAGGTCGGCAACCTTCTTCCTCGCCTTCAAAGATTTCCCCTTCACCATGTGTAAGAGCATGTAATTGGTTACACACTTGATCCCCAACTCTTCGCCCCTCCTGATAACATAGCCCGTGATGTAGTCTATCTCGGTCATCCTCCCCGCCTGAATGTCCTGCTGCATAGAACTAAGATTCTCGGCCGTTCTAGCAGCAGTGAACACGGCTTGAGCTTCAAGGCGATCAGGTGCAAACCGCGTCTTTACGTTCGGTACGTGTTGCAGCTCGGGCAACGACCTGATAACCAGCGATATTTCTGCCAGTAGGAGCCGCATGACGCGAGTAATACTGGCATTGTAGAGGAGTTCACCGTTTCTGCAATCAAACATGACTGTCAAAGGATTGATAATGGCATTGACTGCAAGCTTCTCGAGTTGCATTTGCAAGAGATCCGTTGGAGCGAAGCTCACTGCTACCAGCACTGGTGTCCTGGTCATGGTTCGGAGAAGGTAGCCAGCCGAAGGAGTGAATCCGTCTGTTTGTAGCTGCCCAGGTTTACGGGGAAGTAACCCAATAGCAGTGGTACCCATACCTGCGTGAACGATCGAGAAGGGTCCTCGTGGATATACGCCATGGCTAATAACTCCAACCACATAGTTCGGCCGTGTCTCTTCATCTGGAAATACCTTTTTATTCACTTCTTCCACCATGCCCATACCATTCTGTAGAAACAGAATTGTTGAATTTCGGGTAAGACGGTCAGCAACTGACTGTACCGCCGTTGCAGTCTCCATGGCCTTAACAGACACTATGAGGTTATATATTGGCCCTGTATCGGGTTCTTGTGCCATGTCTGCGGTTGTATCTACGTCTAGCTCATCCATATGAGCTGGAACCGTATTTGCTCCTTCCAGAGCTGGTTCTCGGGCTATCACTGTTTCAACCTCTTGAGAGAGGCCTTCGTTTCGCTCGTTCTTACGAGATGATCCGAGCATTGGTACAAGCTCAACCTCGTATCCTCGTCGACTCTCCACTATGCCATCAGTGGTGACTTGAATGGAACAGTCTTGTTCCTGCCAGCTAATCAACGACCCGGGACGTCGAACCAAGAGAGTTATGGGGGGCCGGTTAGGAATTCCGGCAAGAGCATGCGCCACGAATTTTCCCAGGTTGCCAGCGCCCAGTATATGAATTCTCCTCTGTACTCCTCGACGATTTTTCCATAATGCCACGTCCGGGTCTGACTTTGAATCCTCAGGACGACTTTTCACGTCCATGGAATCTGCACCCATGAGACTGTCTTCGCCTTTCCTCCTCGGCCACCAATAAGAGGCATGTGAAGTTGAAAAGAGTTGCTCTTTGACCACCCGGTCCACTCTTGTATCACCGTAGACCCATAAAGATGGCCGATTTATTTGTCTGGCCCAAGCCCGCGAGAGCGGCCGCCCGTATGTACAAGGAGACAGGATGAGGGGCGCGGCCCAATGCTGCGAATCAGGAATTTATGATTACAGTGACATGTCAAGGACTAACAAGCAGTAAAAAGTAATACGACGTAGAGAGCAGTTGTTGGGTTCGAGCCTTTCCGCCAACAGACAGCTTGTTCGACACGAGGAACCACCAGTGTGTTGAGTACAATGACAATGAAGTTTCTGGGGCTTTCTCATATCAAATACATCACCAACTCGACGGGAAGACGAGTTCGAGGGTCCAGCCTAGTTGTATGGTAATTTTCGATATTACGGTACCTGGGTAAGTTTATGTTGACAAGAGCTAGGACACATAATAACATCAACCTCCAACTCTAAGTTGTCACACAAACACAAGAGAGTTGCGATTAAATAGCTATAAGTATGGACACAAGCGATCTTGTTCCGCTCATAGAGCTACTTGACGATAACATCGATGATCTGGAGGAAGCATTATCACCTCTAATTGAGAGTGCACTATCAGATACGGCCGGCAAACTCCCGCTACTAGATAAAGCACAGCTTTACGTTCTCGTGACTTATGCTATTGAGTCAATTTTGTTCTGTGGGCAGTATACAAGTTCCTTCATTGTCATTGGCTGACCTTGGCAGCGTACTTACGGCTCAATAGCGTCAACGCCAAAGAACATTTTGTTTTTCGAGAATTAACGAGAGTGAAACAGTATTTCGAGAAGCTCAAAAATGTCGAGTTTGTTAGTACGAGCAAGCAATCAATGACTGTTGACAAGGCCGCCGCACAGAGGTTCATTAAACATGCACTGGCAGCTACCAACCCATCTAACCCAAATCCGGGGGGAAAGGATGAAAAGACCAAGTTTGCAACTCACATTAAGTTTGAGCAAGCTTCGAACAAGCGAAAGAAAGATGATAGAAATCGCATTGTTGCACATACTCAAGCTTCCCCAAGCGGCAGCTCTGAATCTAGGCAGTCAGCGTCTGGTGCTACGGCTCCTAATTCAGAAGTGCTGCCCGTAGTCCAAGAGAGTATAGGGAAGCAATATTGGCAGGAAAAAAAAAGATTTAAAAAGCAACGGCGTGGGGTGAAAGGGACAGAGTCAGGAAACAAAGGTTAAAACCTTCTGTGCTTTCTTTCCGCTTGTTACCTGCTGAGGACAGTTCAGAGTCTGTAGTTCTAAGCACATCGACACAGCCTTCACCGATGGATGACAGTGCAGGCAAAGGATCCTCACGTCGACGAAAGATTGAAAAGCGTGCTCGGCGAGCCGCGGCAAAGCAATATTGAGAGGAAATCGTGGAAAAATGACAATCAACTCATATTGAGTCATGGAGAGCGCTGGGATGAATCTCCAGTGGCGTTGTCGAAATCTGCCAGCTCAAGAGCACTAGCTTCCGGTACCCACATTCCGAATACTGGCCATCATTCAGAACCTGGCACTTAGGCCGCATAAGGATCCACATGAAAGAAAAGATCTCGGCCTTTGCTCAAGAACTTTTTAGCTTAAGGAATATGTCGGAAGCAAAAACTCCTAAACCTTTACTTTCTATAGGACTTGTATAGAGTAAGGCCCCAAACCATCATTACATTACGTAGCTAGGGATGCGGTCAACGTTTGTAGTATTATGAAGAGCCTGTGCTTTACATCTGCACGTATGAAAGTGTGCGTAGGTACCGTGGTAACGAAAAAGGTTACTTATTAGACTACCTTACTAATTGTACCTGCGGCTTCCAACCAATGGCAGGGCATGGAATCTTGCGAGCCGTGCGCTAGTGCTTTTCCTTCGACTTTACCTTCACTCCGTTTACCATTCACCATTTCGTAACCACAACTTTTCAACTTCAGCATCTAGGAACCTCACTCGTTAATCACCCCAGAAGTAAACTTAGCATGCCTCGTCAACGTCGTGGTGCTGCTGCGCCGGCTCGCAGTGCTCCTACTCGCCCAACTGTTGCCCCGAACAGGCCCAACGTAACGCCACCACAGCAGCCAAAGCGCGCCGCAACTACTGCAGCAAGGCCACCAGCCACTGCCCAGCAAACTGGTGTACCGGCCCAGCAAGGGCAGGCACCTGGGTTGTTCGGACAAATGGCTTCCACTGCAGCGTGAGTATAGCCCATCTATTTCAAGTTTGCACTCAGGAGGGCCTCGTGGGACGTCAATGGGTCTTCGCATCCACTCGTGATGAAACCTTGCTTACAGTCAGTCAACAGTGGTGTAGCAGTTGGCTCCAGCATAGGCCACGCCATCGGTGGCTTCTTCGGTGGTAGGTCTAGCAGTGCCCCAGCCGAAGCCCAGCAAGGAGACAATGCGGTAGCGCCGCAAGGCCAAGACGGAGCTTACCAGAGCAACAGCTGGGGAGCTCGTAGCTGCGAGACGGACGCGAAGAGCTTCACCAAGTGCTTGGATGAGAATGGTGGGAATATGCAGATTTGTGGATGGTACTTGGATCAACTGAAGGATTGCCAAGCTGCCGCGAGCCAGTATTAGGCGGATGTTTATCTGGAAGTGTGGAGAGATGGAAAATGGGAAAGTAGAGTGAAAACGTGAATCATAGGAAGCGCGGCTGCATTTCACAACCTTCACAACAAATATAATCCAGTTGAGAATCGCAATCTTCAGTCATATCACTGTATCTTCAGACATACTACATATCACAATGCTGACAGTGGTCTAAGGAACCTAATCGCCAGCTGCCCGCGGATTTCTCGTAGAACCTAATCGTCATGCAGAGAGACGATGCATCGCTGCACCGATTAGTCAACCTCATCATCTCTATCCCTTCGAGGCTCAAAATTTAGCTGCATCAGTGTTAGTGAGACATCAACTTCGCAGGCGACGAGTGTACGTATAGATAAGGATGAACATACCTGATTTCCATTGTAGAGTTGATGATCATCCGGGCCTACACGTTGATCGTGTAGAGTACGAACGTTGATTTCGTTTCCTGTCCCTTGTGCTCTCGGATTTGATTTTACCGGAGTCGTTTGCGCTGGCTTAGCAGGTTCCTGGGAAGGAGTTTGCCCCTGTGCTGGTCCAAGAATTTTCCCTAGGACCCTAGTGACCATGATGACCCCTACGGATACCACATTATAGCCAGCAGACAAGCCTCTGGAGATTAAATTGGGGTCTCCAGAGTAAGCTGCAGTATAGCCTTGTACAGGTACCATTACTAAAGTTGCACTCGGTGTGAGCCCAAGCAATCGCAGGCTTTCGTCTTCTTCAGAGATGGTGATATTTCGATTCGGTAGAGGCGTGAGAATCTGTTTAAATGTATACGGGATATCTCCATCACACCTTTGTTCGTCGATCCAAGCTCTGACGTTTGTACGTAAGGTCTGATCTGGATTGAATTTGGAACGAATGGTACTTCCATCTAGAAGGCGCACTTGTAGAGCACAGTCTGTCGACATTGATCTAAATCCCGCCACTTCACTCGATAGTTGTTGGTCGACAAGCCCGCCAGCACCATCATTACCTTCGGCTGCTGCCTTCGAAAGTGTCTTTCGAAGCTCCTCTTTTTCCTTACGAGCTTGCTTATCACTTTTTATATGCCTCATAATCCTTTCCCGTTCTAGCCTCGCTTCTTGCTGTCGTTTTCGCTGCTGCTGCGCATAGCTGGCTTGCTTAGCTTGGGCAGACTCAGGTTCAACCTCCATGGCTTTACGTCTTGCTTCCGCTTCTGACCTTCGCTCGGCCTTTTCAGCAGCCTCTTTTTCCCGTTTATCAACTTCCAGTTTATGTCGACGATCAGCAAGTAAGTCCTGAACAGTAGAAGTTGTTTGCGAGGCCCCCCGTGCTAATGAGGAAGCTGTCGATGCAGTGGAGTTGTTCAACACAGGAGGAGTACGTGTGGGAGCAAGGCTTTGCGGGGCTGGATCCAAGGCCTGCGCATCAGAAGCCGACTCGGCACCAGTTGTTCCAGCTCTAACCGTGGTCACTTCTGTAGACGAAGAGACCGCAGGCTCATAGGGGCGGAGGTCATTGCCCAAGGCTCGAAGAATCTCTTCCTTAAATTGCTCTTTATTTATGCCGGCGCGAAGATCGAGAAGAAGTTGGCCCCCGCTGTAGCAATATCGTCAGTATTGTTCAGTTGCTACACCCGGAATTACCCCCAACCTCACAAGCCAGAAATGCTCACCGGATGATCACCAGCGAGGGTGTGACCGAGATAGGGTAATATGCTGACAAGAACTCGGCCTCTTGTGATCCAGCATCCATGCGGAGAGTAATAGCTTTGGCGGCCAATACTTGAGAAACCTAACGCCTATAGGTTAACATATTCTGAAGATATATTCATGAACTGCTCACCTCATCATCACGGAGATATTCGGTTTCCCACAGCTTACTTTGAGAGTCAGTTCCTGGCAAGAGCAATGACCGTTAGCCAGAAGCTGCACGACAAAACAAAAGTTGTAAAACAAACCTCTGATAAAACAGGTTACAGACTTTGATTCTCGTAAGGCTAAGGCGATTCCTGATTGTAAACCCTCATCGAAAAACATGTTTTCTGCCGCTAAAGCTTCTGTAATGTGATTACAGCTGAGCAATCGAAAGTGGGGGGGTTCATGAGCGGCGGGTATCGGAGAACTTGTCGCCCTGCAGCAAGGCCCGCTGGCTTTTTTTTGCTCTGTCACGAACTCAAATATCTATTGAGACAGGGAAGTGTAGGTAACTGACGCTCCTATTTCATCACAGTCTTCAACATGAAGTCTTCGTCACTACTTGTGCGGCAAATGAGGTGGAATATACGGAGATCCCAAAAATATCTACAAAATTCACCTTGTTCGCGGTGCGGGCGACAAGCGCTACCTCGACGGTTTGCACATACCCCAGCTGAGGACCCAAATTTTCTTTCTATTGTGGATAACCCCCCTACTCCGATAAAGAGTGGCAAGCAACATGGCCCTGGCCTCATAGTTCTAGGTATTTCAGGCCAGTTCTAATAGCTTCGAAAGTAACGGCTGACCGTAAATAAGCCCTGATCCCTATCACTGCCTTTGCCCTTGGAACTTGGCAGGTTTTTAGGCTAGGTTGGAAGACACAGCTGATTGCTAAGTATGAGGACCGTCTCGTCAAGGATCCTCTACCTCTACCCCCTCGAATTGATCCTTCCGCTATCAAAGATTTTGATTATCGACGAGTGTATACGACGGGGTATCTACGACACGATCAGGAAATGCTCATTGGTCCGCGGATATTGAATGGCAATAACGGGTATTTGGTCGTGACTCCTCTAGAAAGGGATGACGGGGGCTCTACAGTATTGATCAACAGGGGCTGGATACCAAAGAAGTTCATTAGGCAGGTTGATAGAAGGGAGGGCCTACCAATGGGCCAGGCCACTGTGCAGGGTTTGCTTAGGGAGCCATGGAAGAAAAACTACTTCACTCCTGATAACAGTCCAGAGTTGGGAGAATTCTATTTTCCGGACGTTCAGCAGATGGCGGAGCTGACAGGAAGCGATGCCGTCTGGGTTGAGGAAACCATGGGTATTTGATGAACCGCTGATGACATGATGGCCAGACAAAAATATGTCTAACTTTTTATCAGAGCCCGACCTCTTGAAATCTTACGATAGAGAAGCTAAGGGCATTCCTATCGGTCGCCCAGCTGCAGTAAATCTTAGGAACAATCACACCCAATATATCTTTACGTGGTAAGCGCCCTAAGGTATCTTTACTCCAAGATACCGCATTTCCTGGAACATTCCCCCAAAACCCGAAGTGAAAGCTCACGATGTGCTCAACAGGTACGCCCTATCCGCAGCAACTGCGGTTATGTTGTGGATGGTGGTGAGGAAGCCACCCACTGATATCGCGAGAAGAGTTCGTCAGAACAAAGAATGGTGATATCGTGTTCGTGTTACGACAGATCCTAATCTGCTCGTTGTCAATCCGGATTCTACATCATGTCCCCCACGAATGCCTGTTTCTTATACCGACGTCAGACGAATATCTTGAAGTAATTCCCTTGGAAGATTTGTATGGGCTAAAGAGAAGAGCGTTACCCTGGTCGTTACTTGGCGTTGTCTTTTTATGGGATTCAGCAGCAATCCAAATCACAGCGGCGGGCTAGAATTGTACGCAAGGAATTGCTTACCGCTTCATGATAGTAGAAACATCTCTTTCGTCAATCTTTCTTCGGCCCGCATGCTTAGCGTATGTTCCCAAATCTTCACTAAGCTGTTCAAAGAACCAATCGCTCGCATCCATAATAGCCCCAAGGCTATCTTTATTAATGTTCGTTTTCCTAGGTCCTGCCGACCTAGCCAAAGTCGATGAGAGGCTCTTGATCACGCCGGTGGGTAGAGGTGGATATTGTATTCCCCGGCGCGATGCCTTTAAGGCCCTGGCCACTCTAGGTTTCTTTGGGTGCTTCGGTGCACTGTTGACTGTGTTTTCCGTCTGCAGGTGATCTAGATCATCATATTCATCAACGGTGTCACCCTGAGGGGGTGGATCATGATAAGATGGTGGGTCGAGAGCGAATGTCGTATCAACACCGTGTTCGAGCAGATCCCACGGACCTAAGTAGCTCCGACGATTCTGACCAATACTCGATCTCTCAGTAAGTACCCGCCGCAAGTCTTTTGTCTCGCCCCTACATGAGTCAGTTTAAATTAGACCCAGGCCCATAGAAAGGTCACTTACCCCGGATCTATCGGTCCGTCAAAGTCCTCAATATTGGTATCGACGCTGTCTATTTGATACTGCAGCGTGCTGTCGTCAGCAGGGGTTTCCGCAATAGCGTCTAATTGTAGGTCGATAGTATCGCCGAACCGGTCGCTCATCCTTAGAGTTCCTAAACTGCCTCTGGACAGTCTCATACTCGGTTGTTCGCTATTTGCACGTCGTCCTAATTCAATGGATCTTTCGGTGTGGTCAGCGTTGTCGAGTGGCAGAGAAAGCCGAGGTGGTGGCATGTGGAAGCTATCATCATCTTCCTCCTCTCCCGTTCCCTCGAGATTTATCGAAAACCTCGGCTTAGGAATATCAGCATCATCTCCCAGCTCATCTTCTTGGTCTTGGTCTGCTGGGACAGAGGGTGAAGGTTCAATTGGTTGGCTTGTACTTGCAAGGACTTCAGCGGGTGTTGTCAACAACCTATCCTGCAGCCTTCATTGGTTATGACTACTTACTTCTACTGAGATTTCTAAGTGCATCCCTGGGCGTCTCGCGCTGCATGCGGCCACTTCTTCGTCTATCGCGCGCTGGAGTGGGTTTTGCGGCCCGCCACTGTAATGCACGGATTGCATACGGGGTAGTTGGAGCGGCTCTCCCAGCAGAGACCGGTTGCGGCATTTTGCGAGCCCTAGGCGTGTATAATTGAGACTGTGTAGAACCCGTTACAACTCTTCGTGCGGAAGCCGGCCAAGAAGTGGAAACGGCCCTCGATGGCGTCGTGGGTTTTTTTATGATGCCAGCAAGGTGCCGGAGCTTTGATAATTGAGATGACTTCAGCCCAGGGTCAAAGCCGATGGATTACTTAATGACTGTACTTACATTGGTATACGGCGTCCATAAAGATTCCGTTTCCGTGGGCTGTCCAGAAGTAGACTGGCGAGGTGTTACCCTTGAAGTGGATAGCTCATCTTCTGTCTCAGAGTCCATTCCAGCGTCTCTTTCAAGGTGTACACGAGCTTCGATACCTCTAGATGACATGTTATGAGAAGAGTGTCAAGTTACTCCCACCTTCTTTTCCAATCAAGTCGGCGTGAACGTTTTAGTAAACAATGAGCGGGTAGGCATTACATTATTGACGGAATCTTGGCGCGTTCGGCTACAAGCGAGAAATAGTGAACACGAGCTCATCGACAATGCCTCAGTCAGATCGTCCTTTCCCGGAGATTGATCCTAGCACTAAAATTATCGCCAATTACCCTAGTTTTCAACCACACTTACTTTTTATGAAGAGGAAACGTGACGATGGAGCAAGTGGTGATCTGTCGGTGGAAAAGGCGGTTAAAAAGAAAGAAACCAGGAGATCAAGGTCCGGTGGCGATGAATACCATGATGTAGAGCAAGGTCTCAATAATGCTATTGGAAGATTTGATGAACCCTTGCTAGCAGACTACGTCGCTCAGCGTGAAAAGCGGTTCGGACAAGATCTGAGCAGCGTAGAGATAGAAGATCGATATATACCAGGTACCAAAGAACTAGGCCCTATCGTTTGTCTTACATATGAGTACTAAGGATCGGTGTAGCGAAGGCCTTCGTTGACACCAGCCGTTGGGGCAAGCCAAGGCTACTTTCAAATTTGCCAGACTTCCTGGACCAATTTTGTACTAAGCATGGAAAAACCACAAACATGTCATCGTCTTCCAAGAAAAATGGCGCCCCACACACCATTGTTGTCACTTCTGCTGGACTGCGTGCGGCAGATATTATAAGGTATCAATCTTTCGATAAGACTCGCTGCCGGTGCTGAAGCTTTGCAAAGAGTTCTACGAATGTTCCAGACCAAGGAGGCCATGGTAGCAAAGCTATTTGCGAAGCATATCAAGCTCTCAGACGCCATCGATTATGTTCAAAACTCAAGGTGCAATCTCCTGTCCCTTCCCGTGATAGAGAAAACATCCCTTCGTAATTTACTAACTTAAAAGAATCGGCATCGGAGTTGGAACCCCCTCAAGGATTAACGATCTCTTGAATGCAGGTCAGTCCAGAACTATTTTGTCTTCGATGTTTTCTTATTCTTTTCTACCCAAGTACTAATTATTATAGGGGCATTGCTGACTGAACATGTCGAGCGGATCGTTGTAGACTGTTCTCATGTTGACCAGAAGAAACGAGGGATTCTTGACATGCGCGAGACACAGCAACCTCTCATGCAGCTCCTCAACAGACATGACATTAAGCATCGCTATGGCAGTATTGATTGTGGGATCAATCTCCTATTCTACTAAAGTAGCTGTGTCCCCCGCCAGTGTTATTTCACACTACTCCATTAAATCGGGGGAAGGTTTGCAGGAGAATCTTCAAGCCACCTAAAGAAATAGAGACTTGACCAATTTGGAACAGTAAACCTTCAAAGCACTACCATGTATTCTTACTCCGTAACTCTATCTACACACGTTTGAACACGCTCTCAGGATTTCCATTCGGATTACATGGTTGAGTCATGGCGCGTCGATACCATACCTTCGGTAGGTAAATGCTGTAATTCAGTCATGATGAGGCAGGAAGACGCGACTTGGGGCATAAGCGTAAAGTCCCGATTTAGACCATTAGGAAGCTGCACCTTCCGCCCCACACCTCAGCTTAATTGCACCTACCTTACTGCTCGTACTACATCCCACTTTCCTATACTATCCATCTTATCTTCATCCTTCTCGTCCCACCCTAAACTCACCGACCGATCGAATCTCCTACTTTACTCCTCTTCTTGATCCTCGAATCGGTGTACCTTGCATCGAGGAACTCCTCACTCTGCATTCAAATTTCGTCTGTCGTTACCTCAGGAGATTTCTACCGCGGTTCGGATTCGCAACCTCGATTCCTTTTCCCAACCATATAAGGGCAAACACAACAACCTCTTCCTGCACCATGCACCTCTACGGAATCCTTTTCTTTCTCGGCTTGGTTCAATATGTCATCGGCTTGGAAGGTCTGACCTCGCCGGGTGGGTTCCGAACCCACCAAACCAGACTCTTGCCCATGAATCTAAATTGTCGCACAGATTGTGTACCTATATGTTGGGGTAACTCCAAGTACGTCAGCACCTGCAACAACGAGGTTAAATGCCTTTGCCAAGACTCCCAATTTCAAAGCGTGAGTCTACCAAGGAATTTCTTGTTGAATGACGAGACTAACCGTAGTTCAGGTAGTACTACAGTGCCTCTATTCTCAATGCCAGACTACTCAATTCGGCTCTGCTCTTCATCATGCGTTGTCCGAGTGTTCCGACTATGGAGTGGATGCATCCGACTTCTTACCACCTCTCATTCGCCATGAAGGTCTTCGCAAGCGAACAAACCTTAAAGTTGCGTACGCTACTGTCTCTGCTTCCGCTATCCATTCTGTGTCTCGTCGATATGCGAGCGTTTCCGCGGGCAACAACCCTCGTCAGACCCGAAGCGCTGCTTACGCTCCCACGCAAATTCCCACGGTATCCTTCTTAGCGCCAACAACTCTTACGTCGGCTCCGAGCGTCACTAGTACTAACATTACAATACTTCAGCAACTCTAGCAAGAATGACTAACATCCACAATCATTCAAGCTTCAAGCACATCACAGATCTGGGGAGGGGCTCTCGTATCACACCGCTGTACTCTAACACCCTCTGGCTCTCTGGCTTTCGCGAATTTGGCCTACATTGATCTGGATCGGCTACTGTAGCAGGATTTATTAACATTAATATCGACAGCCAGGTTCCCGCCGCTGGGATATAGCATTATCGTGACTACTCAACTGTGGTCTAGCTCTGGTGGTCTGAATTACTAGCATTCTATTTTCGCATCTTGTCAACCATATTATGTGAGAACATTACTCAGGTCATTTTGAGCTCGTTATCGCTTCGTCATACAGCCTAGCTGTTCACGAATTTCATCGATGAATATTAGACGGTCTTCCAGCTCTGAGGTAGTTATGGGTTAGTGTGTGCGAACTTTTCAGATAGACGGTAATTTCTTATTTAATTAGTCACTCAAGCACAATGCCCCCTTCATACCTAATTGCACCATGTTCTTGACTTTAATCCTAAAACCATCTCGCTCAGTTTTCTGAATGAGCTAAGCGAAGCCCGGTTGAATTAATCTTACTTCTGCCGGTCATACTGTAACAAACTGTACACCCCATATCTCTCGAGGTCTGCGTGTCGTCTATGTGTAGGGCTGAACCATCGCGCTTATAGCCGAGATGCCGGGCCGAGAGAGCGTCGTCAATACTTGAACAGCTTAAGTTTTCTACACACCACACTGCAAATTAGTGGGCTTCACTGACAGAAAGACAGTGTATTGAATTGGTGCTTTTCGTATGATGATCGAAATGTCTAACATTCAACTAGAACTACAAAAGAATTGAACACTTACCTGAAGCTGGCGTAGGTATCTATATGGATAACTCAGGTATCAAGGGCGAAAACAGTATTCTGCAAATATCAAGAATGCAGGCCACCAATGCAAGTTGTAGCAACTTACCAATCTTGCGACTCCGGGGGGGCGGTGCGGACCACAAGCGCAAAGAGGCCAGAAAAAGGAAATTTGGGCAAGAAACTGGGGGCCCACAGCCCCAGCCAGTAGCAGAAATGGGCCCACAAGGCTTAGGACTAGAGACACCACCCATGAAGAAACAGAAGAGAACTAAACCACCTCCACAGTCCTCAGATCTAGCATCAGTGACTGGCCCCGAGCAGGTTACCGATGGTGAAAGAACCGATCGATATTCAGGCGTGCAATCCGTACCTCCTAAGTCTCAACGGTTCATAGTATTCATTGGTATACAAGGCAAACTCTCTGCGATAGATCATTAAACGACTACTAATCCCACCTGCACAGGTAATCTACCTTTCTCAGCAACAGACAAATCCATAAGGGAGCACTTTGCCAAA
>JAABUO010002843.1_pt1 | contig 20941 bp, 21 predicted proteins | sample 5559291 | NCBI WGS metagenome assembly JAABUO01 (sample SAMN10711878, study PRJNA513372) | rock metagenome | isolation source: Antarctica rocks | place: Antarctica: Victoria Land, Finger Mt sud
ATCGGTTCGAGAGGGTTGAGGGCGGGGGAGAGGCGGGCCCAGTGGGTGGAAACGGCTTCGAGGAGGTCGGCGAGGTCGATGCCGAGATGCCTCCCTTCGAGGGCGAGGGCCTCGACTTGGCGGTTGAGGAGCTCGGAGCGCTCCTTGCGGGTGGAGTCGGGGGGTGTGGCGACGACGGTGCCGATGCCGGGGCGGGTTTCGAGGAGGCCTTCGGCGATGAGGTGGGTGACGATTTTGTGGGCGGTGTTGGGGTTGATTTTGAGGTCTTTGGACAGGGCGCGGACGGAGGGGAAGGGGTCTCCGGGGCGGAGCTGGCCGGCGATCATGGCCTTTCTAGCGGCGTAGACGACCTGCTCGAAGAGGGAGAGGCCGGGCTCGAAGTGGACGCGGAACGGGATCACGTGTGTACTATGACACGTAGTACGCATATGGTGTAAAGATTTTTTGCGACGGATGAACGTGGGGGTGTCCGGAGGGTCGGGTGGAGGCGTATTGTAGGGCCACGTGAAGTGATTCCGAGGAGGTGAGCGCGATGCTGAGACGAGACTTTTTGCGACGGACGGCGGGCACGATTGGGGCGGCGTGGATGGGTCGCGGTGTGGGCCGGGCGGCCTCACTGGTGGGTCGGAATGAGCCGGCGCTGCCGCAAAGATTCCAGGCGCATGACGAGGTGGTGCTGGGAAAGACGGGCATCCGGACGAGCCGGCTGGCGATGGGGACGGGGACGATCGGCGGAGGTGGGCGGTCGAACCAGACACGGCTGGGGAACAACCCGTTCGTGAAGCTGCTGGCGGATGGTTACAACGAGAATGGTCTGCGGTTTTTCGATTCGGCGGATTCGTATGGGAGTCACCCGTATGTGCGCGAGGCGCTGAAGGGTCTGCCGCGGGACAAGGTAACGGTGCTGACAAAGACGGATACGCGGGATCCGGCGGGGGTGAGAGCAGACATCGACCGGTTCCGGCGGGAGCTGGGGGTGGATCATATTGACGTGATGCTGATCCACTGCGTGACGGAGGCGGATTGGACGACGCGCTACCGGGGCGTGATGGATGTGCTGTCGGAGGCGAAGGAGAAGGGCGTGATCCGGGCGCACGGGGTGTCGTGCCACAGCCTGGAGGCGTTGAAGGCGGCGGCGGCCTCGCCGTGGGTGGAGGTGGACCTGGTGCGGCTGAACCCGATCGGGTCGCACATGGATGCGGACCCGGCGACGGTGATCCCGGTGATTCAGCAGATGCGGGCGCGGGGCGTGGGGATTGTAGGGATGAAAATCCTGGGGCAGGGCGACCTGCGCGATCGGCCGCAGGAGGCGATCCGGTATGCGCTGGCGTCGGGGGTGCTGGACTCGTTCACGATCGGGGCGGAGTCGAAGCGGGAGCAGGCGGATCTGGTGCGGAGGATTGGGGTGGCGGCTTAGCGTAGGGAAGCAGGAAAGGCAGAGGAGCGGAAGGCAGGAAGCAGAACAGAGAAGCGGAACACAGAAAGGCAGAACAGAGGAGCAAAGTAGAGAAGCAGACGCAGGGAAACGGCAGCAGAGAAGCAGGAGGGCGGCGGGTTTGCAGGGGGCAGAGGTGGGCTTCTTGGACCGGCTCAGGGCAGGCTCTCCGATAACACGGCGCCTTGCTCTTCGATTGCGGGGCGTTTTAACCCGCGATAACAACTCGGCCTGGGATCGGGATGCCGCCGCTAGCGGGCGCGGACGATGAGGGTGGCGACGGCGAGCAGGAGAAGGACGACGAGGACGAGGGTGGAGGCGCGGAGGGCGCGCAGCTGGCGCTCGATAGCGACGATGGTGTGACCGAGGGCGACCGTGACGCGCCGGGCGCCGTCGGCGGCTTCGCCGACCGTGGTGACCTGGGCGGAGAGGCTGTCTATCTGGCGGGAAAGGGAGAGGTTGGCGGTGTCGACGCGGGCGAGGTCTTTGCGGATCTGATCGGCGAGGGCTTCGCGGGCGGCGTGGGTGACGGCGCTTGCGGCATTGGTGGCGGTGTTTGCAGCGGTGTTGGCGGAGAGCAGCCGGTCGGCGGCCGAGCTGAAGCGATCGAGGTGCGGGACGGCTTCGAGCACTTGGGGGAGGAGATCGATGAGCCTGGACCACATGCCGACAGTGTACGAGAAAGGTAACGGTACGCGGGTGGGTTGAGGCTACTGGGTGGCGAGGGCGGCGGTGGGCCAGCCGTCGTTCCAGGCGAGGGTGGAGATCTGCATGGAGGGCTTGCCGGTTTTGGCGTCGTAGGCATGGAAGATGATGAGGTCCTTGCCGCCGAGGTGGAGGCTGAGCACACCTTTGTGGGTCAGGACACTCGCGCCGCCGGGACCGAGCCAGCGGGCGTTGGCGGTGAGGAGCGGTGTGCCGCCGCCGTCCTCGAGCTTCTTGCCGGAGCGGTCGAGGTAGGGGCCGGTGATGGATCGCGAGCGGCCGACGACAGTGCGGTAGGTGCTGTGGGTGCCGCGGCAGCAGAGGTCCCAGGAGGTGAAGAGGTAATAGTAGCCGGCGAAGGGGACGAGGAACGGGGCTTCGATGGCTTCGGTGTCGGGAGGGAGGCTGGTGATGGTTTCGTTGAGGCCGGTGGCGGTCTGGGTTGCGGCCTGGGCAGGGGCTTGGGAGTTTCCGGTTGTGAGGGGCCGGGTCTCGGAGGCATGGGAGCGGCGGGCGAGGGAGTAGATGCGGGTGTCGGTGGTGCTGGCTAGGCCGGTGGTGTCGTCGAGGCGGCGGAGCTTGATGCCATCCCAGAAGGAGCCGAAGGCGAGCCAGCCGTGGCCTTCGGCGTCCTGGACAAAGTTGGGGTCGATGGCGTTGAAGCGGTCGGTGGCTTGGGATTCGAGGACGAGGCCCTTGTCGACCCACTTGTAGTTGGGGCTTTGGGGGTTGAGGGTCTGGTTGACGGCGAGGCCGATGCCGGAGGTGTTCTTGCCGAAGAGGGAGTAGCTGTAGTAGAGGCGGAACTGGCCGCGGACATAGTGGACGTCGGGGGCCCAGAGCTCCTTGGTGCCGGGGCTTTTCTGCTTGACCCAGACGGGGATGTCGTCGAAGACCTCCCCGCAGAGCCGCCAGAGTTTGAGGTCGTCGGAGCAGCGGATGGCGAACTCGCCACCCTGGGCGGTCTTGCCGGTGCTGAAGACGTACCAGGCGTCGCCGTCGCGGGCGATGGAAGGGTCGTGGGTGCCGGCGACGTCGCCGGAGAGCGGGAGGACGAGAGGCTGCTGGGCTTGCGCGAAGGCCGCCAGGGGAGAGAGCGCGAGGGTGACGAGCAGGATGAGGGCGGCTGCTTGCATGGGGGTGCGCTTCCTCAGGCGGCCGTGGCGACGTTGACCTGGTGTGGGGAGCGGCGGCGGGCATACCAGCGGGCGGCGAGGGCGCCGGCGGTGAGGAGGAGGATGCCGGTGACGATCAGCTGGGACCAGAGGCAATAGATGCACCACTTCTGGATGACGTAAGCCTCGAGGTAGGTGAGCATGGAGGCGAAGAAGAAGCCGATCTGGGCGAGTTCGAGGGTGATCCACAGTCTGCCTGACAGAGCCACGGCAGCAATCAGGGCGTAGCCGACGATGCCGAGGGTGGCGATGGGGAGGTGGGGTTTGGGGGAGTTGGCGGGCTCGTCGAAGGTGCGCGGGGGGAAGACGGCGTAGCGCGAGTGGTTGACGGCGCCGCAGTCGAACTTTTCGGTGACGGCGCAGGGCGGGGCGGCCGAGGGGTCCTGATTGTGGACGCGGAGGGCGAGGACGCTGACGACGATGCCTGCGACGGCGAGCAGGGCGATGAGGTACTTCATGAAGGAGAGTGTACTTCGGTTGGGGCTGGCAGGTCCTAGGTGGGAATCGGGCGCACTTTCGTCAGTGTTCTACGACCGCTTCTGTTGATGTGGATTGTCCTCCTCCCGCTGCTGTCCGAACTCTGTGTCTGTTAGGTAGTAGCCAGGCAACCTGCTTCTACGTTGGAGAAGCGGAATCATCCAAGGCTGTTCACTACCGGCGAAACACCACAGGTGCGAGTTCTCAATGATTCTCAGATTGAAGTTGCTTACCGACTTCTTTTGAATCGTCCGAACCTCTATTCCACTTGGAACCTCATTCAGGATCTGGTAAGCCGTCTACCGCAGATTAGGCGGATTCTTCATAACCAGAAGAGCATTGGCAGCCAAAGGGCAGCAAATGTGGCAGTCGGGGCGGACTACTGTCTCGTCCCCTCCAGAACCCCTAAAATACTTGAAGACCGGGTTGTCAGATGTGATGAAGCTGGTTTTGGGTGGAGCCAAGAGAATAGTCCAATCCATCCTGAGATACCAGTCTGTCGCCCTAGTAGCCAAATTAATCATGGATTCCAAATCATAGCTGGTCGGGTTCGCAGAGATGTTCTTGGCGTACGCTTCCACTTCTTCGCGAGTTATCAACGTTGGTGGACCTGCGTACAAGCCCTCCCTTCCCGCCCACTGTTGGGCGAGAACACTGCGCTCGCGGGTTCTGTCAAACCTATCGAGAAGCTGCTGGATGAATTTTGCTGTAAGACTCCGGTGAGTTTCCCTCGAATAAGGAACGCGCCACTCCTGAAAAGCTATGTAGCGCGCAATCGCAAGTCGTTGCTCGAAGATCGGCGCTCGTTGCGCGGCTAAGAGGTGGCGCACTGCAGACAAGCCGGGGTTCTCGATTGTCCGAGCAAGGAAGCTCTCTATGCTTTCACCCGCGGGTGCATTCGGGATTGCATAGAAATCTCGCTGCCGGGCGATCTCGTCGGGGACCCCTCGGTGGGAGTTAACGCGCTTTCGTCCGTAAACCCACAGCATTGTGTCGGGCGGAGCTAGAAATCCGTCCAGGTATCGAGCTTGAACGTAATGGTGTTGGCGGGGTTTAGCGGTAGGCATTGGAAGTGTGTTTGCTCACCTCATCATGACTCGTGATGGGCCGCGGAAATGCTGGAAACCGTGACACGTGGAACGATGAACCTGTGCCGCCCTCCGCACCGATCATTGGGAGATGACGGTACTGGCCACGCCTCCAACCTTCGCCACCCTCTTCAGTGGTCTAGATGCTAACCATGACTTCAGTCAGCCCGTAGCTCCTGAAAATCCGCTCTTCGTACAGTTGCCAGTTGAAGATTGTACCGGGAACGCGCTTATGGGATTTGGGAATGGTGGATAGGTCGCAACACGCAATGGGGTGTCGCTGCAGAGCTCTGGTGGCGCGGTTACTGGCCGGGCTTTCCGGTGAATTGGGCGCTGGTTGAGGACTGGGGGGCGTCGAGCCAGGGGGCGAGGCGGCGGTTCATGATGTGGATGGCTTCGGGGTTGGAGTCGATGAGGAGGAAGCGGCGGTTGTTGCGGGCGGCGGCTTCGCCGGTGGTTCCGCTGCCGGCGAAGAAGTCGAGGACGAGGTCGCCGGGGTTGGAGTGGACGCGGATGATGCGTTCGAGGATGCCGAGGGGTTTTTGGGTGGCGTAGCCGGTTTTCTCCTTGCCGGTGGGGCTGACGATGGTGTGCCACCAGACGTCGGTGGGGGTTTTGCCGCGGGCGGCCTTGGCGGCGCCGACGAGGCTGGGGGCCATGTAGGGGATGCGGTCGACGGCGTCGAGGTGGAAGGTGTAGCGGAGGGGATGGCGGGTGTACCAGAGGATGTTGTCGTGCTTGGCGGGCCAGCGTTTCCGGGAGCGGGCGCCGTAGTCGTAGGCCCAGATGATCTCGTTCTGGAAGGAGGCGCGGCCGAAGATGGTGTCGAGCATGACCTTGCAGTAGTGGACCTCGCGGGGGTCGATGTGGAAGAAGAGGCTGCCGGTGGGGGAGAGGATGCGGTGGGCCTCGACGAGGCGGGGGCGGAGAAACTCGGCGAGGTCGTCGAAGGTGTCGTGGTAGCCGGGCGGGAGGTAGCCGGGGGCGCTGCGATCTTCGGGGGGAGCGACGTGCTCGGTGCGGTAGCGGTGGCCGCCGAAGCCGGTGCGGTCGCCGGCGAGGTCGCGGACAGTGCGCAGGTGGGGACGGTGCTGGCGGCGGCCGGTGTTGAAGGGCGGGTCGATGTAGATGAGCTGGGCGGAGCTGTCGGCGAGGCTTTGGAGGACGGGGAGGTTGTCCCCTTGCACGATCTGGTTCTTCATGGGTTTACCCCAGAATAGGGCTTGGAGGAGGTGGGCGGCGGCTCCCCTCTTTATACTTCGGAGAGACTCGGTGACGGCGGCGCCTCGAGGGGTGCACCTCGCCTACTTCCCTGCTTGTTGAAGAACCCTGGATACATCCCGACGCTTGATGGCTGGAGAGCGCTGGCCATCGTTCTGGTGCTCCTTGGGCACTATGCGCCGCCGCTGGGGTTCTTTCCGCGGGTGCTGGGAGGTGTGGGCGGCATTGGGGTGACGGTGTTCTTCGGGATCAGCGGTCTGCTGATCGGGACGCTGCTGCTGCGCGAGCGCGAGCTGACGGGACGCATCGATTTCAAGGGATTTTACCTTCGACGCTGCTTCCGGATTCTGCCCGTCGCGTGGGTCTTCTTGCTGGTGGTGGCGGTGGCCCGGCAGCTGACACCGTTGCCGACGAACGATCGGGATCTGTGGTCGGCGGGGCTGTTTCTGCGCAACTATGTGGGCGCGGATACGGGGACGGCGCAGCACTTCTGGTCGCTGGCGGTGGAGGAGCACTTTTACATGATCCTGCCGCTGCTGATGGCATGCTTCGGCGTCCGGTCGCTGCGGGGGGTGTGCCTGGGGGTCGCGGCGGGGACGCTGGTGTGGAGGCTTGCCAACACGGCGCATCCGATATGGACGGGACCGGCGGACCTGTTTCGAACGGACTACCGGATTGATGCGCTGTTTGACGGGGTGTTGGCGGCGATAGCCCTGCGGCAGCCGTGGAGCCGGAGGTTTCTGGAAGCTCTGCGACCGGCGCCGCTGTATGGGGTAGCCCTGGCGGGCATCGGGATTTCGCGGCTGGTTTCGTCGGTGAACGTAAGCCGGAGCCTGGTGGCGGCATCGATCCCGCTGCTGCTGCTGGGCGGCGTTTTGTTTCCGGCGACGCCTTTGGCGCGGGTGCTGGAGCTGCGGTGGATGCGTTTTGGGGGCCGGATCTCGTACAGCCTGTACATCTGGCAGGGGCTGTATACGAACAACGGGCTAGGACTGCTGGGTCCGGAGCGGATGTGGGTGCTGAACGTCGCGGCGCTGCTGGGAACGGCGTTGATGAGCTACTTCCTGCTGGAGCGACCGCTGATCCGGGTTGGGCATCGCCTGAGCCGACCGGCGAGCCGGGGGCGACCGGAGCTCGACTAGCGGCGGGGGGATGGCCGGTCCGGCGGGGCGAGCCAACGGCCAGCGAGCTACGTCGACGGGTCCGCGGTGTACCACGTTCGTCTCTTTGACGGCTGCATCTGAGTCTGTAGAGTTCTGGTTGCACCCTCTGTAAAGTTCTGCTTGCAGCCTGTTCGACCCTTCCCTGTGCCCCACGCCCGACTTATTCACGCTCTTGCCACCGACGTTGGACGGGTGCGCAGCCACAACGAGGACGCGGCGGCGGCAGCTCCGGGGCTGGGCGCGTATGTGGTCTGCGACGGGATGGGCGGAGCGGCGGCGGGCGAGGTGGCGAGCCGGCTGGCGATCGACCACTTTTTGGAGCATTTGACAGGCAGTGCGCCGCCGGTTGGCGGGCCGAGCGAGGGCGGGGCCGCGGGGGTTGGATGGCGGCCGGACAGCATCCGGGCGAAGCCGCAGAGCCGTCTCCACGCAGCGGTGTACGCGGCGAACGAGGCTGTGTTTCAAAGGTCGGGAACGGCCGCGGAGATGTCGGGCATGGGGACGACGCTGGTTGCGCTGCTCCACGTGCCGGGACCGGGGAAGGACCGGAGGCTGGCGCCGCGGGAGCTGAAGCCGCGGTTTGTGACGCCGCCCACGCTGTTTCTGGCGAATGTGGGGGACAGCCGCTGCTACCGCCGGCGGGGTGATGCGTTGCAGCAGCTCTCGACGGACCACTCGTTTGTGGAGGAGCAGGTGCTGGCGGGGCAGATTACGGCGGAGCAGGCGGCGGCGTCGCCCTTGCGCAACTACATCACGCGGGCGATCGGGCCGCAGGGGCATGTGGAACCGGATATCCAGAGCTATCGGCCGCAGACGGGCGACGTCTACCTGCTGGCGTCGGACGGGTTCACGCGGGAGCTGGAGAAGGGGGCGGTGGCGGAGATCCTGCGGGCGCGGGTTCCGGCGGTTGGGCCGACGCAGACCGAGCTGCAGACGGGGTGCCAGGCGCTGATCGCGGCGGCGAACGAACGTGGCGGCGCGGACAATATCACGGTTCTTCTGCTGGCGTTTGTGTAAGCGATCAGGCAGCGGTGGAGGCGCGGACGCGACCCCGGCTGCGCTCGACGGCGGGGCGAAGATTTGATCTCTGGAGGCGGCGAAGGATGGTCTCCTCGGCGATGAGGGTGGTGGAGCAGACGACAAAGGGGATCAACTCGCCGAAGACGCGCGTTTCGACGAGGATGCCGAAGGCGAACATGAAGACGAGCCAGATGGGGATGAGCCAGAGCCAGGCACGGAGACGGGGGTCCGGGATGCGCTGGCGCATGGTGACGATGAAGAGAAGGAGGTACCCGCAGGCGCTGAGCAGCTGAGGCCAGGCCTGGGGAACGATGAAGGATTTGAGGTTCCAGTTGAAGCGCGGGTAGAACTCGGAGGAGTTAGCGGCGAAGGCATGGCGGACGGCGAGTTGCCAGGCGGCCCAAAAGAGCGCGAGCGGGAGGACGACGAGCAGGGTGCGGGGCTGAAAGGCTCGCGACCAGCGGATGCTGCCGTCGCCGGCGGAGGCCTCGTTGATGAGGTAGAGCGGAAGGAGCAGAAGGGTGGTTTCGCGGTTGATTGTAGCGACGAGGAAGAGTGCGACGAAGAGGCTCCAGTGGCGGCGGAAATAGAGCAGGTACATGGCGGCCGAGAAGAAGGCGAGGCTGGGCAGATCGTAGATGAAGCGGAAGTTCTGCACGGTGTGCATCATGTAGGTGGCGCCGCAGACGACCAGGAGCAGAGGGTAGACCATCGGCGTGAGCAGGCGGCGGCGGGAGCTGGCCTGGTAGATGCGAGTGGTGAACCAGCCGGTGAGAACCAGGCAAACGACGTTGATGGCCGCCTGGACGAGGACCTCGGGCTGTACCGGACGGGGAAACCAGAAGTGCGACAGGGCAAAGGGCTGGGCGACAGAGTGGAGGAGGCTGCTGCTGTGGGCCCAGCGCATGGGCAGCATCATGAGGCAGCGGCCCTGGAAGGGCATGCGTTCGAGCCCCTGCTCGTAGAGGGCGGTGTTGACGTAGGGCCGGGTGATCCAGAGGTAACACCAGGCGAACTGGATGGTGGCCACGAGATAAACGGCAAGGAGGTACAACTGCCTTTTCTTCGGCATGTCAGCAGACCCTCCGTCTCACCCGGACGCCATGGCTTGCTTTGGCTGCGAAGATTGGTGCGAAACGATACCTGATAAGACGGGCTACGGGGGACCGGGGTTGCCGCCGGCCCGGATCGCGGCGGCAGAGGCGAGTGGGAGATCGCGAGCGATGTGGCTCTCCGACGGGGACCAATGTGGCGCTGCAACCTAGACGAGCTCCGAGCTTGACGGGGGCGCGGGTTCGGCATTGGATAGGGGGACTAGGAGAACGCATGCCGCAAGAGCTTTATTTCGAAGACTTTCATCCGGGCAAGATCTTTCACTCCGTGAACGGCTACAAGGTGACGGCGGAGGAGATCAAGGAGTTTGGGGAGAAGTACGATCCGCAGCCCTTTCACATTGACGAGGCAGCGGGGGAGAACTCGTTTTTCAAGGGCCTGGCGGCCTCGGGCTGGCTGACGGCGGCGATTGTGATGCGGCTGCGGGTGCAGTCGATGCCGGTCTCGGGCGGCATGATTGGAGCGGGCGTCGAGGATATCCGGTGGACGCAGGCGGTGCGACCGGGCGATGTGCTGCGGACGGAGGCGGAGATCCAGCATGTGCGGAGGTCGAGCCGGCGGCCGAGCTTTGGCATCGTGCGATCGCGGACGACGGTGTACAACCAGCGCAACGAGGTGGTGATGCGGAGCACGGTGAACTTCCTGGCTCCGCTGCGGGATGCGGAGGCGGTCCGGACGCCGGTGTAGAGCGGCTGCGGAGAGGTTTGGGGAGTGGCGGCTCGGGCCAGGTTCGGGGCGAGCCCGGATGCGGTGCATGGGCGGGTACGGGGTCGGGGGGCGTTCGCCTTTCTTCCGCCTTTCCACACCCTTTCCGCGATATGTTAACCAGATGCGCATGACGGTTCTGGCCTCGGGCTCGAAGGGCAACAGCGCCGTGGTGGCGTCGAGCCGGACGCGCATTCTGGTGGATGCGGGGCTCTCCTGCCGGGAGCTGCTGCGGCGGCTGGCGGTGGCGGGAGAGGATCCGGAGCAGATTTCAGCGATTCTGGTGACGCATGAGCACCAGGACCATGTGGCGGGCCTGGCGGTGCTGGCGCGGCGGCTGCGGATTCCGGTGTTCTTCACGGAGCCGACGCACCGCGCATGGGTGCGGATGCTGACGCCGCGAACGACGATGACGTATGCGCAGTGGCTGGACAAGCTGGCGCTGGAGCGGGAGGCAAAGGCCACGGCGGCGGCGAATGTGCCGCGGTACGAGGTGGCGTGCGAGGCGAGGCGAATGGCGTCAGGCGACGACTTGAAGGCGTCGCGCATGGAGGGGATCCTGAGCGTCTCGGCGGAGGCGGCCGGGCTGGATCCGGCGTTGAATCGGGCGGGAGATCCGGATGCGGAGCTGCCGATCGGGGATGGTTTGGGGGAAGGTCTGGAGGCGGGCGAGGAGCCGTGCGAGACGGAGGAGTCGCGGCCGGCGGCAAAGGCCGACCCGACGTATCTTCCGGCGGTCGAATACTTCCACTCGGGGACGAAGTTCACCATTGGCGATATCGATGTGTGTCCGTTCACGATTCCGCACGATGCGGCCGACCCGTGCGGGTTTGTGTTTTCGTCGGCGGGGATCCGGATGGCGATCGCGACGGACCTGGGGTACATGCCGCCGAATGTGACGTCGGCGCTGCGCAATGTGGATGTGCTGCTGCTCGAGAGCAACCACGATCTCGAGATGCTGAAGGATGGACCGTACCCGTGGTCGGTGAAGCAGAGGGTGATGTCGCGGGTGGGGCACCTGTCGAACCTGGCGGCCGCGGAGTTTCTGGAGCGCGACTATGACGGCGGGGCGCACACGATTATCCTGGGGCACCTGAGCGAGTCAAACAATGCGCCGGAGCTGGCGCGGATCTCGGCGGAGCAGGCGATCGGCGACCGGATGACGCTGCTGGGCAATCGCATTCTGCTGGCCGAGCAGCAGATTCCGCTCGACCCGGTGGAACTGTAGGCGGACGGGGCTGCCGTGATAAGGGGAGGGGCGGCGGAGGGGGAACGGCGAGATTTGGTTTGAGCGGGGAGGCGTCGCATAGGGCGTATCTCGTCCGTTCCCACATCTGCGACAATCCCCAGTGTGCCGTGGTTTGAGCTCACCTCCGCCGATGACCCCAAGCTTAGCGAGCTGGCCGAACGATATGGGCTGCACCCCTTGCACATCGAGGATGCGCGGTCCCCTGACGAACGGATCAAGGTTGACCAGACCGCGACGTATACCTTTGCCGTGCTGAAACCGGTGCATCGGGAAGCGGTGGCGGCGAGCGCTGCCGGCCTGGTCGAGGGCGTGCCGGACCTGACATTTTCGACGATCGACGTCTTTGCGGGCCGGAAGGCTGGGGAGGCTTTCTTTATCACCATCGCGGACCCCGGATGTGGAGGTTCCGAGGAGGCACTGGCGCGGGCGCGGCGGGACGGGCAGCAGGATAACCCGGCGCGTCTGCTGTACCTGATCCTGGACACGATTGTGGACCTGTATTTTCCGGCGATCGACCACTACGACGACCGGATCGACGAGCTGGAGGACCGCGTGGTGGCGGAGCCAGAGCCGCCCGTGTTGCAGCAGGTGTTTGCGTTGAAGCGGCAGTTAATCGATCTCCGGCGGGTGCTGGTGGGAACGCGGGATGCGACCCTGCATCTGCAGAGGGACCCGCAATCGATCATCGATGCCGAGCACCAGCCGTTTGTGCGCGACATCTATGACCATGTGGTGCGGCTGCTGGATTCGGTCGAGACGCAACGGGACCTGGTCAACAATGCGCTCGATATCTACCTGTCGTCCGTGGCCAATCGGACCAACGAGGTGATGAAGGTGCTGACGGTGCTGGGCACGATCGCGCTTCCGGCGATTGCGATTTCGGGCATCTACGGGATGAACCTGAAGGGTCTGCCGTTTCAGGACTCGCCGCACGGAGCGCTGATCGTAGGTGGGGCGACGATTGCCTCCACGTCGCTTTTGCTAGCGGTGCTGCGGCGGATGCGCTGGTTTTAAGAACTGGGAGGAACCTCCCGGTGAGGTCTCGACCGTGCGGCGAGAGGTTCCGTGAGGAATTTTCGCTGGAACAAGTGGCGGCGCAAATTTTCTTGATGGGGATCGGACAGCTTTCTGTCCAGGACGCATCCCACCTTGCACGGGGCACATCCGCCCAAGGAGATTCAGTTATGCCTGATTATCGCGTCGCCGCCGGCGAAGCCAGTGAAGATCAAGTAACGGCCGCCATCGAGAAGGTCACCTCGCAGGTGCCGTCCAGCATTTACCTGGCGCTTGCCATCGCCTCCATTCTGACCTCGGTCTCTTTTCAGGTCGCGAAGAAGCGGCACGAGGCATTATTTGTGGGGCAGTGGGTAGCACCGTTCCTGCTTCTTGGCATCTACAACAAACTGGTGAAGCAGCATGGGTCGGATGCAGCGACCCGTGGCAACTAGCTTCCCAGCTAGCAAGAACGAAGCAGAGACTCGACCCCGGCAGAGCGCCGGGGTCCTTTTTTGTGGGCGGGGCCGGGTGCGGGCTTTGGACTTTGCAGATCAGGAGAGGGCGATCGCTACCAGAGGACGCCGCGGACGGGGTTGATGGGCGGTGGGAGCTCGGTTTCGCCCAGCATCTGGCGGAGGCTGGTCTCGATGCCCGTGGTAATGGACGTGAGCGGAAGGTCGTAGATGGTGTTGCTGAAGGGATTTTCGAGATCGCGACCGATCCGGTCGAGCGCCAGGAACATGAAGCCGACGACGGAAGAGCCGAGGGGCGTGAACCAGCCCAGGTTTTCGACCAGGCCGACGGGCAGGAGCAGGCAGTAGATCTGCACGAAGAGCATAGGGAAGAAATCGTACTGCTTGGGCATGGGGGTGTTTTTGATGCGTTCGGCGCCGCCCTGGGCGTTGGCCAAGGCGCTTAGGCTGCCATCGATCGCCTGCCACTGCTGCGGGCTGATCCAGCCGGCGGCCTCGGCCTGTTGCACCATGCGGGCGATCTCGAGCTGCAAAGCGACGGGCACGTTCGTTTCGCGGGCGAGGTGTGCGAGCTCTGAGGGGGTGAGGAAGGGGGCGAGCGGATCCATCGGGGGAAGCCTGCGGAGGTGCTGGCGGAGAGCGTGCACGTAGGCGATCTGGTGGTAGACGAGCCTCCTCCGCAGGGTGTGCATGGGTCCGGGATCTTCGGCGGGACCGGACCGCAGAGTGGAGATGACTTCGCGCGCGAGATTGCGGCTGTTGTTGACGATCTGGCCCCAGAGGGTGCGGGCCTCCCACCAGCGGGCATAGGCGGAGTTGTTGCGGAAGCCAACGACCACGCTGATGGCGCCGCCGTAGAGCGCGAGCGGGATGTGGCGGGAGCCGACCCACTCCCAGTGGAGGAGCTTGAAGGCGAGGACGATGGCAACGTCCCAGGCGAGGAGCGCGAGGAGGGGGCGGCCGACGTACCGGAGCATCTGGCCGAGGTGGGGGCCTTGGGGAACGATCATCCGGTGGTCTTGGAGGGGGTGAGCGCGCCTTTGAGGTCACGTTCGGCCTCGGCTCCGCTGACCGGGTGGAAGGTACGGCTGCCGTCCTCGGCGATGCTGACCTCGCCCGAGCCGATCCGGTAGACCCAGCCGGAGACGGTGAGTTCGTTGCGAGCGAGGGCGCCGGCGACCGAGGGATGGGTTTTAAGATGCGTGAGCTGCATGAGGACGTTTTCCTCCGTGAGGCGGCGGAGGCGCTCGCTGGGGCGGGCGTCCTTGTCGCCCATGCTTTCGGCGACGGTGAGGGCGGCCTTGCCATTGGTGAGCCAGGAGGTGACGGTGGGCATGCCGGCGGTGGATCCGGGATTGAGCAGGGCTTTCATGGCGCCGCAGTCGGAGTGTCCGCAGACGACGACGTGGCGGACCTTGAGGGCGCTGACGGCGTACTCGATGACGGCGCTGACGCCGCCCATCATCTCACCGTAGGCCGGGACCATGTTGCCGATGTTGCGGGAGACGAAGACCTCTCCGGGGCCGGCGCTGGTGATGGATTCGACGTCAACGCGGGAGTCGGCGCAGGCAATGAAGAGGGTGTGGGGGCGCTGCGGTTGGGACTCGGCGCGCTCGTACTCTTCGGCGTTGTCAGCGTGGACCTCGTCCTGGAATTTGCGGGCTCCGGCCTTCAATCGTTGCAATACGTCCAGATCGTCCACGGGCTTGAATCTCCTTGCGTTCGGTTGTTGGGGGCTAGCGGGGGTGAGACGCGCCGGTCTGGGAAGGCGATTCCTGTCGCCACTTGATGTTGCAGCCCAGGCTGGTGCGCTGGTTTGGGTCGGGCCGCTTGCCAGCGATGAGGGCGTCCATGGCGGCGCGGAGATCTTCGCCGGTGACGGGGGTATCGTTGCCGGAGTCGCCGCGGCGGGGTCGGCTGCCATCGAGCTGGCCGCGGTAGACGAGCTTCATCTCGGCGTCGAAGAGGAAGAAGTCGGGGGTGCAGGCCGCCTCGTAGGAACGGGCGACCTCCTGAGTCTCGTCGAGCAGATAGGGGAACTGCCAGCCGAGGCGGGTGGCTTGCGCACGCATGCCGTCGGGGCCGTCCTCCGGGAAGGCGGCGATGTCGTTGGACTGGATGGCGGCGATGGCGATGGGTCCGCGGCCGTCGTCGAAGTAGTCCCGGCCGATGCGGGCGAGCTCCGCTTCGACGTGTTGGACGTAGGGGCAGTGGACGCAGACGAACATGACGAGCAGGCCGTGGCGGCCGCCTTTGGAGGTGCCGCCGCCGGGCATCTTGTTGACCTGGTCGCTGACGTCATCGTCCCAGCTGAGGGCGGCGACGTCGTCGCGGCCCATGGCGCGGCCGCTGAGGACGTCGACCAGCTCGAAGGCGGGCGCTGGGGTGCCAAGCTTGCGCATGGTTGATTCTGTCCTGGACACGGGACCTCCGGGAGTTTATGTGCTCTCCAACATCATAGCGAGGCTCGGAGACGGGTGCGTGAGCTAGTGTGGACAGGAGAGGGTCGCGGCGGGGGTTCCGGCGCGTTTCGACTGGAGGGCGTATGGGGTCTGTGGTCAGGTTTGCGGAGGAGCAAGGGGCCGAGCGGGGGGCTGCGGGGCAGGAGACGGCCGGGCGCGTGAACTGGTCGGGCAACTACACCTACAGCGCGGGGAGGCTTTTAGCGCCGGCGACTGTCCCTGAGCTGCGAGAAATGTTGGCGGGCGATGGGCGCATCAAGGCGCTGGGGGCGCGGCACTCGTTCAACGGGATCGCGGATTCGACGGGGGCGCAGGTGTCGCTGGAGCACCTGGACGAGATGGTGCTCGACCGGGCGGCGGGAACGGTAACGGTGGGGGCCGGGGTGCGGTATGGACGGCTGGCGCCGTTTCTCGAACGGGAAGGTTTCGCGCTGCACAATCTGGCGTCGCTGCCGCACGTGACGGTGGTGGGTGCGTGTGCGACGGCGACGCATGGATCGGGGATCGGCAATGGGGTGCTTTCGACCGCGGTGACAGGGATCGAGATGGTCGTCGCGGACGGGAGTGTGGTCGCGCTTTCGCGGGCGAGCGACGGGGAGCGGTTTTCGGCGGCGGTGGTGGGGCTGGGAGCTCTGGGCGTGGTGACGCGCCTGACGCTGGAGGTCCAGCCGACGTTTCGGATGACGCAGGTGGTGTACGAGGACCTTCCCTTTGGGGAGCTTGAGCGGAACTTCGACGAGATTTTTGCGAGCGGCTACAGCGTGAGTCTGTTTACAGACTGGAAGCAGCATCGGGCGACGCAGGTGTGGGTGAAGAGCCGTTGGGAAGACGGGAAGGCGGGCGGTGGGCCGAGGAAGCCGGAGATCTTCGGGGCGACCGCTGCGACCCGGCCGAGGCACATGCTGGCGGGGCACCCGGCGAAGAACTGTACGGAGCAGATGGGGGTCCCGGGGCCTTGGTATGAGCGCATGCCGCACTTCCGGATGGGATATGTGCCGAGCAGCGGGGCGGAGCTGCAGGCGGAGTACTTTGTCGCGCGGGAGACGGGGTACGAGGCGATCCTGGCGATCGAGGAACTGCGGGACCAGATGGCGCCGTATCTGTTGATCTCGGAGCTGCGGACGGTGGCGGCGGATGACCTGTGGATGAGCATGGCGTATGGGCGGGACTCGATGGCGATCCACTTTACGTGGAGGCCGGAGTGGGAGGCGGTTGCGGGGTTGCTGCCGCTGATCGAGGCGAAGCTGGCGCCGTTTGGGGCGAGGCCGCACTGGGCGAAGCTGTTTGCGATGGATGCGGAGCGGCTCCTGTCGGTGTATCCGCGGATGGAGGAGTTCCGGGCGATGGTGCGGGAGAGTGATCCGCATGGTAAGTTTCGCAATGCATTTCTGGACCGAAGTTTGCTGGCGTGGTAGCGCGATGTTGCGGGACGGGTATGCCGAGGCGTGCGGTGGTGTGGGTGCGGGAAGCTGCTTGATCACTTCCGTGAGAGTGGGTCGGCTGCTTAGTCTGAGAAGACTGCCATGTCTGCCACACGTTCACCGCTGCCGCCGAGGGTTCTTGAAGAGGCTGGGCGTCTTCGGCGCCGGGAGGGGCTGCCGGTGGGGCCGAACGGCTTGCCGCTGTGCCGGTGGTGCCAGATGGAGATTCTGGCGAAGCGCCGGCGGACGTTCTGCTCGGTGTACTGCGTGCACCAGTGGCGGCTGCGGTCGGATCCGGGATATCTGCGGGACCAGGTATTTGCGCGCGACCGGGGGGTATGCGCGGTGTGCGCGGCGGATACGGTCGCGATCTACAACGCGCTGAAGCGGGCTCGCGGACCGGCGCGGTTGGCGGGGCTCTCGCTGTACGGGATGAAGACGATTTCGAGCCGGCGGTCGCTGTGGGACGCGGATCATATCCGGCCGGTGGCGGAGGGCGGGGGGCAGTGCGACGTGGATAACCTCCGGACGTTGTGCCTCCCGTGCCACCGCGAGGAGACGGCGGAGCTGCGACGGCGGCTGCGGGCGCGGAGATCGGTGGTGGCGTGATGCTGGAGCTGCGAGGGAAGCCTGGGAGTCGATCGCAGAGGCTGCTTTCGTGGGGTCGCAAGGGAGCCGGTGCGAGCGCGTTCAGGGCGTGGTTGAGGCTGACGGCGGGCGTAGAATTTGAATATGGGAATCAGCCGGGAACAGGCGCTGGACTGCTTCGAAAGTGACGATCTGATCGGCATCGGGATGGAGGCGGACGCGGTCAGGCGGCGGCTGCATCCTGAGGGTGTGGTGAGCTACATCATTGACCGGAACATTAATTACACGAACTTCTGCACGGAGTACTGCACGTTCTGCGCGTTTTACCGGCCGCTGAAGGGCAAGATGTCGGCTGAGGGGTACATCCTGGACTTCGAGACGATCTACGCGAAGATCGCGGAGACGCTGGAGATGGGCGGGACGGGCGTGCTGATGCAGGGCGGCATCCATCCGGATCTGAAGATCGACTGGTTTGAGAGCCTGTTTCGCGGGATCAAGGAGCGCTTCCCGGCTATCTGGCTCCACTGCCTGAGCGCGAGCGAGATCCTGGCGATCGCGGAATATTCGGAGATCTCGCTGCGGGAGACGATCCTGCGTCTGCGGGATGCGGGTCTGGATTCGATTCCGGGCGGCGGAGCGGAGATTCTGGATGATGAGGTGCGGTTCAAGATCGCGCGGCTGAAGTGCCGGACCGAGGACTGGGTAAGCGTGCACCGGACGGCACACGAGCTGGGCATGCGGACGACGGCGACGATGATGTTTGGGGTCGGAGAGACGATGGAGCATCGCGTGAATCACTTCGAGGTGGTGCGGCGGCTGCAGGAGGAGACGGGTGGATTTACGGCGTTTATTCCGTGGAGCTTTCAGCCGGGCAACACGGCGCTAGGCGGGCGCGGATGGGATGAGGCGACCTCGGTGGAGTACCTGAAGACGCTGGCGATCTCGCGGATGTACCTGGACAACATTGAGAATGTGCAATCGAGCTGGGTGACGCAGGGGCTGAAGGTGCTGCAGATGGGGCTGCGGTTTGGCGGCAACGATGTGGGATCGGTGATGCTCGAGGAGAATGTGGTGAGGGCTGCGGGGACGGCGAACTGCACGACGGAGGAGGAGCTGCGGCGGGTGATCCGCGATGCCGGGTTCCGTCCGGTGCAGCGGGATACGCTGTATCGGACGATGTTTTTGAATTAGGCTCCGCGGTTTTAAACTAGGCTCCGCGGTTTCGAATTAGCTTCGCGGTTTCTGAAACTAGGCTTTCACGGTTTCTAAATCAGGCTTCGCCGTTTCTGAATTGGGCTTTCACGGTTTCTGAATCAGGCTTCGCCGTTTCTGAATTGGGCTTTCACGGTTTCTGAAGCAGGCTTTCGCGGTCACGATAGAATCGGCAGAACGCTTCAGGAGTGGACTCTGCCAGTTTTGACACAGCTTATCGGAGCGGTGCTGCTCGCCTCGCCGCATGGAATCGGGCACTACTGGAAGACGCACTACGCGGATAAGACGTTTGAGCACCTGTACCGGTGGAATTCGTTCGATACGGCGCTGCTAATTCCGTACTTCATTGTGATGGTGATCCTGGCGTTTTACGGGATTCATCGGTACCAGTTGGTGTGGCTCTACTACCGGAACGGGAAGAACGAGGCGCACGGGGCGGAGCCGCCGGCTCGCTTTGGTGAGGGCGAGCTTCCCTTTGTCACCATTCAGCTGCCGATCTTCAACGAGCAGTATGTGATCGACCGGCTGATTGACGCGTGCTGCCGCCTGAACTATCCGCGCGACCGGTTTGAGATTCAGGTGCTGGACGACTCGACCGATGAGACGCGCGAGGTGGCGCGGGATATTGTGGAACGCTATGCGGAGGGCTTTGCGGATCTCCAGCCGCAGCCGATCGTGTATCTCCACCGGACGAACCGCCACGGTTACAAGGCGGGCGCTCTCGATGCGGGGCTGAACGTCGCGCGTGGCGAGTTCGTGGCTATCTTCGACGCGGACTTCGTTCCGCCGCCGGAGTGGGTGATGCAGGTGATTCATCACTTTGCCGAGCCGGGCGTGGGCATGGTGCAGACGCGGTGGACGCACCTGAATCGCAATTACAGCTTTCTGACGGAGGTGGAGGCGATTCTGCTGGATGGACACTTCGTGCTGGAGCATGGCGGGCGGAGCCGGGCGGGCGTGTTCTTCAACTTCAACGGGACGGCCGGGATGTGGCGGCGCATGGTGATCGGCGAGGCGGGCGGATGGCAGCACGACACGCTGACCGAGGACACCGACCTGAGCTATCGGGCGCAGCTGATCGGATGGAGGTTCAAGTACCTGCAGGATGTGGAGTGCCCGGCGGAGCTGCCGATCGAGATGACGGCGTTCAAGACGCAGCAGGCGCGCTGGGCCAAGGGCCTTATCCAAACGGGCAAAAAGATTCTGCCGCGGGTGATGGCGAGCGATGCGCCGTGGCACACGAAGCTCGAGGCGTGGTACCACCTGACGGCGAACATCAGCTACCCGCTGATGATCGTGCTAAGCACGCTGCTGATGCCGGCGATGATCATTCGGAGCTGGCAGGGCTACATCCAGATGCTGCTGATCGATCTGCCGCTGTTTATGGCGAGCACGATGTCGGTTTCGAGCTTCTACCTGGTGAGCCAGAAGGAGCTGTATCCGCGGACGTGGTGGAAGACGTTCGCGTATGTGCCGTTCTTGATGGCGCTGGGCGTTGGCTTGACGATCACCAACACAAAGGCGGTGATGGAGGCGATGTTCGGGGTGCAGAGCGCGTTTGCGCGAACGCCGAAGTATCGCGTCGAGAAGAAGGGCGAGAAGAGCCAGGCGAAGAAGTACCGCAAGCGGCTGGGGGTGGTTCCGTGGATCGAACTGGCCCTGGGCTGCTACTTCGCGTACACGGTGTGGTATGCCGTCTCGACGGAGAACTACTTCACGGTGCCGTTTCTTCTGCTGTTCGTTGTGGGCTACTGGTGCACGGGGCTGCTGAGTCTGCTGCAGGGGCGCTTTGAGCGCTTTGGGACGGGCGGCCAGGAGATGCATGAGAAGCCCTACCCGGTGGGGATTTGAATTTGAGCCGCGCTGGTAGACTCGGGTAATCACGGCCCACGCTTTGCCGCAGACAGGGTGGGCTCAAGACTTCAAGGGGTGAGATGTTTATAGCCGTGATGATGGCGGCGGCGTTGGCCGCCGGCTACACCGTAACGGTCGTGCTCGCGATGATCGGGACGTTTGCGATCACGATGGCTCTTCCGAAGTTTGCCGAGGCGGACTTCCTGGTTCGAAATGGGTACAAGCTGGTGCACGAGGTGCTGTGGCTGTTGTGCGTCGCGGCGGGGGGGTACGTGGCCTCCATCGTCGGGAGGGGCATCCACACGATGCTGACCGAGGCGATTCTGGCGGGCCTGCTTATCTGGATCCTGTGGGACAACAGCTGGGAGGCGCGGCAGAGGGGCACGCCGCACCAAATCCTGATTACCGGGTCGACCATCGCCGGGGTGGCGATTGGGTACATCGTTCAAAAGCAGATGCTCTAGGAGCTTGTTGAAATAGCTCTCGTCTGTGGACGGGTACGTTTGTTGGACGCGGTTGTTTCTGACTGGATTGGGCTGGTCCGGGACGTTGGGGGGTGCCCGCGGGTGCTTTTCGCAACACTC